>Ga0209232_1000775_pt1 | contig 18519 bp, 24 predicted proteins | sample ETNvirenome_2_60_FD_184066 | JGI IMG/M metagenome (GOLD analysis project Ga0209232, IMG submission 184066) | Marine viral communities from the Pacific Ocean - ETNP_2_60 (SPAdes) (version 2) | ecosystem: Environmental > Aquatic > Marine > Oceanic | place: Pacific Ocean | collected 2013-06-22
GGGAGCAGATGTTGGAACAGTTCGATCACGTGGAACAGTTCTACTTCGCAGGAGGTGAACCGATAATCATGGAAGAACACTACAGGATATTGAAAGAATTAGACAGACGTAAAATGTATCATGTGAGGTTGATCTACAACACCAACTTCACAAGAACAAAATACAAAGACATAGACGTGTTGGAATTATGGAACAAGTTTGATTCAGTGTCTATAGGTGCAAGTTTAGATGCCGAAGGAGCCAGGGGAGAGTACATGCGTAAAGGCACAGTATGGAAGGACGTGGTAGCAAATAGGAAACGTATGTTAGAAGTTTGTCCCCAAGTTGACTTCTACATATCAAGCACGGTCGGACTCATTAATGCATTGCACATATCAGACTTCCACAGGAGTTGGGTTGATCAAGGATTGTTAAAACCGCAAGACTTCAACTTCAACCTATTGCAATACCCATATGCACAGAGGATCGATCTCTTACCCGAATCCTACAAACAAAAGGTCAAAGATAAGATTGAAGCACACCTGGAATGGTTGCGTCCTCTGGATGGACTTACTAGAGCAACCAAAGGTTTCGAATCTGGCCTTGATTACATGATGAGGAGAGACAACAATAAAGATTTACAACAGTTTAAAGACACCATGGAAAAAATGGACGTGATCAGAGACGAGAACATCCTTAAAACGTTTCCTGAATTGAAGGGGTTGTATGAAAAGGATTAAACCCAGTGAGGGTAACAAAACATTCTGCATGGCACCGTGGACACACACATACCTGTCACCACAGACAGAGAGGCGTATGTGTTGTGCGTCTAGGGAACCAGCACAGAGTTTCAAACAGTACATAGACACGGGCAATGACGCCAAAGAGTACAAACCTCTCACACTAAAGGAACACTGGAATTCAGAACATATGCGATCTGTGAGAATGCGTATGATGGCGGGCGAAGAGTTGTCAGAGTGCGAGGTGTGTGATCACAAACTTCTTAACACCGACGTGTACAGGTCATATTGGAACAGGCTTTTTAGCGACAGGGTTGATCAAGCATTTGAAAAGACGGATGACACAGGTGCCACAACAATGCCTGTGATCAGTTTTGATTACAGGTTCAACAATTTGTGTAATTTCAAATGTAGGATGTGTGGGAATATGTTGAGTTCAAGTTGGGAGGCAGAGTCTCGAAAGCAAAAGACGTGGAACAAAGAATCTTCGCCTTGGATGGCATCACCCCTGAGGGAACAGATATCGGTATTCCAAGACACACAGGTGGTGGATGAGTTCAAGGAAGCGGTTGAAACAAAAACAATCAAGGAAATATACTGGTGCGGTGGAGAGCCACTAATGTGGGATATACACTGGACGGCGATGCAGAGGATCATAGATCTCGGATTTGCTAATCAAGTATGTGTGAGGTATAACACAAATCTAAGTAGGACATCATTCAAAGGAGTGAACTTGTTTGACTTACTGCCACAATTCCAGGATTGGCAGATATGTTCATCACTTGACGGGACAGGTGAAGTAGGTGAATACATACGTGACGGGTTGAACTATGATTCTTGGTTGGATAATTTCAAGCAAGGCATGGCCATTGCTAAGACCCCTCGAGAGATGAGGATGGATTACACCATAACAATGCCAGGATTGCTTGAATTGAAAAATATGTTTGATTTGAGCAGGGAGTTAGATACAGAGATATTAACAAAAGTCATGTTCACGTTCAGTAACGATGAGATTCTAAGTCCGTTAGCATTGCCTCAAGATTTATTACACACTATCATCGATGAAGCACTTGCATACATGGAGCCTATTGCTACCAGGAAACAGAGGTCATTGATAGATGTTTTGAAGAATCTTAAAAACAGAGAGACGTTTATACCAACTAAAAGAGGGAAAGAAAGACAGGAAAGTATTGACAAGATCAGGAGACAGGACATTACAAAAATATTAAGCAGAGATGAAAGGGTGTTGGAATGGTGGACAAGTATATAAAAACAAACGTTTGTCCGCTTCCGTGGACGCATCTTGAAGTTGATGTCAACGGCGGAGCATCTCCTTGCTGTCTGTACAAAGGCAGTGTTCCAAACGTAAAAGTTTACGAGCAGAGCCTTAAGTCGATACAAGACACCGAATACATGAGCAACTTGCGAGAACAATTCAGGAATGGAGAACGTCCTGCAGGTTGTCAGAGTTGCTGGCAGGAGGAGGACGCTGGCAAGACAAGCAAAAGACAGAATTCAATATACAAGATGAAGACGAGTCTAACGGATTGGACACCCGCTAGCGAACCATCTCTCAAGTTTATTGATTTCAAGTTGGGCAACGTGTGTAATCTCAAGTGTAGGATATGTGGTTCTTGGAGTTCCAGCAAATGGGCACAGGAGGAGATAGATTACGAAACTGCCAAGGGCGAAGACAACCCACTTGCCAGGAAACAACTTCGTGAGGGTGGATGGCCAAAACGTAACCCTCAGTTCTTCGAGGATCTCAAGGAAGATCTAAAACACGTTGAGTACTTTGAATTCACTGGCGGCGAACCGTTCATGATCAAGGATCACTTCAAGATCTTGATGCACTGCGTTGAAAAAGGGTACGCAAAGAACATAGACATACACTACAACACAAATGGCACACAACTACCACCACAGGAGATTTTCGACCTGTGGGGTTATTTCAAGCACGTTGAGATAGCATTCAGCATAGACGACATAGGACAAGCATTCGAGTACCAACGTCATCCTGCCAACTGGCGAGAGGTGAGTGCCAATCTTGTGAAATTCAAAGAGATGCAAACACCAAACATGGATTTCCAGATATGTTCTACGGTTTCCATATTCAATGTTTTCAATTGGGCGAAAATGGCCTTATGGGTGGCACAGTTCCAACCCAAGTTCTTTTACGTGAACACCTGCTTCGATCCGGACGTGTTCAACATACAGACACTGCCCAAACAGGTAAAGGACATAGTGAGGGACAGGTACCACATGCTCACAGACTACCAACCCAGCATAAGGTTCATGGACGCCGCCGACAGGGACACCCCAGAAATCAGAGAACAACGTAAGGCCAGGATTCTGCAGACTGACCGATACAGGAAAGAAAATTTCGGCGAAGTGTTTCCACTTTTAAATAAGGTACTACAGATATATGACTAAGAAATTTATAGCAGGCGGATGCAGTTTCACACTAGGTAACGAATTGTCAGATGATGTTGATGGCAAAACACCATCAAAGATGACTTGGTCACACGGCTTGAAGATAAATTCAGGAGATGAGTACATGTGCACCGCGTTCGGGGGACTGGGGAATTCTGCCATAGCCAGGAGAGTTTTTAATTGCATCTCAGGCCAAAAAAAAGAAGACGTAAGATGTGTTGTTGTGATGTGGAGTTTCCTTTCTAGGTATGACTGGGCCATGCCAAGGAACAGGATACTGGAGGACACACGTTGGGCATCCATATCACCATGGGACACCAACGCAGGCAATGAAGAAGCATTCAGAACAATGCAAGGCTCAGAGACACAGCAGGAGCACTGGAGAACAAGGACAGAAAGTTTCGAGTCAACCGGAGTAAGGCCCTTTGCGGAGGCCATTTACAAATATGCGGCCAACCAGTACCACGAGACATACCTCAGTTGGAAGAGCATAATCTGGTTACAGAACATTTTGGAAAAAAAGAACATACCATTCATGTTCACTCTAGCGGATAACTCTCTGTTCTATGACGAATTAAAACATCACAAAGACCAGGATCAGTTCATGAAGGCACTGCATGACGAGATAGACTTTACCAAATGGTTCTCGTTTGGCGAGAGGATGATGGGCTTTAATCAATGGGCATTGATAGAGGATTATCCACGTGGCACCACGCACCCACTTGACGAGGCACACCGAGATGCTGTACAATTAATGTTACCCACTTTTAAAAAACTTATAGGAGGAGATTAATGTTCACTTGGATTAAGAACCTGATCAACAAGATACGACAAGAGATCAAATACAGGAAGAGACTCAAAGAGCTGAAAAAGAAAGACCCATTCATATACAAATAAAATGGTGCTAAAAAAAATTACAAAGGCCTTGAAAAAGGAGCCCAAGTTCGACTTGATAGAACTGCCGTTTATAGATGTTACGGAAGATCCTGTACGTCCGGAATTAGATCTTGCGTTCAGGCAGGCATACGGCAGAAAGATATACGGTTTGAAAGATGAACAAGGCGACATAGCCGCCATCATGTGTTTCGCATTCACAAACGAGGTACCCAAGACAGTAGAAGAAATGGACATCATGAGCAAAGACGCCGCCATGCAGGCCATACACCGAGCAGGTGTGCAGGGTAACATAGCGATAGCATACACAGTGTGGGCAAAAAAGAAAGGCGGAGGAAGGGCGATTGTCAACGAAGTCTACAAGATGATCAAAGAATCGAACCATCTCAACAGACTAGTCACGCTGAGTCCACTCACTGACATGGCGAGAAACTTCCATTTGAAAAATGGAGCAAAAGAACTACAAGTCAACGACACCACACAGAACTTTGAGTATGACATAGAGTTGAGCGAATGGGAGAAGTTAGCGGAGAAGGTGACAGAAAAATGGAGGAACACCACCTGGAGTCTTAAATGAGGATACTAGGGATCAACTGCATGAACCATGACGCCGCGATGGCCGTTGTGGATTACAGTTCAGGCATAGGTGAGATACTGTGGGCCGCACACTCAGAACGTTACTCAAAGGTAAAGAATGACCACTACTTGAACCAGAAGATAGTGGACGAGGCAAACACGTTTGGACCTTTTGACAAGGTGGTGTACTACGAGAAACCCTTACTTAAGAAAACGAGACAGTTGTACGCAGGACAGTACGGACTGGCCATCAGTTACACGGAGATGCCACAATGGCACCTAGACCACTTTGGCATAAAAATAGACGAGTACGTCAAGCACCACGACTCACACGCCGCGGCAGGATACTTCACGTCTCCGTTCAAGGACCAAGGTGCAACGATATTGACAGTGGACGCAATAGGTGAATGGGACACAGTTTCAATATCAACAGCAGACAAGACATGGGTCGAGCGAAAAGAGACAATACAGTATCCACACAGCATAGGAATCCTATACAGTGCATTCACACATCGTTGTGGATTGAAGCCTGCAGAAGAGGAGTACATCCTCATGGGCATGGCCGCGTACGGCACACCAAAGTACAAGCAGAAGATCTATGATGACTTCGTGGAACAGTCTCCGTTCAAACTTAAAAAGAATTTACACAGGGGATTGAGTGACTGGGAACCAAACGCCGATGTGATGGACATAGCCGCCAGCATACAGGCAGTCACAGAGGAACTGCTCGCAGACCTATGGACGAGAGCATCAAAGTATGGCAGTAGGAATTTGGTGTATGCAGGTGGAGTCGCTTTGAACTGTGCCGCTAACAGGGTATTGGCAAACATGGGATTGTTTGACAACATATGGATAATCCCAAATCCTGGAGACGCAGGATCAAGTTTAGGTTGCATAGCGGCACATGAAAAGAGACACCTCAAGTGGGAACATCCTTTCCTTGGACACAACATAGATGGTGAGTATCCTGTGGACGCACTGATAAAAGAATTGAAAGAAAACAAGATGGTGGGAGTAGCAAGTGGCAAGGCAGAGTTTGGTCCAAGGGCACTTGGTAATAGATCATTGTTGGCAGACCCAAGGGGTGAGGACATCAAAGATTTGGTAAACTCGATCAAGAAAAGACAGAAGTTCAGACCGTTCGCTCCGGCCATATTAGAGGAGGATGTAAACGACTATTTTGAGCTACCTAAAGCAGTTCAAAACACCCCTTATATGCAATTTACAGCGGCGTGTACGCATGGTAAAGACTTCCCTGCCATAATACATCATGATAACACTTCTAGGGTTCAAACGGTGCGTAAGACGGATAATCCAGGGTTCCATGCGTTGTTAACTGAATGGAAAAAACAGACTGGTTGCCCCATACTTCTCAACACTAGTCTTAACATAAAAGGACAACCAATTGTGAACGACAGGGAGGATGGTAAAGCATTTACCAACAAATACGGTGTAAAGGTATTGGGATGATCAAGTTCGGCGGAGTGGACAGGATCTATGATGCGTACAGTTGGAGGATCACACGCAGAGCCAAGGAAGTTTGGAAGTCTGGCAGTGTCGTCAGCAGTAGGCATGTAAAGGGATCTTTCCTGGACAAGTTTGAAAGATCAGTGGCAAAATTCACAAATAGGAAATACGCAGTAGCAGTGGGCAGTGGGACAGATGCATTGTACTTTGCCTTGCGAGCCAAAGGGATAGGTCCAGGTTCCAGTGTGCTATGTCCGGCGGTCAGTTACTTGGCCACAGCAGAAGCGATCAAAAGGACAGGAGCCACTATCACTTTCATAGATGTCGACAGGAAAGGCCTGATTGGCAAGTTACCCACAACAATATTACCTGATGCTTTAGTCTACGTGAACTTGTTTGGCAACCTCGCAGATTATGATAGATTAAGACAGTACTGTGACAAGCACAAGATACCACTTATAGAAGATGCCGCACAGAGTCTAGGAAGCACGTACAAGAAGATTCCTAGTGGTAAGTTAGGAGACATAAGCAGTCTCAGTTTCGCACCCAGCAAACCCTTGCCTTGCTTTGGCAACGGTGGAATGGTACTAACTGATGACAGCAACGAGGCAGACATGGTGCGTAGCCTAAGATATCACGCAGTTGGCACGGGTAAATTGGATCACGGTTACAACAGTTGCCTCAGCAACGATCACGCGAACATCCTTAATTTTTTACTTTCAAAGTATAAATCATTGTTGTCCAAATCTAAGAAGGTGAGGCAGTGGTACATGAAAAAATTAGATGACATGGGAATCGGAACGATTGAGTCCGGTTTAGACACAATCTCTAATAACCACAAACTTGTGATATGGGCACAGGACAGGGACGGACTCAAAGCGTTCTTAGAAGGCAAAGGCATACAGACCCAAGTACATTATCCACAACCGATGTCTAAAATGAAAATGTTTGACACAGGACAGACCATGCCAAATGCGGAAAATTTCTGTCAAGACGTGTTATCATTGCCCATACACCCATACCTCAAGAAGTCGGAAGTGCTCTATGTTTGTAAGTGTATAGGAGAGTACTATGGCATTTGATAGCGTACAGGTAAGATTTCAAAAAGTTACAAATTTCAAATCGCCTTTTGCAAACACCAGGGTTGTTCCCTTCGTAAACAGTTATCTAGAAATACTTAAGAGCGTGGTGGATGATGTGACCACGGAATATTTTTGGTTCTTCTCTAACTTCATGGATCTCAAGACCATTGACATCGATTACATTCCAGAACAGCATGAAAGCAAACAATTACACGTCTGGTACAACACACACCCTCTTGGAGGCACCAACAAGGAAGGCAACGTGATGCTGATACCTACTCATGAATTCAAAAAACAGATGCACGGGTTGAAATACCTCAGAGACTACAAGGACATAAACTATCATGCCCATGACAACCTTTATCAGCAGATTATAACCAAGACAGCGTTCAAACTGAAAGATCCATATAAGTCATTGGAGACCAGTGACAGATTCTATGTGTGGATGCACAACAAAGACCTTGACGTGTCTGTAATACCTGATTTCTATCCAAGTTTCTGGGAAGATGTAAAGTTGTACACGTGGGGCAAGACCAACGATGTTATGCTGGTTCCTACCAACAAAGGCATTACACAATTCTATGACATCGGCAGGAGTGTGAATTATGACCTCGACTACCAAGTGAAGCCGATGGACATAGTTTTCATATCCTATGACGAGCCCAGTGCAGAGTCCAGGTACAACAAATTGAGAGAACGCTTTCCGAGGGCCAAGTGGTGCAAAGGTGTGACCGGACAGACATTGGCATACATCACCGCCGCCAACATGAGTGAAACGGACTACTTCTTTGCGGTGTTCCCAAAGAACGAATTGGCGGAGGATTTTGATTTCAGTTTCCAACCAGACAGATTGCGTAACCCTTGTCACTACATTTTTGACTGTTACATTCCCAGCATAGATCTAAGATACGGATGGGGAGGGGTCATACTCTACAACAAGGATCTTGTGTACAAAACTACTAAGCCCGATCTGGATTTCACGATGTCCCAGGCACACCATTCTGTGCCTGTGCTTTCTGCAATAAGCAACTGCAATGAAACACCCTTACTGGCCTATAGATCCTCCTTCAGGGAAGTAATCAAACTACTCCAGATGAAGCCAACTGTTGAATCACAGTACAGGTTGAAGAAATGGCTGACACCAGGCAAAGGTGTAAATGCCGAATGGCTACACCAAGGTGCTGTGGATGGGAAGGCGCATTATGAAACACACAAGGACGATTATTCTAAGTTGATGTATTCCTATGACTATGAATGGATCAAAGACAAACTTAAATCGTCATACCCAACTGAAACTTGGGATTGATCCTCAAATTTTCAAAATAGAACTTCTGCTTCAAAAACCAATTCAGATAGTTTGGTATGCCTTCTTCGATGTCTATGGTTGGATTAAAGTTCATCATGGTTTTTGCCTTGTCACTGTTGAGTGTGTCACGGTTGGGATAAAACGTGTCGTGTGGTTTAGTTATTATTGTGCCCACTCCTAACTTGCTCCTGATTATCTCGGCGGCATCCAGTATCTTCCTACCATTTCCCCTTGTGCAGTTGAAAGTCTCGTTCATGACTTCGTTGGTAGTGGCCAAAGCGAAATAATTCGCCACGTCTAACACGTTAGAGAAATCCAACTTGTTGTCAGGTCCTTGCACGGTCATCTCGCCTGTGGTAAGTGCGGCTTTTGTCAGTTGGCTAATGACCCTCGTGATTGTGTCCTTCTCTCCATACAGGGCAGATGGTCTCATGATCACATAGTTCAACCCATACTCTCTGTTCCATATCTTACACATGATCTCACCTTGTCTTTTGTATGATCCATAAAGCGTGTTTGGTTTGGGGACAACAGTCTCATCGGGGATCTTGTTATCGAACTCTCCATACACCATGCTACTTGATGCATAAACGATTTTCTCGACTTTATGTTTAACACACAGATCTAAAATATACGCAGTTGCAGTGACCATGTTGTTTGTAGCGTCAAGCACATTCCTTTTGACCATTCTTGCGTTGGGATATGTTGCCACGTGTATGACCCTGTCCGGATTGAAATCTTCGAACGTCTGTTCCATGAACTGTAGGTTCTCTATCTGTCCAATGTATTCTTTGTCTGTGCCAGTTATTGATTTTCTTTGATTTAACACAGGATGATATTCCCAATCAGGGAAGGTGTAATATTGATGGAAACAATCAACTATACCAACTGTGTGTCCTTCTGATTTTAATTTCTGACATATGTGACTCCCTATGAATCCATATCCTCCTAGCACTAGTATTCTCATATTGTTCTCCATTTGCATTCAAAGGCCTCGGCGTACCTAGAGTTGGTCATCTGTGCTCTGTAGGCGGCCAAACCTTTTATGTTGTGTAATAATGTTTCTGAGAAATAACTGGCATAACAACCTACAAGTTCGATCTTTTTATCGATGTGATCGGTTATGTCTACAAAAACATTGGGGTTGAATTGTTTATTTTTATTGCTGTATGGCCCGCCCTCCATCAACCAAAATTCTCCTTGATATCTACGCAGTGATGAATTAACGATATGGAATGTGTTTTGATGATCTTGATGATGATCGCCCGGGCTGTGAGTGATCACAAGATCGTATTCCTTACTTTGTACAAATTCATCCATCTGTTGTACGGTATGGCTGTCACGCTCCAATATTGGTCTTCCATCTTCGCTTATGGGATTGTCTAACATTTTGAACTTGATTCCTAATAATTTTTCAGCCGACTTATACTCTCTTTGCATCGTGCTTCGGTCACGTCTCACACTTGGTTTTGGAGCATTATCGTTTCTAGCAACCACAATGTCTACTTCAGCACCTTGTTGCATAAAACGTAATAGGCTTCCCGAACAGCCGAGTTCGACGTCGTCTGGGTGTGCACCTATGGCTAGTATTCTTTTGAAGGACATACGACCTCTCCTGTCTGTAAACTTTTTTCCATACACTCTACAATGTATGTAACTCTTTTGGTGTGGGCCAGGTCCGAATCTGGTAATTTATTATTTTCACAATAATCTATGAATGCCCGGATCTGACGTTGCAATGGTGACTCTGATTCTGTAAAAGTAATATTCTTGTCTATGTGTTGTATTTGTCGTCCGTCCTCTATCAACTGACTTACCCACTTGCTTTTGTTTTCTGCATCATTCCATACAAGCGTTCCTTTGTCCGTCACGACACTTATATCTCTGACTTTCTCGTGATAGTACCAACCCATTTGTAGTTGCACAGTAACTTCTCCGTATTTCAAATTACAGGTTACAAAATCAGGCTGTGCTTGTTTTGTGATGTGGATGCCTTTGCTGTGTATCTCACTCGGAATTTTTTTGAAAAGGTTATCTAGGATCGCAATATCATGAGGTGCGTAGTGCAGTATAGGGTTTATGTCTTTCTGCATTCTGCCCCAGGCCAGTCTCCTGTGTTCAATGTGCAGGATCTCCTTGTCAACAACAGTCTGTTTTAGGAAATTAAAATGTTCGTTGTATAGCAGGATGTGTCCTGCCATGAATTTTGCATTGGCTGTGTATGGTCCTATCTCGTTGCACTCTGACATGTTCATGAATGCAGGTTTCTCCACTAGCACGTGGATCCCTTTCCTCAACATAATTTTTGTGATGTTCTTGTGTGTTGGTGCAGGCGTGGCTATTATAACACCATCTGTGGTTCCAGGAGTAATACTGTCCAATGAATCATTTATATCGTAAAGTGTCACATTTAATTTCATTGCCTTGGCTGTGTCCACGATCTTGCTACCCCAGTAGCCTGTGCCTATAATTGCTAATCTCATAATGATTCTCTGATTGTTTTTATTATAAGTTTTACTTCATTGTTTGTCAAATATTGATGCACCGGGATGGCCAAACCATTAAGTCCGGCGTATTGGCTGTTGGGAAATACCTGGTTGGTTTTGTATGCAGGTGTTTGGTTCAATGGTGTTGGATAATAAGTTCTACTTTGGATTCCTTTGTCAGCCAGTGCTTGTTTGATTCTGTCTATGTGTACGCTCTGTATCACATACTGATGGTACACGTGTATACAATCTTTGTTTTGATAAGGAATGTTTACTACGTCTTGTAATTCTTTGTTGTACGTGAACGCAATCTCTCTTCTACGTTTATTGTGTTTGTCTAGTAGTGGTAATTTATTGAGCAACACTTCTGCTTGAATGCTATCCATTCTTGCGTTCCATCCAACACGGTTGATATTAAATTTTTCTGTCTGTCCGTGATTACGCAGTTCTCTTATAGTTTGGCAATATATTCGATCGCCTGTCACTGCGCCTGCGTCTCCCCAACATCCTAGGTTCTTGGTTGGATAAAAACTGAAACAGGTGAGATGAGAAAGTCCACCCACCCTTCTTCCTTTGTAGATTGCACCTGTGCTCTGTGCGGAGTCTTGCACTATTGGCAAATTGAACTTCTTCAATGCATCAATGTTTGACACAGTGCCGTATAGGTCAACGGGTATGATTGCTTTTGTTCTTTCAGTGATGACGTTTTTAACCTGGCCAACGTCTATGCATAGATCTGTGGCATTTATATCAACGAATACTGGTGTTGCACCCACTTGCTTGATTGCTTCCACAGTGCTGACCCAAGTGTAAGGCACAGTTATCACTTCGTCACCTGGACCTACGCTCAAAGCCAAAAGAGATAATTGTAAAGCCGATGTGCAAGAACTTACAGCCACACAATCTTCTGCATTGGTGTATTCGGAAAATGCTGTTTCAAATTCTTTTACTGCAGGTCCATTTATAAAACTATTCTTAGAGAAAGTTTTTGCGAACGCCTTGCTTGGCGATTTTAATTTTTGTTCGTACCCGAACGCTGAAAGATTTATCATTGTTACTTCTTGAATGTCTTCGCCATTATCAAAGAAGTCCTAGATTGCATATCTCGTTTCAAGGCAGGTATGTCAAACTTCATGTCAACACTCTTTATCTTTAGGTAGTTCTGTTCTATCGTCTTCCTTAGGAACCTAGCGATGGTCTCCTGTTTCTTGGTCTTCAGTTCTTTGGCTATGTCGTAGTGTATTGTGAGATTATTTTTTAAAATGATATCTATATAGAGCAGGTACTTGACCGGCATGTTCTGGAACTGTAGTCCCTCTAGAACCTCCGGCCATTCCTTGACGAAATCTTGCGTCAACTGTACCCATGTCTTATTCTTTGGCGGTTGTCTTTTTGGCATCCGCTTTCTTAGTAGTCTTCTTTGCTGGTGCAGGTGCATCAGGATCAGCGGCCATTTCTTTCACAGAAGTACCTTTTTCCTTAGCAATCATCTCGTTTAACTTGTTCAACAAGATCCTGCCGTCATCTCCTGTGCCATAAGTGACCATTATTTCGTTAGTCTTAAACTTCTTGATGTAGTTGTCATTATGAAGCATGGCCAACATGTTTGTCCCATCTGGGAACGTCTGTCTGCTGGCGAAGTCCGCAAATTCGTCTGCGTCTTGTCCGCCTTCTGATTCTACTGCTTTCATCAAAGCGTTATGGTATTGATCAGGCAAGAACTTTGTTCCAACCACCAAACAGTTGTTTGGTTCGCCTGGCACTGTCCTGTACATGATTACAACCTTTGCCTTTGACTCGTCCGCTAACTCTCCAATGTGTTTGAAGTGTCTCTTTGGACCAGTCTGACCGTCACCTGCCTGTCCGGTGTTGTCACCCATTGGCATGGCTTGGTCATTTACGTTCATAAGTGTTGCCATTATTTTCCTTCCGCAGTCGCTGGTGCTCCTGCTCCTTCAGGTTTCTCTTCTGGTGCCACTTTGGCCAAGAACGCCTGTAGTTTGTTGTAAAGGAATCCTACACCTGCCATTTCATTGGCCTTGAACGCACCCCTCGTGGATGCCACATCAAGTATGTTAGAAAGATTCCTTAAGTCTGCGATTGTCAAAGCAGTCGGATCCGGTTGTGGAGCCTGTGCCTGTGCCGCCTGAGGTTGAGCCGTCGCTGTCTCCTGAGGTGCAGTTGCCTTGGCAGACTTCTTTAAGTTTTTCTTTTTTGTTGCCATTTGTTATTTCTCCTAATTGCAATTGGTATTAATATACGTATATTATACTAAAATTAGTTATGGAGTGCAACGGTTAGTTTTGACTTATTTGGGCAATACCACTCAATGCGAACAGTGTGAGGTCACCAGGATTCTCAAAACCAAGCACGGTGACGGATCTCGAGGTGTCTCCTTGGTAAACAACATCTTTGGTAATTGAGTATCTGCCTGAACAGTTCTCGTATATCCACTTACGCATCTTCTCAATGTCGGCCTCGTGTGCCTTTACAACCGTGTTCACGAAGTGCGGTGGTAAAATGTCCAGTTCTCTCTTAAAGAAATTATTTGGATTGATTTTCACGCTTCTCCTTCATCCATTCGTATGCGGCGTCCCATCTCTCTTTTACTGTTTTCTTTGGTCCTTCATACAGGATGTCTCGATTGGTGTTGCTTGGTCCAAGCACTTCCACGCCTTTCCAGAACATGGCTATTACCACTAGAATCATTACGCCTACTATCCATTTGCTCATTAGTAACTCGCGTATATCACAAATAATATACAAGCGATGAATCCTGCTACCAATACATGATTGCCAAGGTTCAACCAACTTGTCCCTACTGTGTGTTTGTTTTTTGGATCTATGAATTTATTTTTCATCTATGCTCCCCATATGTCGTCGTACATCGGAGGCTCTTCCCTGTCGGGCTCTCTTTTGTACGGTTGATTGTGAAATTGTTTGAACGTGAAGTACATGGCGAATATGACGCCTAGGTGTCCCACAACTAATCCTACCCAACCCCAAAGCATGGTGCTGATGGAGAAGAAGTACACAGTGAACACCGTGCTCCACACGAAACTCAATACCACCAACAGTTGAAGCCTCACGGTCTTTGGCAGTGTACGTAGGTCATTGTGGTTGTCATCGAACAACACACCCGCGGTGTCTATCATCCAGTTCTTAAGGCACTTGACCTTGTTCATCTTGCCGGAGTAGGGATTTGTGTTTGGGAACAACATCATTATAACATCCAGTTCATTATCAGTAATATCATTATCATTATCAATGAAGCTCTCAAGATGGCATCTGTCATGACAAGTAACTCCAAAGTGCGATGAACAATAATCCAAAACTCATTATGGATATTGAAACCTCGTTCAAGAACCAATCCTTGAATGTTTCCCACAACAGTGATACAAGTTGCCTATCCATTGTAGTATCCTACGGTTGCCCACACTATCCAAAGTATGAATATTGCAGTTGATATGTATAATATTTTTGTATCGTTAGTCATCGTACTGTACCGTCATTCCCCATGGCGCTTCTATGCCTCTCTCGTAAGGGTTGTTGATTAAGAATATTGTGTCACAGTAGTGTTCGTCGCCCCATGTCTCGAAAGGCCAACCATCTGTGAACATCACGAATTTCTTTGGCTCGATGCCTTGTTCTTTCATGTACTCCCAGTTACACTCAAACATCGTACCACCACCTGAACCCAATTCGTAGTCCAACAATTCGTCTGCATTATCTGGTGTGAACACTTTTGGATTGAACACCGCAGTATCAAATGACCATAAATGTATTCTGAAGTCTTTGTATTGATCCATTATGTTCTTAACTTCAGTAAGGAACTCTCTGCACTGATCGTTGCTGATTGAACCAGAAGCATCGAGAGCCAAACATATATCGATCATCTCGTCATTGTTTTGTCCTGGCAGTATGGCAGATGTGTGCCAACTTTTCCTGCTTGGTCTCATCCAAGTGTAGTCTGATTTCAATGTGCTCATTATCTGTTGTTGTAAGATTTCTCTCCAGTCCATCTTGGGCTCTGTGAGATCCTTGACCAGTCTCTGTAATGCACCTGGTAGGTTACTTGCACCTGTGCTCTGTGCCGCACTCACCATTGCTTCTTTCACTTCATCTCTGATTTTCTTAAGTTCTTCTTTGGTGTACACAGGCTTGCCATTTTTCTCACCTTTTTTATCAGTGCCTTTACCTTCGCCTGCGCCATCACCTTTGCCCCATTCCTGGTGGTCGTCTATGAGTTCTCCAAGTTTCTCCAACATCTTCTTGCCGTTCTTCTTAGCCTGTTTGAAGATGTCGTCATATATTCTCTCACTGGCCCAGTCCTTGTACTTGTCGTCCTGGAAACCTTTGTTCTCACCTTTCTTGCCCTTGGGCATCTCACCGATGTTTGAATCCTTCAATATCTGGTTCACGGCATAGTCCGCCGCGATGTTCCAAAGTCTAGGATCTCTGTCACCAATTCTCACCAACATGTGTTCAAATACATTGTGTAGAACCTCGTGTCCGAACAAGAACTCTGCTTCTTTGGGTGTCAGTGAATCTATGAACTTGGTGTTGTAGAAGAAGTGTCTGCCATCAGTGCCCGCTGTCTGGCACCATGCATCCGCGTTGACCAGTTTCAATCTGGTTGCTAGGTTACCAAAGAACGGATGCTTCAGTAGTAAGGCGATCCTTGCGGTAACCAGTTTGTCTATGATCTTCTGTTCTCTGTAGTCCATTATTTAGACTCCATAGCAGTTATGACGTACTTGCCAAACTTCTTATGGAACCTATCAAATGATTTCAACTTGCTAGGATCGAACGGAAGTTTGTAGTTTGTTAAGGCGATCTTCGCACCCATAACAACCAACTCCGTCTCGAAGTTGTCCATCATGTAGTTGAAGAACCTATCCGCTTGTTCATTCCAAGTCTTGTCTTTCTTCTCGTGTGCCTGTTGTAGTTCATAGCACAAAGAAACTGTAAGAGAGTACATCGCTGATATCTCTTTTGTCTTAAGGTCTCTGACCTTACCGCTCAGTATATCAGATGGGTTAGGTAACTGACCGCTAATTTTACGATGATTCATAAACTTAACGGCCAGGCCTTCTCCTACGCAACCTGCTACGAGGTCAGTGAGCGTACTTTCTGGCAGGTCATCTGATAGAAGTTGGGATACGAAACTCCATGATCTTGGAGTTGCAAATGATCTAGAACTGCCTCTAGGATCAAAGTCGTATAAATCTTGTTTGGCGAATGTGCAGTAACCTACGACATCTGCGTGTACGTGTTGGTTAGTCGCCCATTCCATCCAGTCTTCGAAGTCCACTCTAAGTTCTACGTGGACGAATCTGTTTGCCAATGGAGCCGGCATTCTGTAAGTGACACCCTTGTCTGAGTCTCTGTTACCCGCCGCCACGATCGAAACGCCTTCTGGTAGGTGATACTGTCCTACTCTTCTGTTTAGAATTAATTGATATGCCGCCGCCTGCACTGCCGGAGCCGCCGAGTTCAACTCGTCTAGGAACACTATCGCTTTAGACTTGGGATCAGTTGGCAGTTCTGCCGGACTCGCCCAAACCATGTTGTTCTCTTTTGAGTTGTAATAAGGAATACCCTTGATGTCTGTTGGTTCCCATAGTGGAAGTCTGATGTCTATCACTTCTCTGCCTTCTGCATCTGCGATCTGTTTTACGATGTCTGACTTACCAATACCTGGTGCACCCCACATCATTATGGGTCTCTGTAATTTGATACAATGTGTTAATGCAGATTTCGCCTCGTTGGGTGAAACTGTTCTGTTTTGACTGCCTACTGCCGCCTCTTTGTTTTTGTTAGCTCTTGCCATTTTGTACACTCCTGTTTAAAATGTTTATAATACGATTATAGCAGAAATGTGTGTAGCGTCAACCTGGTAAATGTGGCTAAAAAGTCGCAGTTTTATTGACTTTTTTGTTCGTCCATCTTGCTCATTGCACGGGCAAGTCCGTATTTTGTGATATCTCCAGCGAAAAGCATCAGTTGTAGAGCCATCTTCTCCATGGTAACGATGATCTTCTTCTTGTCCACGTAGTAGGGACAGTCAACGAACTCGTCCAGCCATAGGTATGTCTGTGGTGTGAATATGACTTTTGCAGGAAATTTTATGTCATAAGTTTTTATATCTAATTTCTCAATCATCTCGAGACCTGGTTTGGTAAGTCTAAGTGATCTTGCTTGGTAACTCTCTCGGACATTCTGCCACCAAGTGTAATAGTTGGTTTTGATGCTTTCGTCGTGCGTGGGTTGTTCCAGCAGTTCGAGGAAGGTACGGGTGTATGCAGTCTTGCGATCCATACAATTAATTATCTAGTGAATTTGTCGCCTGTTTTTAAAAGGTAAACACCAAACTTGTCGGTGTTGTGTTGTGCGTTCAACTTCTTGGCAAGGTTCTCTGCGTGTCCTGGATTTGAAAAAGAAACCTTCTTGTATTTTGGACCTGGATAGTTTGCAACCAAACTGGAACTTTTCAAGTTTATTGGTTTACCATCATAGAACACCGCCCATATTCCTTCCGCGGCTAGGACCTCGTCCATTTTGAAGGTAGATTTATTGCTGTGTTGCAACAGCACTGTGGGTTTCGGTCTGCTCATAGATTTACTCTTTACTAACTGTATTTACCAAAAATCTTATCGTGTGAAAGTATTGGACGGTTTTCCAGGTATTGTCGTTGCTACCTATCGACGTTATTTTTTGTCTGAGAAATTGCCGCCGTCCATCTCTATGTCTACGGTCTGTGCTTCTCTGGCAGTCTTTAATGCTTGGATGATTTCCTCTTGGATCGTGACCATACGTGTCATCACTTGTGTGAGGCTGTCAGCCAATTGGTCTGCCTCCTTGGCCGGAATTATTATCTGTCTCTCACCTTTCTGGCGAAGCGTCCTGATCCTGCCGATGAGATCTTCAATGGGTCTAGTTTGAATCTTGGAATTGTTTGACTGCGTCATTTAGTACCTGTTGCATTTCTAGTTTGGTCTTGATTGGTCCTTTGTATTTGTACCTCGAAAGTGTGATCATCTTTGGACAGTATGCTTTACGCCAGCCTTTCTCAAAACAGATTATGTAGTAACCTGCACAGAACTGGCTTTTGGACTTTGGAGTTTTTGTGTAAACGGGTAATTGTTTCTGTACATCAAACATAGGATTGTAAGGATGTTGGCTACAAGGGTAACCGTGTACATCAAAGTTGTCTACTTGCACTTCCTCTTCGGGTTTCTTGATGTTCGATTCATCAAAAATGCCAAAACCAAATTTTGTGAACAGGCTTTCCTGTGTGTGGAACACCTCTCTGTTCTTCTGTTTACTGAGGAATATCCAACCGTTGTCTTCTTGTTTCTGAAGGGTACCTAACTTTTGGCCGTTTTGCTCGACTATCCAAAATTTATCTTTGACTAGGGTCTTTGCTCTCACTGTCATGATACTAACCTCGCATTAAAAGGCTCAACATACAGTTGCGCCTGCTCACTAATCCTATTTAAATCATACTTGCCACAGAACCTCATGAATCTGATTCCAACTTGGTCTATGCTTTT
>Ga0209232_1000778_pt1 | contig 18485 bp, 8 predicted proteins | sample ETNvirenome_2_60_FD_184066 | JGI IMG/M metagenome (GOLD analysis project Ga0209232, IMG submission 184066) | Marine viral communities from the Pacific Ocean - ETNP_2_60 (SPAdes) (version 2) | ecosystem: Environmental > Aquatic > Marine > Oceanic | place: Pacific Ocean | collected 2013-06-22
GTTGCCAGCGCTAGAAGCCACTTAGACGGGCAAAAGTCTAAATACTATGAAGAAATTAAAGCTGGTTCAAAGCTTACGCCTGAACAACAAAAAGCTATGAATTTCTTTAATAGATACAACAAAGAGTCAGAAGAAACTCAAAAAATAGCAAAGCAAAGTTCAGATGTTTTTACACAAAAGACTGATCAAGTTTTTAACGACAAGTTCAAAGGTTTTGAATATAACGTCGGTGATAAAAAATATAGGTTCAATGTAAAAGATGCTAATGAAACAAAAGCAGCTCAAAGCAATATCAATAATTTTACTAAAAAGTTTTTAGATAAAAATAATATGCTAAAAGATGCTAAGGGTTATCATAAGTCATTATTTACAGCTATGAATGCTGATGCTGTTGCAAAACACTTTTACGAACAAGGTAAAGCTGACGCTATGAAAGATAGTGTTGCTAAATCTAAAAACGTGAACATGCAGCCAAGACAAGCTCACAAGCAATTTGAAGCTGGAGGTTTAAAAGTAAAAGTATTAGGTAATGATTCTTCTGATTTTAAGTTTAAAATTAAAAATAAAAAATAACAATTAAAAATTTAAAATTATGGCAATTAATGCAGGAACTGATTTGAATAGTGTTCCAAGCTCACAGCAGCAAACACTATCTACAAATTATGTTGATTTTACAACATCGTCTACCGAAGGGTGGGCTCAACAATACCTGCCTGAGTTAATGGAAAAAGAAGCTGAGATCTTTGGACCTCGTACAATTTCTGGTTTCCTTGCTCAAGTAGGTGCAGAAGAAGCAATGACTTCTGATCGAGTTATATGGTCTGAGCAATCAAGACTTCATATATCTTTAAAAGGTACTATTGATCAAGATGGTAACATATCTTCTTCAGGTGCTAAAGGTTCATTTACAGTAACTTCTGATATTGATGGAAACGTTGTAGCAGATGGATTTGGTGCTTCAAATCCAGGTGACGCACACGGTGTACGTAACCACGATATTGTTTTACTTTCAACTCCAGGAGTTGTTGTTAGAGCTTTAGTTGTAGCTGTTAGTGGTAACACTATTGGTCTTAGAGCTTATAACGCTGATACTTTAGCTGCTTTAGCTGAAACAACTGGTGGATGTACTTTATTGGTTATCGGTTCTGAGTTTAAGAAAGGTGATAACTACGATGGTTCAACTACAAGAGGTGCTAACGAGCCAAGTTTCAAAACTTTTACTAATAAGCCTATCATTATGAAAGACTACTACGAAGTGTCTGGATCTGATGCTGGTAGAATTGGTTGGATAGAGGTTTCTTCTGAAGGTGGTGCTTCTGGATACTTGTGGTATCTAAAAGCTGAAGCTGATACAAGAGCTCGTTTTACTGATTACTTAGAAATGGCAATGCTTGAGTCTATTCCAGGTTCTAACTCAACTAACGTTGACGGTGAACTAGGTTTATCTCCAGAAGGCGATGCTGGTACTGAAGGTTTATTCTATGCTATCGAGCAAAGAGGTAACGTTACTACTGGTGTAACTGGTGTTAATGCTGCTACTGATTTAGCTGAGTTTGACGCTATTTTAGCTGAGTTTGATAAACAAGGTGCTATTGAAGAAAATATGATGTTTGTTAATAGATCTACTAGTTTAGCTATTGATGATATGTTAGCTTCAATGAACTCTTACGGGGCTGGTGGTACTTCTTACGGGGTATTTAACAACTCTGAAGATATGGCGCTTAATTTAGGTTTCTCTGGATTTAGAAGAGGTTCTTATGACTTCTATAAGTCTGACTTCAGATACTTAAACGACAAAGCTACAAGAGGTGGTATTAATGAAACTGCTGGATCTGAAGCGTTGAGAGGCGTTATTATACCAGCTGGTTCATCTTCAGTTTATGATCAAACTGTTGGTGTAGCTGTTAGACGTCCTTTCTTACATGTTAGATATAGAGCTTCACAAACTGATGACCGAAGAATGAAAACTTGGGTTACTGGTTCTGTAGGAGCTGCTACATCTGCTTTAGATGTTATGCAAATACACATGTTATCAGAAAGATGTTTAGTTACTCAAGGTGCTAACAACTTTATGTTAATGAAGTAAACACTTTTAAAAGGAGAGGGCGGCATGCATGTAAACGCTCTCTGCCCTCTCTTTTTATTTTATTAATTTTATTATATATTATATTATGGCAAAAAAACAAGAAACAAAAAAGGTAGAGGTACCTGTTGTTGAAACACCAATTGTTGAAACACCAAAACCTAAAAAAGTTGAAACTAAAAAACCAACTTGGGAAATAAAAGATAGAGTATATTATTTAACACAAAAACGTAGACCATTGTCTTACATGGTAAGATCTGCTGGTATATATTACTTTGACGAAAAATTAGGTCACGAAAGAGAGTTAAAGTATTGTGAAAATCAAAAAACTCCATTTGTAGATGAAATGGTTGGCGATCAAAGATTATCGCATATTATTTTTAGAAACGGAGCTCTTCATGTTCCAAGAAACAAACAAACTTTACAAAAGTTATTATCTTTATACCATCCTCAAAGAAATACTTTGTGGGAAGAGTGGAAGCCAGAAGCTGAAGCAGCAGATGAACTTGAAATATTAGAGTTAGAGTTAGAAGCTTTGAATATAGCTAAAACAGTAGATATTGATACTGCCGAAGCTATTATGCGTGTAGAAGTAGGTTCTAGCGTATCTAAGATGAGTTCTAAAGAGATTAAAAGAGATTTGTTACTATTTGCTAAAAATAATCCTGTTTTATTCTTAGAGTTAGCTTCTGATGATAATGTTCAACTTAGAAACTTTGGTATTAAATCTGTTGAGTTAGGTATATTAAAATTATCACAAGATAACCGTAATTTTTTATGGGCTTCTAATGATAGAAAATTAATGACAGTACCTTTTGACGAGCATCCATATACAGCTTTAGCACATTGGTTTAAAACTGATGAAGGTATGGAAATATACAAAAGTATTGAAAAAAGATTAAATTAATCTAACTGTAGAGGTAGTCGCCCTACGGGGCGATTACAACTACAATAAAAAAATAATATGGCAATAAGTATAAATACAGTATATCAAAAAGTATTAGCACTAGCTAATAAAGAACAAAGAGGTTATATAAACCCACAGGATTTTAATTTATTTGCCGATATGGCTCAAATGGAAATATTTGAACAATACTTCTATGATTTAGACCAATTTAGTAGAACACCAAGCAATGCTCAAAAGTACCTAGATAAAGTTGAGTATTTAAAAGAAAAAATAAAATTATTTGAAACTTACACTCCAAACGGTAGAGTTGAAGTTCTTAATAACGCTGGTTGGATTTGGTTATATGATCACGCTCCACAAAGATTTGCGAGTAACATAGATATAAAAAGAGCAGGTAGTGATTTACATAGATTGTTAAGAGTGAGAGTAAACTACGCTAGCTCAAAATATCCTGTAGATGCTACTTTAGTAGATAGAGTAGAAAACACTTTATATGATAATTCAATTTTAGGCGCAAGTAATGATAATGGTAAAAGAACTCCACAATACATGCTTTTTGAAAGTGGTTTAAACTCTGGTAGAAAAGCATCTGCTCCTGAACGTTCTAGAGTACTACAAATAAGACCTTCCCCTACTCAAGCGGTTTTTGATGATGAAGGTAACAATGTTGCTACAGATTCAATACAAATTTTTTACATAAGAAAACCACTTAAGCCAAACTGGGCTTATTCTGTAGTTAACGATATACCTTTATATAACTCTACAAATTCTCAAAATTTTGAAATACACGGCTCTGATGAATCAGAGTTAGTTTATAGAATACTAGCATTTGCTGGTATAAATTTACAAAAACCAGGAATAACACAAGTTGCTGCAAGTTTAGAAGCGGCTAAAGTACAACAAGAAAAATCATAAATAAATGGCATTATTAAGCGGACAAAAACACTCTGATTATTATCAAGGCAATAATCTTGGTAACTATCAGTTTACATCTTTAGAAACTATAATAGCTCAGTTTCAAATAGCTTATGTTGGTGAAGATAAAATAATATCTAAAGTTAAACAGGCAGATGTTAATTTTTTTGCAATGAGAGCTTTGCAAGAGTTTTCTTTTGATACTTTTAAATCTGTAAAATCACAACAAATAGATTTACCACCATCATTAACTATGATGCTTCCTCATGATTATGTTAATTATACTAAAATTAGTTTTGTTGATAGTTCTGGTATAAAACATCTTTTATATCCTACTAAACATACGAATAATCCTTTTCAAATATTACAAGAAGATAATGGCGATTATTCTTTTCCTGAAGAAGCTGAAGAAGTTATTAATGGAAACTTTGATGATAATAGTGTTTATTATGGTGGTGCTTGGAAAACTAGTTCTGCCGCAACAGCAGCAGGAACAATAATAGCACAACACGGTAATAATAATAGTAACGGTCCTGACGGTTCACCATCTGCTAATTTTAGATTTAGAACTAGAAATACTCATCCAGCAGGTGGACCAACTCATTGGGGTCACACCATGTATTTATATCAAGAGTTAGATGTCAGTGATAAAACTCACGTAGACCTTTCTGCTGATGTTAAACCTGTTAGCTTAGCTTATAATGATACCACTATTACAAACGCTCCAGGTGTTGTGCGTATAGGTTTAAGTACAACTAAACCAGATACAAATACTAGAAATGGTGGTAACGCTGTAAGAACTTACAATACTGAAGTATCTTATTTTGATTTATTAACTAGTAATCCTGCTGAAATAAATCATATAAGTCAACCTAGTTATATAGAGTGGAGATCAGATGCAGACACTGATGGTAATGGAGTTACAGATGACGGAGTTTATGTTAGTAAAAATTTACAATACATAGATGTAAGCAATTATGATACAATTTATATTTCTATAATTGTTTGGCAAGAATTTAACCAAACAAATCCTTCAACAACTTTAACAAGTACAACTCAAGTAGATAACGTTTCTTTAACAAATACTTTTGCTAGCGAATATTTACAATCACCTTCTGAAAATAAATATGAATCTTCTACTTGGAAAAATTATAAATCTACAACTCCTTCTGAAAATGACAATGATGATTATAAAGATAATTATTACGAGCACTTACAAGGTAAACGTTACGGTTTAGAGCCTTCACACGCTCAAGTAAATGGATCTTTTTATATAGACGAAAGGTTTGGAAAAATACATTTTAGCTCTAATATTTCTGGAAAAACTGTAATATTAGATTATATAAGCGATAGTCTTGGAACTGAAGGTGAAATGCAAGTACACAAATTTGCTGAAGAAGCGATATATAAACATATTGCTTATGCTATATTATCTAGCTCTTCAAATCCTATACATCAACAGCTAGCGCCTAGATTTAAAAAAGAACGCTTTGCTGAAACTAGAAAAGCAAAATTAAGATTATCAAACATTAAACTAGAAGAAATCACACAGGTTTTAAGAGGTAAATCAAAACAAATAAAACACTAGTACATGTCAAAAATTAAACACCAGTTTGCCGGTGGTAGAATGAATAAAGATCTTGACGAGAGAATTATTCCAAACGGTGAATATAGAGATGCTATGAATATACAAGTTGCAACTTCAGAAGACTCTGAAATTGGAACTGTTCAAAATATTTTAAGTAATCATTTTATAACTGGTCAAGGTTATATAAACGATGATGCTTATTGCGTTGGTAGTGTTTCTGACGAAAAAAATGATAAAGCATATTTTTTAATAAGTCCTAAACATATAATAGAAGGTGTAAATATTAATGGTTTAGGTGGCTTTCAATTAGGTTATCAAAACTTAACCACTGCGCCAGATGATAGTTGGGTTTTTAAAAATAACAAAGCTGTAGCTTTTAAAGCATCAGGTACTAATGCTAAAAAAATATTTATTCCTAACGTTTCATCTAAACTTTTTGAAAATCCAGATGCTGAAATAGAAATAAGATTTAAAATCACTGATTACGTAGACGGTGCTCTTGATTTACATGCTTATAGTGACGATGGTTTATCAGAAATAAGAATAAATAATATTACACTTTCAGGAGGAAAAGATAAAGACTTTATATTTAGAGTAAAAGCTACAGAAAGAGATACTGCTATTACTGGTTACAAACCAGGTTCGTTTTATTTACGTATAAATGGTGCTTTTAGAGGTAAAGTTAGCGATATATCAGTGTCTGTTGGTAAAAGTTTAATAGTAGAACATAATGTAACTAATAAGCAAGTTAGTTTAGTTTTAGTAGATATTAATAATGATGTTTTAAAATTTAATCAAGATAGATTAATAACTGGTATTAACGTTATTGATGGTATGATGTTTTTTACTGATGGTTATACCGAGCCTAAAAAAATAAACATTGATAGATGTATACGCGGAACAAATCAATGGAAGCCTACAGATGATGATGGCGGTCTTAATTTAACAACTACTACTTTTAAAAATTCAAAAGCAAGTATACAAGTTCCCATCAGAGAAGAACATATAACTGTATTAAAAAAGAAACCTACAACAGCTCCTAATATAACTGTTATTAACGAAAGAGATACTCTTGAAGAAACTTTTGCAGGTGCTTTTGAACCAAAAGTTTATTCTGGTATAATGAGAATAGGTAAAGATAGCCCTGGAAACCCTATTTTACCTGGTCAAGATAATTTTCAAAACACTTCTTCTTTTTGGCTAAATCCACAAGGCTCTGCTGGTGCTTCTAAAAACTATATATTTAATTTTAACTCTCTTAATGTTGGTGATATATTTTTTACAAGAATTGAAACTGACATAAATGGTAATAACGATTTTGAATTACAATGGAAAGGAGGAGATAATATATTATTTAAAGAGTTTGGAGGAGATAATTTCGATGAAATACCAACTGTACCTATAACAAACTATACTATAAAAGCTAAAATAAGAGGTGATTATACTTGGATTAATGATTTTACAGCTGGTTTTCCAGGTAGTACTTCTGCTGATATAACAACAAACGATGATTTTTCACTTCCAAATGCTACTGGTACTCTACCTGATAATTGGCAGTTTTTTCCTGGCTCTGGAATTATAGAATATAACGCAGCAACCGCATCAGTTAACTTTACTATGAACACTGCCACTCAAAGCAATGGATGGTTATACGTTAAGCAAACACCTAGTTTGTCACCAGTTCCAGTGGGTAGTCCAACTAGTAAAGAAAGATATAAAATAACTGTTGAGTTAGACTTTAATAGAGATGGTAGTGGTAATATAGTAAGTCCTCCTGGTACTTTACCTAACTTTACAGGTGGTGGTCATGTAAATTTTGTTTTACACTCTGATGAGTTTGACGCAAACTGGGGAACTAACTATCAGCCTGGAGATAGACATGTTAAAAGATTTCCTGATTCAGGAGAGCTTACCGCACCTGGCGTTTACACTGAAGAGTTTGATTTAGATCCAAATAATTTAGATTTTTTAGCAGGTGGTGGTTGGTTAAGTAGTTACGCGCATGGTGCTCATTCTTTTCATACATCAGGTCCTGGTTCTACAGCAAATCATTTTTCTATAAAACAGCTTAAAATCGAAAGAGTAAATGTTGAAGATGCAAAGGTTGCTCTTGAAGTTCTAGATATAAAAGGTACTCCACCAACAGTTCCGCCAGAAAAATTAAACATAAATTTTGTAGCAGATAAAGAAGAAAATAAAGAAAAAATATTTAAGTTTAAATTTCCTAGAATAGCTTATAGATATAGATATCAAGATGGCGAGTATTCTGCTTTGTCACCTTTTTCACAGCCTGTATTTTTAACAGGTTCTTTTGACTATGATCCTAAAAAAGGTTACAATATTGGTATGGTTAATAGAGTAGAGCAAATAAAAGTAACAAATTATAACGAATATACTCCAGATGGTGTTGTAGCTATAGACTTAGTGTTTAAAGAAGAGTCTTCTCCTAATCTATATATTATAGAAACTATAAAACCAAACGTAGAAAATGATTTTTGGGAAAAATCATCTACTAATGGTTTTATTATAGACAACGAACAAATACAAAGTGCTATAGAGTCTAATCAAATATTAAGACCTTACGACAACGTTCCTAAAACAGCTTTAGCTCAAGAAATAACAGGCAACAGACTTGTGTATGGTAATTATAGACAAGGTTACGATCTTAAAATACAAGACGGTTCAGGTGCGATAATAGACGCTAGTGGTAATTTAGTTGCCGAAACTTCACAAACAGATTATTATCCAGACTTTCAATTTGACATTGTACAAACTCCACCAGCATTATCAGGAACTAAAAGATCTATAAAATCATTAAGAGAATATCAATTAGGCGTTGTTTTTGTAGATGAATATGGAAGAGAAACCCCTGTAGTCTCTAATAAAACAGGAACTTTAAGCGTGCCAAAAGATAGAGCAGATGACTTAAACTCTTTTAGAATTAGCTTTAATAATGACACTCCTCCACTAGATTTAAAATATATGAAGTTTTACATAAAAGAAACTTCAAGCGAGTATTATAATTTAGCTATGGATAGATATTATGACTCTGGAGATGGGGGAATATGGTTATCTTTTCCTTCAGCAGAAAGAAATAAAGTAGATATAGATGATTTTTTAATACTAAAAAAAGGTGCTAGTTCTAATAGTTTAATAGAGCAAGAAGCCAAGTATAAAATATTAGATATATCTAACGAAGCTCCAGACTTTATTAAAGACGAAGTGCTTGAAATAGCTAGTGCAAGACATACTTTAACTGGTACAGTTGATGTTGATTTGTTTGGTATAAATCTAAATAATACACCTACAGAAGGTTTTACTGAATTTGTTGTTAAATACTTACCATTTTCATCTAAAAGAACAGGTGGTCAACTTCATTTAATTGACGAAGGTGAAATATTTATTGATTTTAATGATATAGCAGGTACTAATTCTAAAAAATATAGATGTGTTCTTGTTGATTGTGATGTAAATCCACCAGACGTTGCGGTAAATCAAGCTTTTTATTCTATAAAATTACAAGAGCCTCTTGGTGCTGATGTTAATTTTTTACTTAATTCTAGTGGTACAGCAATAAAAGAAGGTGTTGAAATAGTTTTTTATAAACATACAAAAACAAATTTAGCAAGGTTTGATGGTAAATTTTTTGTAAAAATAGATAGAGACTCTAATATAGAAGGTGATTTTTTAGGTACGGCTTTAACTAGTCAAGCTAGTAATACTAAATTTAGGCTTTTAAATGAAAGAAAATTATTTAGTATGCGTAATGATCATTATTCTTTACATAGATCAAGCTTCACAGGTCAAACAACAGGTGAATATGCTAAAGATTTTGGTAGATTTGCTCCTTATTTTAGAAATTACAATATACCTTATGGCACTCATACTGCTGCTAATCGTTTAGAAGCTTATCACTTTGGAACTAAATTAACCTCTGGTCCTACATATTATAAACAAACAATAGTAGCAGGTACTGCGGCTCAAGGACTTCCTAACGGTAGTGATTGGATAGATGCTGACAACGCAGTTGTAGATGCATCTGGAGGAGGTACTCCTGTCAGTATAAGTGATCAGTGGAATGGTGGCGCGGCTTGGCATTTTGAATTAGCTTGGTTTACTGGTGGTTATGAGTTTGCTACTACTGATGGATTATATTATACTGCTGCTGGTGGAGGACTAGCAAGTCATAGAGTTACATCACCTGGTCATGTATCTAGACGTGTTGCTAGAAAAACTAATTGGAAAATTGCTGATTACCACGGTTGGAGTAAACATCAAAGAGCTAACAACAACGTTTGGTTTATTGATCAAGGACCATATAAAGGAACAAGGGGTCCTATTGCTTTTTCTCCTAACGATGATTACAATCCAGGTCAACATAATTATATGAACAGTTCGCCTAACACTACTTATGGAGATTATTATAATTTTACTGTTGGTGGTGGACTTTTACAACCAATAGCTAATACAGCTGAAATACGTGGAGAAAATGTGTTTAATGACGGTATAAAAATACCTAATTATTCTGATACTGCACCTACAAGTATACATATAGGTATTGGTGGTATAGCTCACGAAGATTTTGTTTATAAAAACGGAACAGGTGTTAGTGGTTTAGTAGATTTTTGGAATTATACTTTAGGTAATGAGTTAGGTGAATACAACACTATTTCAAGTGAACCAATAGCTAAAGATACTTCTGATAAATTTAATGTTGGTGTTAAATTTAGATTTAGAGAAGATCCTAGTGGAGAAGTTTATACAATACAACAAACAACTTTAAAAGGTAGAGTTAGACATACTATAGGTGATAAAAACAAACACTCTGCATATCCTTCTCAACTTGGAAACAGAACTGGACCACAAACAGATCATTTTGGTATTGATTGGGGCTTTTCTGCTTCTGAAGGTAATTATGATAATTTAACTGGTGATAATGGTGCTAACACTGCTAGTGGTAGTGAATGGGCTTATGGCTTATGTTGCGCTCAAGTAGTAGAACAATATGCACCTAATTTTACAGTAGATGCTCGTTTAGATATTTTAAACTCTGAAGGAACTAATGTTATGGGTTGGAATCCTATGGAAACTGATTACGGTGGTATTTCTGGTGGTTTAAAACTGTCAACTACTAGTCATGATTCCATTGCACCTACTATAGATTCAACAATACCTACTTGCGTTGTTAGAGTTCCTTTTAGTGACGGTTTAGTTGGTACAGATGAAAACAGTGGTGGCTCTTTTGAAATTAAAGTAGGTATGATTTTAACGTCTTATGTAGATACAGGTGACACTACTAGAACTTTAGATGGTGGACATACTGATGCTGATCCTCCTTTATTAATTTGGAAAATAGAACCTACCGCAGCTAATACTGCTATGAATATATTTTTAACAGGTTATGCTGCTATATTGCATGATAAAACTGGAGCTTGGGCAGATAAAGCTACTGGAATAAACTATGGAACTGGTAGCGGATTTTCAGTTTATGGAGATATTACAACTTTTCCAGCACACACAATATATACTAATACGCCTAAAGTAGGTACAACTTTAATTTTTGAACAACCTGTAATGAATGGTTTAAGTCAATACTCTTGTAATAGATTAAACTGTGAAGATACATTTTTTATGGGTTATGGTCTTTTTGATCCTTTATCTGGTCATATAGAGGGCGTGCCTGGTATAATGCCTGTTTCTTATCATATGGAAATAATTGAAGAAATAACAGAAGAGATAGATCTTCCAACAAATCCAGCTATATGGGAAACAGAGCCTAAAGAAAATACAGAGCTAGATATTTATTATGAAGCTAGTGGTTATCATAATACTAGACTTACTTTAGATACAATACAAGAAGTTATACCTCGAGGTTCTGATATTACGCATACTGGTAATCCTAATTCTTTTGCTTTTTCAGAAAATGCTGTAATTGTTGATTATGGTTTTCTTGAAGATCCAAATATGCCTAGTGATGTGTTTCCTACTAATTTATCTGAAGGTATGTTTATACAACTTGGTTTTAAACCTAATACAACTGGAGTTTTTCCTTTAGTTGGTGGACAGTACATAGTTCCAGGTGATACTTTTGATATTACAAAACCTGATGGCACAGTTATTAGAGTAACAGTTAAAGGTTATTTTAATATAGATACTTCTGTTAATAGAGCAGATTCTTTCTTTATAGAAGAAGCTTTACATGGACCACAAACGCATTACGTGTTAGACTGGCATAATTGTTACTCTTTTGGTAATGGCGTTGAGTCTAACAGAATTAGAGACGCTTTTAATTTAAGTCAAATAATAAATGGTGTAAAAGCTTCAACAACTGTTAATGAACCTTATCAAGAACAATACAGAAAGCATGGTTTAATATACTCTGGTATATATAATGATATTGGTGGTATAAATAATTTAAATCAATTTGTAGCAGCTGAAAAAATAACCAAAGATTTAAATCCTACTTATGGTAGTATACAGAAACTACACACTAGAGATACTGATTTAATAGCTTTATGTGAAGATAAAGTTTTACAAATACTAGCTACTAAAGATGCTTTATTTAATGCTGATGGTAATCCTCAATTAGTAGCAACAAACAGGGTTTTAGGTCAAGCAAGACCTTTTGTTGGTGAGTATGGTATATCTAAAAATCCTGAAAGTTTTGCTTCAGAGTCATATAGAGTTTATTTTGCAGATAAAGTAAGAGGTAAAATGTTAAGATTATCAAAAGATGGTTTAACACCTATATCTGATGCTGGTATGTCTGATTGGTTTAAAGATAATTTAAAACTTAATAGAAAACTAATAGGTAGTTATGATGACAAGAAAAAAGAATATAACATAACGCTACCAGATACCGAAAACACTGTTTCTTATAAAGAAACTACAAAAGGTTGGGTTAGTTTTAAATCGTTTATATTAGAAAACGGTATTAGTTGTGCTAACGAATATTTTACTGTAAAAACTGGTACTATTTTTCAACACCATTATGTAAGCAACATACCAAACCCTCAACTTGAAAGAAATATTTTTTACAATAGAAATGTTGTTTGTGAAAACATTGGTCCACATCCTGTTACTGGCCTTATAGGCACGCATCTTTATTTTGACGAAACTAGGTTTATAGACAGTTTACTACCTAGCGTAAAAGCAACTTTACCAATAGTAGGTCCTGGTAACGCTGTTACTGTAGAAAACCAAACTTTTATTACTACTGTTTTTAGAAACAATGTTATGATATACGATAGTGTAAATTGTCAGTTTTTTGGAGCACAAAATCCTAATAGTATAGATGGTTTAGCGCGTTTAAGATTTGTTACAGGTGCTGAAGAGTTTCAATTTGAAATTGGAGACGTGTTTGTTGTAGAAGACTTTACAATAAGTCCAACAGCTTCAAGTGCTCCACCAAGTACTCTTCCATTTAGGTATTACACTAATTCAAGTTTTAATGTTTTTGTTAATGAAGCTGCTGGGTCTATAAAGTCATACCACGCGTTAGACTATGAAGGTAGTCAAGCTTTTGAAGAAGATTATTTAGCTATAGTCAATGATATTACTTATCCAAACGAACCAACAATAAATGGTCAATATTTCTTTTTAAATGAACTAGAATTTAATAGATTAGTTGAACAAACTAATACTGTGTTAGAAAAACTTCCAAACGAAGACACGTTAGCAGGTGATTCAACTACTCAAGTTTTACAATATAGAGGTAATGAACTTGTTTGGCAAGGAAGAATAAGATTATTTAGTAACGAAACTATAGGTTTTCATGGTAGAAAATTAGATTTTAATGTTTCAGCGCCAAACGATTTTGCACTTGGTGATTATATAGCTTTAAAAAAGTTTAACACAGGTTGGTTTGTAAGTAGTATAAAAACAGATCAACAAGAAGGTAGTTTAGTTAATTTTATAGAAAAAGAAGGTAAATGGTTTAACTATATAAAAGGTTCTAGCAATATTACTGAAGATATTTTCCCAAGTATTAATAGCTTTGCAGAGTCTAGTGTTCAAGGTATTGGTTATTTAAAAAGAACAGTACAAAACCAAAGCCAAGCTGACGATTTATTTCCAAACAATGCTGCTGCTGCTACTGTTGTTTTAACTAGAGGTTGGAACTCTTATGAAAACATTATAGAGTTTGATAACCCAATAAATAGCTCTTTACAAGTTGGAGACATGATATATTATCAAAACTCAAACCCAAGCATACATAATAGTTTAGAACCAAATCAAATTGTTGCTTTTGGCATAGCAACTGAAATAACAGAATTTACAATAACAGTAGATGAAAATGTATTTGCTGGTAACAACGCGCCAGATCCTTTTGCTGATATGTTTATCTTGTTTGCAAAAAACAATACAGTAAACTCTTCTAGCTTATTAGGATATTATGCTGATATTAAATTTGAAAATAATTCTTATGAAAAAGCAGAGTTATTTTCAGTAGGAACAGAAGTAACAGAAAGTAGTAAATAAAAAAATAAATTATGCCATATCATTCAAGTCCACAGGCACAAAGTTCAAGTGAAGAACCCGCTTCACCAAGAACAACTAGTCGAACAAGAACAACAACAACTACAAGTGCTAGTACTCCAGCGCAAAGCTCAAGCTATTTATTTTCTGGAACAGAACAAGTTACATTAGCACCTCTTGGATATCATTTTATGCCAGACGGAAACTTAATGTCAGATGTTAAACATATAGAAACATATGGTGGTAAATATAAAATTATTGAAGATATTATTATAGATACTTCAGATATAAGTATTCATAAAATAAAAAGTTTACCTTTTAAAATAATAGGAGAAAACGGTGCTGTTTTTTCTTTGCAAGTAAAAGATGTAGATAACAATAAATTTTATGATTTTGAAACAAGTGCCTTTGTTTCTGAAGAAAAAATGTTAAGCAGACAACAAATTAGAGGCCTTTCATTTAATAGTACTATAAAATTCCCTACGCTAAGTGCGGCAACTAAGTACGAAATATATTTATTAGCTGATTATGTTTCTGGAACAAAACACACTGATTATAGTGAGGTTAGAGATGTAAACGGTGATATTGATGTAAATGCTTCTAAAGGTTCTAGCTCTTTAATGTTATATAAAGAAATATATCAAACAGCAAGTCAAATATTAACAATAACACCTGTTTCTGTTACTAGTAACACTAATTTTACTAGTGCAACAATGGCTTCTTCAGCAAAAAGAATAAATTATGGTGGATCACTTAATAAAGCTAGCTTTGAACTTAAAGTTACTCAAGCTAATGGTAAAGCTGTTAGTATAGATCGTCAGCCTACTGCTGCGGATTTTGCTGGAAGAGCAGCTACTACGTTAGATGCTGAAGTTGCTGATTATACAGCTGACTATGTTGGAACTATATCTCATTATTGGCTTGACACTGATAATGCTACTGTAGCAACACCTAGAAGCACAGATACTGTAAACGGTGATTTTTCAGGTGGAACTACAAAAATAGTTATGGACAGCGCTGTGTCTACTAAAATGAAAGTTGGTGATAGAGTTACAGGTACTGGTATAGCTACAACTGCAGAAATAACAGTAGCAGCTTTAAATCCAGATACTGATAACGCGAACGAATTTAGTGTTAGTAGCGCTGTTGAAGTTGCAGACGGTACTACACTTTCTTTTACACCACCTCATTATTTTAGATATACTTCTAATAGTAATATATTAGACATACCAATAGGTGCTAGTTTAGTTGGTGGCGATGCTGATGGTATAACTGCTTTGACTAACACTTCTGGTGTAATAACAGCTAAAGTTAACGATTTAGAATTTACTAGAGGAAAATCAAGAGATAGAGACAATACTACAAAAATAGCAGCTGCTTCAAGACGTGGTAATATAACTTTTGATAAAAAATTACCTGAAGATATTGAAGGTGAAGATTTTTTCTTTTATGGTTACGGAGCAGGTAATATAAAAACAATATGTGGTTGGGATATAGAAATAAGTAATGTAAAAGCAGAGTTAACGACAGTCACAACAACAGTAACATCTAGTAGTGGTACTAGCTTAGGAGTAACTAGTGGACATGGTATAATGGACGATGTTTCTGTAGTTAGTAGTCCTAACATGAATAGAGCAGTAGCTAATCCTACAGTAACAAATATTGGTAGTTATAACGTTTCTTCTGCTGCAACAGCTACTTTAACATTAAGTTCTTCGCAAACTTTAGAAACTGGTGAAACAGTAACGTTTAGCGGTGCAGGTCAAATAGTTACTATAACAGGTGATATTTTAGTAAGAAACGCTGGAGTAACAAGTACAATATTTTTAGATATAGATAAATTTTTAACTGGAACAACAGAAACAGCTTAATTAAAAATATAGCAAAAAGTGTGACTATATTACTTGTAATTTAATATAATATCATGAGTAATAAATTGAATATTCGTAAGATACAGGAAAAAGATTACGAATTTATAAATAAATGGTGGCAAGAAGTACAACTAGATCCTATTAGTAAAGAAATTTTACCTATGAATGGTTTAGGTGGATTAATAATAGAAAAAGAAAAACCTATAGCTGTTAGCTACTTATACTTAACAAACTCTAAAGTAGCCTACGTAGACAACTTAATAGTAAATCCAAGCTATAATAACAAAGACAGGTTTAAAGTTGTTTCAACATTAATCGACGCGTGTGCTAGATTAGCTAAAAAAACAGGTTGTATTGACATATGGGCAATGTCAAATAGTAGAGGCGTTTTACAAAGATGTAAAAATCTTGGCGCTAAAATATCAGAAGAAAAATATAAAGTAATAACATATTCTTTAAATTAAAAATAAAATTATGGCAAATGAATCTCCGTTTAAAGTAGATCCAGTAACAGGTAGCGCTGTTGCTCCAATAGTTGGTGTAGGTCTTCAAGCTATTGGGCAGATTGGTGGTAAAAGAGCTAGAAAAAGAGCTAGAAGACAAGCAAGACAAGCTACAGAACAACAATTAGCTTTTCAAAGAGAACAATTAGCTTTACTTGAAAAACAAAAAGATGTTTACAGGTCTATGGAATTTACAAATCCTTACGAAGGTATGCAAAATCCATTTGCTAATTTAGAAAATCCTTACGAAGACTTAACGGTAAACCAACAACAAGCACAGTTTTTAGCGCAACAAGGCGCTCAACAAAGAGCTGATATATTAGGTGGTTTACGTGGTGCTGCTGGAAGTAGTGGTGTAGCTGGTTTAGCACAGTCTCTAGCAAACCAACAACAAATACAAGCACAACGAATATCTGCATCAATAGGCGTGCAAGAAGCAAGAAATCAAGCTTTAATGGCACAAGGAGCAGAAAGAGCACAAATGGCTGAAGCAAAAGGCCAAGCTGCGGTTGACATGACTATACGTGGTGGTGACGCTATGGTACAGCAAGCTGAAATGGCTAGACAAGCTACTTTACTAGGTGTTGCATATGGTGGTGCTGCTGGTGCTAACAAAGCTGTACAACAAGCTTTTGCTAATCAAATGCAAGCTGACGCTGTAGGTCAACAAATGCAAGCTGATAGGTTTAATGCTCTTTCAGATTTAGCAATTAGTGCGGCAGGATCTGGTATGTTTGATAATATGTTTACTGGAGGTGGTGGAACAAGTAATTTTAATAATTTAAGTTTAAGTGGTGGAAGTAATTACAACTTTAATACTGGTGCAGGTGTTTTAAATACACCTTCATTAAGTGATGCATTTAATACTCCAATACCACCACCAAAATTTGATTAAAAATAAAAAATAATAATATGGCAAAAGGAGGAAGTTTAATAGGTAGAGCAGATCCTACTATAACTAAAATGGCGTACGCAGCAGCATTAGGCAATGTGCCTGTAGATAATTCTGCAGCATTAGAAACAATGCGTGATACTTATAAATCTATGCTAGATAAATCTGGTGAAATATTTAAACAAATAGAAACAGATAAAATAGCTATGGATCAAGATATTCAAAGCATGATATCTCCACTTTTAGATGAACTAGAAGATGGTACGTTAACAGATCCAGCTTTTGAAGATACTAAAGCTCAAATACAAGCTTTTTCTACAGAAGCAGAAAACATATTGAAAAGTAGAGAATATAGAAGAGGTGATAAATCTGCTATGTTAGATTTTAATCGTAGGTTTAATACTTATGTAAATGGTATAAAATCAGAAAAAGAACAACTAGAAGCTTTAGCTACAAATTTAGAAGGTCAAGCTTATAATGTAACAGCAACAAAAGGTCAAGAGTTACAAAAAGGTATATTAAAATTTTATAGAGGTGATGAAGATAGTGGTGTTACAAGAACTTTTAGAGGTAATAAAGCTTATTATACTATGAACATTGGTGGTCAAGAAGTTACAAAATCACTAGAAGATATAGCAGATGGTATAATACCAAAAGATGTAAAAACAAGAGGTAAGTTTGATACAGATTTACAAGTTATTGGTAGATCAGCTGCTAAAGGTCTAAAGTTTGACGCTATTGGTGCTAAAAAAACAGCAGAAACATTATTAGAGTCTTCTTCTGATAAAATAAAAACTTTGCAAGACTTTTTTCATACAGAGCATAGAGGACAGACAGGTACACTTGCTCAAGGATTAAGTACAGGTCAAGGTGGTTTTGGTAAAATTTCTGCACAGCTATTTACTGTTTTAAATAAAAATGGTTTATTGCAAGAATATGACACTGAAAAAACTCCAGGTAAAATAACAAAAGAAGATTTTGAAGGTAAAAACGCGGCTAAATACATGCAGTTAGTAGATGATATTACAAGTGGTAAAAATTATGATTTAAGTAAAAAAATAGCTAGTGAACTTTACGCTGATGTTGTAGCTAAAGACGAACATGAAAGATTAAAGTTTGTGCCTAATGAAGAAGAAGATGGTTTAAAACTACTTAAAAATACAGGTTCAAGCTTTGTAGGCTCTAATGCAGGTAATGGTTATGTTCAAAACTCTTCTTTCAATAGCGTTGCTAGAAAAGTAAACAATA
>Ga0209232_1000779_pt1 | contig 18418 bp, 28 predicted proteins | sample ETNvirenome_2_60_FD_184066 | JGI IMG/M metagenome (GOLD analysis project Ga0209232, IMG submission 184066) | Marine viral communities from the Pacific Ocean - ETNP_2_60 (SPAdes) (version 2) | ecosystem: Environmental > Aquatic > Marine > Oceanic | place: Pacific Ocean | collected 2013-06-22
TTGGCATAATGTATCCTTTTGTTGTTTGTTATATAGTTATATTCCGCTTCTTATTTTAAAGTAGCTGAATGCTACAAAAAATGCTACGATCATAGCTATCCATAAGGTTGTATCCCTTGGCTCTGGTATAGCAACTAGATCAGTGCTGTAAATTTGTCCTGGTGCTGTTAGTCGAACCTGCATAGTACCTAAAGCATCCGGTGAAAACGATGAAAACACAGCAGCATAAGTGGTATCTTCGGCTAAAGTTATAGTTCCGTTAAATGGTTCGTCGTATCTTTCAAATGCTTGAAAGGTTTCAAGTTGTCCTCCACCAAATCCTATATTAGGGCCGTCATTAAATATTGCAGGTTCATCAATTATGAACTCAGCTTTTAGGTCATCATAAATTAGTAATGCAGTATCTTGAGTTCCTCCAGTTAAATCATTGTAATAGTTTTCAAATGTGTACTCCCCACCTACAGAGGTAGTAAACAACATTGGGTTGTAGTAAGTTGTTCCACCCTGTGGATTAAATCCACTCACACTATAGGTTTCATCTATGCCTACCTCTAGATCGTATACTACGCTATTTAATTGTACAGCACCCCACGCTATAGAAACAAGTAATAACGGGGCTAATAAAAATTTTATTTTTTGAAGATCGACGAACATATTGATGCAAACTCTTTGAAGATTCTAGATATTATATTATTCTTGGGCAAGAACATAACTACAATAGAGAATATTCCTATGTACGCAAAAAGCATACCTAGTAAATTATCTTTGTAATTTTCTACTATGTATTGTATCATACTTGTTTTAGTCCCTCTGGTGAGACAACTGGCAAGTCATCTGGTGTAATTATTGCTTGTTCTGGTTCATCGGATTGTACATCTGAGTGCGGCTTGATTGGATCTATCTCATCAACTTCCTCAGCACTTCCTTCTTCTGGCACGGGTTCTGCTGAATCCTCCTCCTGGGACTTATCGCTTTCTTTGGACTCCTCGGATTCTTGAGATTCTTCAGCCTCTTCACTCTCTATTTCTTCACTCTCAATTTCTTCTGCATCTTGTTTAATTTCTTCTGCATCTCCTCCATTTTCCTTGCTGTTATTAGCACTTTCTTCTTGGGCTTGTGGTTCTTGACTCTTGGTTTCCTCGGTGGCTTGTGACTCTTTACTTGCTACAGCCGGTGCTACCTTAGCCTCCACCTTAGCTGCCTCAGCCTTTACCTCGGCTATCTTTTCCTGCATTACTGCCTGTCCCCAGGAGTCCAAAGAAGGAAAGTCCACTAGTCTATCAAGCATTGGGGGGACATAGAACCTTTGTTCTACGACATCATTTGCTACGCTTGCTACAAATACTTCCGTCTCGTCTACTGCTATATTTGTTTGAGTAACAGCCGCTGTACCTACAGCAACAGTACCAGCAGTACCAAGCTGTGCTATCTTATCTACTACAGGAAAATCCTTGACTCTTCCTAGGAGTGTTTTCTTAGCTTGCCTAGCACCGTCTTTAGCCGCCTTGAGAGCCTCCTCAGCGTCTTTACGGCTAGGTCCTTCACTTTTACTCCCCAAGACCTCATCGAGGCTGTCACGGAGCTCAGAGAGCTTTTGTTTAGCGTTTTTGTAATCCATTGAATTGGTGAGCACCAAGAGCAGATACTCTTAGGTTTGTTGCATACATTACATTTTTTCATATTATTTGACTGATGATGAACCAAAGTAAAAGCCTACTATGGCTAGAACTGTTTGGCGTATCTCTGGTAGTATAACATACCCGTGCAGTGTTTGAAATGTTGTACCCTTTTTAAAACCAAAGAATTTACTGTACTCACTAGCTACTGTTACTCCCTCGTCACTGTGAGCAAGTATGAAGGGAGCTATGATTACACCAAATAGAACAGTTACTACTATTATTCTTCGTACCCAAGCACCACCGTCTCCAGTGCGTTTTGCTGCTGCATCAGCACTTGCACTAGATGCCTCTTGTTTTTTTATAAGATTATTTACATTATTTTGTTGAGCAGTAACCATTGTACCGATCAACTTAAACAAGAACCCAGATGCACCACCACCTAGCATTGCTATGAGTTCAGTGGTCATTTTAAATCCTTTATTAATTTATAAATAGATAGTCCTAGAAATATAAAAGTCATTACTCCCACAACTAGACTGACTACGCTGTTTACGCTTTGTAGTCCTATACAAGCAAAGAATCCTGTTGATCCTACTGTACCTCTAAGCATAGTTTCCATTATTCTTCTACTGGGTTATAGGAAGTAACTGTAGCGGATTCTTCTTCTGAGCTTAAATCATAGGTAGTAACATTCAATGCCCACTTACCTTCTGCTGTTGGGTCTGGCCTTGTTGTCCAACGAGTTCCTGTACCTTCAGTCCAGTGCGAATATCCTATTCTCTTTCCTTCTGTATCGGCACGAGCATAAGCATCTTCTTCGGTATCGTATATTAAATAAATCATTATGAATAAATTGAATAATGTTCGTTTATTTTTGTAGCTATTGTAGGAATGCTTGTAATACTAGTACCTGCGTACAAGTAACATTCTTTGCAGATTCCACCAGAAGACCTTTGAAAGTACCTTGTTCCATCTCCAGCATAAGCACCAAATAAAGAAAGTGCTGCATTCTCCCTAGTATCTAAATCGGCTGATTCTGTTTCAGTATCCCCAGTACCATTTACATTTAAAGTAAATTCTCTATTGTCAGCAAAACCATATAATATTACTTCATTCGAACCACTTATGTTTAAAGTTTCGGCATTTGTCATTCTATCTGGACTTAAACCCTGCCTTTCATTTGAAAGTCTCCAAGAATCATTACCAGCTTTAATTACCTTAAGGGATAAACCACCTGATTGAAAGCCTGAAACACCTCGTCCTCCACCCCATATTACTGCTTCATTAGAAGTATTAACTATATCTGTTTCTGGAACGCTACCAACATAAATTAAACCTATTTTAGAACTAGCACCACTTGCCCAATCATCAGTACCAAAATCAGGATTAATGCCATCTGTAGATACTTGAAGGTTTTGCATAGTATCATTGCTAGTAGCTTTATTTGATTTTACGCCATTTAAAAATGTCCCACTTTCAACAATAGATGGTTGTTCACCAGTAGCATTCTGAATTAAATGTCTATTGTTTCCACTTTGATCATACCAAGTATCAACAAATCCATTATTTCCAGAGCCAACAAAAGCAAGCAATGCTCCAGAGTTTATTTGGGATACAGTAAAATCTTGTTCGCTATCATCGCTTGACCTGCGTACACGAACTGCTAAAGGATCACCCCCAGTAAGACTTCTAAGGCTATATGCAGCCGCAGGAGTAGCTATTGAAGTAATAGTCTCTCCTATTTGGTTCAGCCGTCTCTGCCGACCCAGGGCTGAATCGAGTGATATGTGCATTTTAAGCCTTGTGTACAGCTATAAGACCACCGGAAGCAACAGTTACATTTGTGAATCTTCCGTACAAAACTGTACCAGCACCAAAGGTGGTGTCTAATTCATCAATGTTTTCTATAGCTGTACCCGCTATGCTTGATAGCGTACTGTCCTTAAGAATTTGTATTGCTCCGTAATTACCAACTCCAGCAGTTGCGTGATTAGCCCCGTCTAAAATGATTGAACCAGCAGAACTAAATTCTAATGCGTTATTTCTTGATTTTGCCATAATTGTGTATTATATCATATGGGTTATCGTGATTGACGATTTACATATGTAGAGAATCGTTTGTTCACAGTATTGTTGTTATTTCTAATATCTATCTTTTCTAGCTCCTGAGCTAAGTAAGTCTGTGCCACTTGCTCCTCGGTTATAGCCTCCTGTTGACGATTCTGTACACGAAGGAAGTCAGCATACACAGCGTGAGCTATGAAGTTAAAGAACTCAGAGGGTACTTCAACTGTGGAGTTATAAAAGTCAGAGGTAACAGTAAAAGGTGTGAACTCCCTTTTATATGTAACATACGCAGAGCTATCTTCTGTATTAGGAATATTAAGAATATTTGCACCATCTATATCTACAGAGAAGTCGTACTCAACACTTGAGTTATTTATAAATGGTGTCTTACGATGTACCCTGTTGAAGTCCCCTATATTGTTTCGGTTAGTTTCTGTGTAAGGTATAGCTTGTTTCTGAAGAACCGTAGGTCTTCCTGATGCACTATTTGCTGTACCCCATACCGTAACTTCATAAGGTGCTGATGTATGATCAATTGTACTATCTTCTTGATATCTTGTAGTTCCAGCAGTACTAAGATCAACGCTTCCATCTGATGATCTACTTATTGAAGAACTTGTATTAATCAACCATTGATTACCTGTAGCAAACTTTTCAAATACAGCTGTTCCATCAACAACAGAACCATCATCTGTATTTGTTGTTTTTGAATAAATATTAGAACCAACTTTAGCGTGACTACCTCCTCCTGACTTTTGAGTGCCTAATAAATAATAATCACCATTTATATCAGAAGCACCAGTGCCAGCAGCATTTTCAATAGTAAGTCCTATTATTCTTCTCTCTTCAGAAGTAACTAAGTATCTAGGCCATACAGGGCTAGTATCAAAGGCTTCTTGAAACCTTCTATTTATAAAATGCCTCAACTGATCTTGCTCTTCTATTGCAAGTTCACCACCAGTGCCGACAAGAGCTGATGTTGTTTTAAATAGGTCACCGTAAGTTCTGGTTTGCATTATGCTTTGTTGGGGCTTAGTTCAGGAAACTTCTTATTGTAGTACTTTAAAAATTCTTTTGAATGCACAGTCTCGTGACCGTACTTCTTTGTGAGTCTAAAAAACTCTCTTGCAGGTATTGTAGCAACTGGTTTACCTAATACCGAATGCGTCTTACCTTTTAATTCTTTGGCTTCTTTAGTTGCTTGCTGAACTCTTTTATGTTCGGTTTCTCTCTCTAGTTTAAAACCAGTTTTGATCTCCTTCATAAAAGCACGATCAATCTCGCCATCGGAATACCTTTTGAAATTAGGTATAATTATATTCATATTAAAAAGGTGGGGGGCTTTCACCCCCCAACCAGAATTTAATTTACACGAATGATCCTAGATCAATAATGCGTAATCCAATAACGATGTTGCCAGCAGTTAAGTTGGCAGTTGTTCCACCCACTTCAGCAAGAATAGTAGTTGCTGCTTGGTAAGGAATTGCTTGTGATTGGTTGCCGGTGAAACCATCTCCAGAATTAAATACTGGAGCAGACATTCCATCGACATCAAGAGCATCAATGAACTCATCTGGGTCACCACCAGTTGTACCAACATCAAGTACGATGTCAGTAGCACCAGCAAGTGCAGTTGATTCAAAGACACCAGCCAACTCAACAGCACCACCCGCTGGGATGATTGCAATTGGAAGTTGACCTGCTGTGCCTAGCGTTTCTCCATTAAATGGATCAGTGCCTAGCTTGATTTTTGCAAGGTCATCAAATGATAGTGAGATGACGTGTGTGTATCCGGAGGTTCCGGCTTCGTTTACGGTTAGTTGTGCCATATTATTATATCTCCTTGGTTAATTATGAAGGATCAACGATCTTACCGTGAGCACCAGGGTGGTATACACCAAGTGTCAAAGCACAATCAACGAAACCACGCTCACCACCACCAAGATTAGGAAGACGAGTGCTTCCCATTGGTATTAGTTCGTGGATACCATAATACTCAGGGTTAACAAGATAGCCCATCATTCCTGCTGTGCCAGCTTGAGTTGGCATACAGTCTGGGTTACCGTTAACAATGGAGACAATACCGTGATCACTTTGATAGAGATCAACAGATAGTTTGATTGAGCCGCTGTTGCCATCGTAGTTAACTGAGCGAACATTATCTGTAGCAGAACCAGTTGTACGAGCAAAGTCGCTGATATCAGAACGAAGAGTCGTATCAGCAACAAGCATAAGGTTGTCTGTTGAACCAGTAACTGTGAAGATAGAAGTGATTAAACCATTGAATTCACTTTCATCTAGAGTAGCACCAGCGTCAACAACGCTTGCAGCAGGAGTACGGAACTCAGCAGGAACATTTGCAGAACCTGCGGCGTTTTGAATCCAGTCACCAAGACCACCAAGAGCGTTAGCTGTACCAGCACCGTTTTCTACGGTTTGAGTATTTGCAGAAGCAATAGTAGCTTCAATGTCACGCTTTAACTCACGGATAGCTTTTGCTTCAGCTTGAGCGATTTTAGCAGGACCTACGGAATCAACTGCTTCTTGCAGATCAGAAACCATATAGTCACGACGGAATTTTTGAACACGATTGCCAAGACGAGCACGGCCAGCGAACTTGTCGGTGAATGCTGTTACGTCAGCACCTTCTGAGATACCAGCAGTGCTGGGTGCAGAAAGGCTGTCAACAGTCCACTCAACAAATGTAGAACTAGCACGTTCTTTATTGGCAGACGAAAGGATAGGAGTTTCTTCCGGAGCAAGGATAGTCAAGACATCAGTCAAGTCCTCACGATTAGAAACAGCCGATCCTGTATTTGTAGTATCGAATGTATTTGAGAATGCCATTTTATTAAATGATTATAATGAGTTGTTAGTTTATGAGCGAGAGCTCATTTTAAGTTTTCGAAGAGCAGCAAAATCTCTAGCATTACCCGTTTCTTTGAACCTGGCTTCTAATTCTTTTAGAGCCTTGGCAGTTCTTCCCAGTCCCTTTTCGGATTGGGCAGTGGCTGGATTACCTGTCTTAGGAGGGTTGAGTGTAGGAGCTTTCTTAGTTTCTACTACTGGCTTGCGTCCATATATGCTATTTGTAGCGTGTGCGAACCAATAATCTAACTGAGCAGCAACATCCGGTGCTTCACGTTTCAAGACAGTTTTTAACTTCTTGAATCTATCATCACCTACAGTAGCCTCGAACTGTTTGCGTAAGTCATTGTCCTCCCCATCCAACCAGTTAAGTTCTTTTTTGGCTTGTTGGTTGAATTGCTCTGTGAGCTTTTCTCCCTGTTCTTGAGCCTGAACTTGTTTTAGTTGAGCAGGAAGAAAAGTTTTCTGTGCCTTCCGGGCTTTTATTAAAGCCTGTCTAACATCCTTCTTTGTCCAATCCTTACCCTCAATTGTGGTTACTATATCTTCTGCGCCGTAGCCATCACTTTCAAAGATTAAGTCCTCAGCCCATTCAACTACTTGGTCAACCTCAGCGGCTTTCTGCTGTAATTTCTCGATAGTATCTAGATTCCCGTACGGATTGTTTTCTACCTTTTTCGCCTCCAATGGGTTCGGCTTCTCTTTGAGTTGTGCCTCCAGCTGTGTAAGTCTTTCTTCAGCAGCCTTACGCTTCGCAGTCAATTCACCGAATCGAGCTACAGCACGGCTACCTAACTTTTCAGCTAGTTCACGCAAATCCTCCTCGGACATATCGTCCAAGTCCAACTGTGAAAGAACATCTTCGGATTCTTGGGTTTCCTCGGTGGCTTCTTCTTCAGTTTCTTCGGCTTCGGATTCTTCCTCAACCTCCGATACTTCTTCTTCTACCTCCTCGTCCTCCTGCTCAGGGTCTTCCTGGGGTTCTTCTTCCTCGGGCTGTTCAGTCCTTGGAGTAAGTTCACCAATTCGTCGCTGTGCGAAATCCGTGACGGATATATTTGTTTTTTCCACTGATTCTGTTTCTGCCTCAGCGTTAGCAGTTGCTATTTCTTCTGTCATAATTTATCCACTCATTAACGCCGAGCGATGGCGATAGTCGCATTATAACATAGTACTTACATTCTATCCAAATGTTTCTTGGATAAATCGTTCCAGTTCACTAACTGGAGTATTTGGTCATAAGTAATTATGCGACCGGAAACTTGTTGGATTCCATCTACGGATGCTTCGTGTAACTCCTGAATGGTTTCTTCACGAAGTTCGTGAATCATTTTAATAAATCTAGCAAATGCTTCATAGTTATGAAGCGTTTTAATATCATCTTGTATCTGCATTATTCTTGAGCAAAAGGACTACCCGATAAATTAAATTCGTGATTACCAATTACAAATTTATCTTTTTGTTGAGATCCATCATATTTTGCATCAACTCTTCTAAAGTTTACTGCGTTAAAAGTTCTACTGTCAAGATTATTGTCTTCAATATATTTTTTAGCACTTTTATTATTAAGAGCTAATTCAACAGCCCTTTTTCCTAGTCTTAAATCATTTTGTGTAACTGGAGATTTTTGAGCCTTGTATCCTTTAAGCTTTGGATCATAAACAGCATATTGACCCTTGTGAGTAATAATGTCAGTAAAAGTTGGATTTTTATTTATACTTCCTGGCATAAAGGTAGAAGGCAAAACCTTACCACTTCTTATTAATTCTCTACGATTATGAATGCTTCTAGCAACTGCAAACATTCCGGATTCTCCCTCACCCCTAGCTTCTAAAACAGTAGCAAGTAATAAATTTTTTAAATCTATTTGTTGATCTCTTTGTCTCTTATTAGAGAACTGTTGGGCTGTCATATTGTCTGCCATAACGAAAATGTTAATTAAGAAGCATAGATATATTTTACTGCATATTCTGCGTTTGTATTTCACCCATCTGTGCAGGGGCTGTTCCAACTCTACCAATCTGTGCATTCTGTGCTTGTTGTATTTGGAACGTATATTGACCATTATATTTCTGAAGTCGAGCAGCAAATGCTTGGTCAGACTGGATTCTTTGTGCAACATCAGGCTGTTGACTATATTGTTGTATAACTTGCAACGCAATCTGTGCTCCAGCAGGTCTAGCCGGCATCTCAATACCAGCAAAGATTTTAGCTAAGTCATCTGTAACTTGCTCAACAATTTGCTGTTGTGCAGTTTCAACTGGCTGTAGAACAGCATCTGCCATAACCGGATCAATACTTGCAGCAGCTACATCTAGTAAGCTATCTACGTTTAGACGATTGTTAGCATTTAACTGATTGAGTGCTACAAACTGTTGTAGTTTCTTTTCTACAGTTTCTGGATCAGTATTCTGAACATCAAAATTAATTAAGATATCAAAGTTCTCATCCGGATTACCCTTGTCAAATACTTGTGGATCAGGTACACCAGTTACTCGGAAGAATACTTCATCTGGTCCGAACCTTTGGAAACATTTGTACGCCATCTTAATTACCTCAGCTGTGTGGCTTAGGAACTTATCAACTAAGAATTGCTGTCGTATTTGGCTAATTTGTGAACCCTCGTCCAGTCCTACTAATTTATCTGCTAGAGTCAACAAAGTATCTTCCATCTCAATTGATCCAGTAGGTGCTGGAGGAGTAGGAGCGAAGTCCAAATCACCCTTACGACGATAAGGAATCATTCTACCTGGACCCCAGTCATTTGGAGCTTGTCCTACTGGATGCAATATTGGAGGTAGAGTTGCTAGACTATTTCTATCCACTCTTGAATCCCTTTCAACTTTTACTTGGTTTTGTATACCACGAAGTATTGAAGGAACTGTAGTTGTGTCATATAGGCGTTTACTATCCTCGGATAGTTTTGTTACCACTACTGGGTAGTCCTCGTACCCATTAAGCAGTTCAAACTTGGCATATCCTGGCACTTGTTCGTTGCCGCTGAACTCCTTGTGAAATACTGTGCAATATATACCCTCTGCTCCATCCTCTTGATCAATCAAGCGTTGATAAGCAAAACATATTTCAACTAGTTCATCAGCCTCGTAAGCATTATCTGATAGGCTTAAACTTCTACGACCTTCTTGTTCCCTTTCTATGGAATCAATGTTTACTCCTCTGTATTTGGATATAATATAATCCACGAAGTCCTCATCCCACCCATCAGTAACTACTTTATTTTCTAGTTCTTGAGGAGTGTAGTAAGTTTTCCAAAAGCAGTAAGGTGCTCTTTGTGGATCAGTAACATATGGAGGAAAAAAGAAATCACCATCAGGAGCAAGTGTTTTAACATCAGGAGCGTTAACTTGTCTACGAACTATAGGAAGTTCAGCCGTTCCATTTTTTCTTAGTTCACGTAAAGCCTTCTTGGCTCGTTTCTTTGTAGTCCCCTCAAAAGTTGCTTGAAGCAAGGCAGTTAGTTGTTCGTCATCCTTCCCATCCTGTATTGCTACAGATACTTCGGGGCTAACCTGTGCAATCTGATTAATGTCCAGTTGCTGTAGGATACGTCTATCCTCTCTTTGCCACCCTATATAGGTAATCAGTATACCTCGCTCAAGCAAGTAATTAGCTCCTAGTTCCATCTCTCTATGAAATCTAGGTATGTATCCAGAGGATACCATCCACTTTAAAAACCCAGAAACTATACGACTTCTAGCAATGTCTGAACTTTCAACTGGGAATGCTCTTACATTTGCACGATTTAATGATGCTATAAATAAAGATACTAGTCGAGTAATTCTTTCATCAATAAGATGGCACTCCATATCTGATGCACCCTCCCAAGGAAAGGCATCCGATCCGTGCTTTCTGTGATCACGACTCTTGCCGGGCCAGAAGTTTCTTCGATCATCGTAAGATGTTCTGCATAAATCAAAATAAGCTTCCAGCTCCACAACTGTTTGGTCATAGGCTAGACGTAAAGTTTTAATATCCGGCTCGTCCTGCAAATAAGTCAAGGACTCGGAAACATTATCAGTTATCATTTTTTGGGTTTAATCTTTTATGAACGGATTTTAATAACCGTATAGTATATGTAGATGATACGCCTATTGTATCACATAGCTCTGCATTTGTCATCTGCACAGATGTTTCGTGCATAACATATCTTCGCAATATTTCCCAAGAGGATAATCTATCCACTTGTTCCTTGCACCACTCACGGTTTAATGTTATATCATCCCCCTTTTCGGACATATCTATATGTTGTTCCTTTATCGTCCTCAATAGCCTCAAATGTTACTTGTTTCCCTATTAGTTTACCTTGCCACTTTCTAGGTATAAGCATAGGAACTTTCTTTCCTATTTCTTTATTATGAACATAATTAAACTTTGGATTAGGGCATTCGTACAAAACAATACCTGAGTAATGCTTAGGTATAATTTCTTCTATCATAAATGAATCCTCAAGAATACCTGTACCTTCTTCAGTTACCCAAGTATTTCTGCCCTTGCCTGTTAGTGAACCCTTGGGCAACTTTTCTAAAGCTATACGCATAGCCTCTTCGAATTCAACTTCTTGTTCTTCTGCGATCTTTACTAATTTCTTTTTTGGCATTAATAACCTCCTTGTGCTCTAGTTGTTGTTTGCATTTCGTTTGCTGTGAAATAATCAGGACCCATCCCTGCATTTGACATTCTTAAATATCTAAGAGCATCAAAGAAGTCCTTTAGTGCTTCATCGGATTTGCCCTGCGAATTGTAGTTAATTATACTCTCTATTAGATTACCACAATCCTCGTGCACATAGCATCTAGGGCGATTGGCTTCATCTACATCAAAGTTCGGATTATAATTGAACCACTCATCCAAGGCAGTGCATCCAATTTGTTCCGTCTGCCCATCGGATGCTATGAAGCTCATACCGTAATCATAGAACCTAGTAAATAAATCCACATTACTTTCATTCTCCTTAGCAAAGAATCTAGAATCCCCTATGCGCTCCATTACTTCTATGCCTAGTTCTTCTTCTATTTCTTTAAAAAGTTCTGCATAACCTTCTACATCGTACCCAATCTTTTTAGCTGCGGGTCCGTATCTCCACTTTGGATCACCAAATAAAGCCCACTCCCCATAGGTATCCCTATCGGGCCATTCCTTTCTTATAAATATTTCATCCTCCTCGGATACTCCAGCCCATATAGCAACGTAGTTCCTAGCAAATGCGGGGTCAACTACCTGATACCAGGTAAGTAAATCCTTTGATGGGAACTTAATCCCGTACTTGTTGGGTTCATTACATATAACATTTAGCTCAGGTGTAAAGTTAGGAAGCAATGAAGTCATTGACTTCGTAGGTAATCCGTAAGCACGAACCATTATTTGATCCTCACTGGAGTTCTTTAAGTCCTTTGCTATACGATCATATCCCCCAAATGGATTCTCATCCGAATGCAGATACACTATCCCGGCATCTCGTTCTGGGCTGTACTGCTGAACTGGGACATCTTTACCCAACAGCTTTGCCTTCCTAGTCTCAAGTGTTTCTGCGCCCTTTAAGTATTCGGACACGAATGGTGTGTACCCATCAATGGGAGTAAAACCTAGAATCATCTTGGAGTCCCGCGTTGCTAGACGAAATCGTAGTGTATTGACTAGTGCCGCATCTCCTAGGTATTCATCCAACCAAGCACCTATATTTAAGCTATTGGCGTTCCTGAACCCGAACTCGAAACCTTCGAGGATGGTCTGATTGTTACTGAACTGCGTATAGGTTTTGAAGTCCACTCTAGTCCTAGTATCAGGAAATATGAAACTAGAACCAGTAAAACCATTCTGCATACTAAAATTAATATATCCCTCAATACCTTTTGTCTTCCTTCTAAATTCTTTTGGCATCATTTCCCAGACAGCTGCTTGCTGAACTTTTACTGATGTATCCGCGTTCTGGCTGAAGCAAACTACGTGACCATCTTGGTTTTCGGTAACAGCCTGCATAACCATTTTGGCACATCCTGTGGTCTTACCACTTCTATTACCTCCGAAGGTAATTACCTCGTCGTACTTATCTATCGCATCTCGCATTCTACCCCAACCCGGTAGATCGAACCCGTGCCGAAGGGGATCGCTTTCCGCGGCTCGTATACGCCCCTCGTGAGCTTCGTGCAGATCGGATAGCAACTTGGGATCAGCCTCCCCTAGAAGAACTATCTCCTCATCCGTTGGAGCTTCGAGGATGGGGTGCTTTGTGAACTCAATCAGCATCCTGAACCTCTGCGTCTATTATTTTAGCTTTCTCTATCCTGTCCCGAGCAGCTTGAATAGTAGCTTCGTACTCATCCTGAGTATAGACTTTCCTGTCCTCAGTAATCTGCGTAGCTTCACCTCTAGCTGTCAAAGCCTCCCTAGCTGAGTTAGCTTTAGCTATTGATAGTTCCTTTAAGTCCCGGAAGGATACTTCCATTTCTGGATCATTCTCCATTCGGTCACGAACTTTATCTATTAGATCCTCCTCCAAGCTGGATAGGTTTAAGTAGTTCTTTGCCGCGATCCTGCCACTTAGTTCTCTGAACTTACCAAGGTGGTCTGCGTAGTCAGCTAGGACTGATATAACTGTTTCTCTATCGTAACCATATTTGCGTACCAACTTAGTCTGGCTCGCTCCAGTACTGTACAGGTACAGCATCTTAGCTACCTTGTCCGGGTTGTATACGCTTAGGCTTTTGATACTACTGGCTTGTTTGTCGGAAGCTATCTCGTGGATGCTTTCCTTAATCCTCTGTATCAAATCCAGCCTTTCTTGTTTGGATTCATCCTGCATCTCTTCGAGGTCTATTATATGGAACACAATATGTCAAGACTAAAAGCTTGACATAGTTGCAGGGGTATATGTTACAATGCCTACCTTAAGACAGCCAAGTCATAAGTACGGTAACAATCATTAATGACGCTCACCCCAAGTGAGCGCGTCATTTTAAAAGATTACAGGCAATCAAGGAAGGGCTACCATATGGTAGGCAGTAAGCCCTTTGAGTACCATATTTTTTTGGGGCAGTATTCTTATATATATACATAGCTTGTCCACCTTGCGTCGACTCCCCTCCTCCCCTATAATTAGAACTGCTAATAGGTTTCTGATTGTAGAACTGCTATTAGATTTACTAATACCTTAACTGTACAAGGGTAGCATTAGCTTTACTTATACTGTATTAGAATTGCATTTGCTATAAGTTTTACTAATACTGGCTGCATAGTGTACATAAGTGCAGTATTTTTTCCGTAAAGGGTAATATATTAATACTAGGATTGCATAAGATTAGAATAGCTTATACCTGGATTTGACTGCATTTTATTCTTTACATTTGAGGAAAAATCTATCTCAGCGTGCAAGGCATCTAGGATGCGCTATAAATGGCTAGGTTTTGGGGTGGTACATAGGTATTAAAAACTCCTAAAAACGCCTTGTAGGTGCATTTATATTGATAAGTTTTACTTATACTGCGCTAGGATTTGTATTAGCTCTGCTAATTTATCGGGCATATGGTTCAAAACTAGTGAACATATTGGCACGCAAATAAATGAAAAAAAGATGAAAAAAAACTTGCAAATAAGATATTAATTGTCATTCTCTTAATTATAGCAGTTCTTTAACAGTTTATTGAGGTTTTTTTAGACAATCCGATTTTATCTACTAGTGATTCTAGTTAGAGAAGTGGTTTTTGACTTGATCGAGATTCTTTAAAGATGGTAGGTAAACTGTGGAATTGCGCCCTATTATTGAAAGTGTTTTTGCCAAAAAATGGAGGCATAGCACGCTAGTAAGCTAAGACCTTGCTAGTCCTGTGAGGTGCATTGCAATGTGCATTTGGGGATTATAGCTGAAAAGAGTAAATTGGTACTGACAACACTAGTTTACACGCAAGGTGTGCGTAGGATTCTCAACATACCGATAGCACCTTGCAAATGAGATCAAGTGAATGGCTTCACGTGCCGATCTTGTAAGGCAATCACGCCGACTGAATTCACATAAGAAAATGCAAAACATAAAATCACCTATGGCTACTCCGACCTATCGGAGGCGTAGAGCAAAACGCGAGTTTTGGAATACTACTAAGGCTTATGCAAACTATGATCTAAGGAATCCTAGTTCAATAAGTACTGAAAAACCTGCACGCAAAAAGAGTACATTCAAATCAGTCAATGACTGGATATCGCAAATGGGCGAAGATGTACGAGTACAAACATTCACCGAAAGTAAAGTAAGGTATGTATGAGTAATATTATAGATGATCCACGAACTACATTAGAATATCTTGGGCATTTGAAAGCGATTGCCAGGAGTTTTAGAAGGCAATGTTGGGATAAAAATTATACTTCAGGTCTAACCTTTAATGAGGTAATTAGATATATAGAAGAACAAGAAGAAATAGTGGAGGATTCAATACCCGAATGGGATCAAATAATGAGTGAACAATGAAAAGAATAAGCGAAACTACTGACATAAAAATTGCCAATAATATAAAGCGATGGCATAACAGAGCATCGCCTAAAAATATTGACGAAGGTATGGTATGGTACGATGATGCTATGCGATTCTCTCGCAAACTTGCAAGGGAATACAAAGTGACAAGGCGTACATCAGCTGGCGTTATAGCTTGCTTATCCCCAAATAACAAATGGGAGCGAAACAAATACGATGCCGAACAAATGATATCGCATTATCGCGATGGGCATAAATCCTGGGAAGGATTGAAGATATGCACATACGATGACAACAAGGATAGAGCTTGGGACATATTAACTAAGGGAGAAAAACTTACAGAAAAATCGCCTAAGACGCATTCATTCGCTATGAATGTAGGTGAGAACTCACCGAACTATGTGACGATTGACAAGTGGCATATGCGAGCAAGCCTAGCGCGACCACGGGAGGGCATCACATTGACGCAAGAAAGCCCTACTAAGCTACAGTACAAGAGACTGCAAGGGATAACTTTACAGATAGCCAGGATGCACAAGCTGAAGGGCTACGAACTGCAAGCCATCATATGGCTAACAATAAAAGAGAAATGGAATAGATAATGACTACAGAAGAAAAGCAATACCTAGATGATATGACTAATGAGTTCAAACCCATAGTCGATAACATCGAGAAAGGCATAAGGACTACTAAAAATAACTATGCCAAGTACGGATCGGCTCTGAGTTACTTCTCAGGTGGTTGTCCCAACAAAGCATTAACCCTAATGCTTGTATTCAAAAGAGCTGGGGCTAATATGCAAGGACTTCGTGATGGATACAAAACATTCATCAAATAAAACAGAAAGGAATAAATGAAAATAGAACTAAAGAAAATACAGTACAGTAAGTTTGCTAGTCAAGAAACTGCTTGCTTCCAAGCTGATCTGTACGTCGATGGCAAACCATTTGCTATCGTAAGCAACGATGGTATCGGTGCGTGTGATATGCACTACAAGCACCCAAAAAATCCTCAGACCTCTAACGAGTACCACGAGGAACTAGATACCATTTTCAAGTGGTACAAAGACAATGTAAAAATTGAATCCGAGTACTCCGATACTGGATATATGGAGGGCAGTCTAGATATAGCAGTAGGAGAACTACTGGATGACCACCTCATCGAGAAGGAAGTACGATCACTCCTGCGTAGAAACCTCATCGTCTTCACCAATGACGGACAGAAGGGTTACTACAAATACGGAATAAAGAAATACAAAATTGATGTGTTCCCTGGCAAGCTAGAAGCTATGAGAAAGAAGTTCAAGGAGTGGTACGGAGAAGTAACTATCCTCAATGACTTCGGAATAGATGAAGCTTGTAAGTACTACAGGGCGCACACCTAATCACAAAAGACAATGTACGAAGAAGTAGAAATAGAAATAGAACTAAGAGGTAGGCAGTTCGACATTGTAGCTGATGTTGACTTCCGAATAGAAACCTGTGAATGCAGTTCCGATTGCGGTGACCAATGGGTTACTGAGAGATGGGACGAAGTTCAGATTGAAGATATACAAATCAAGAACGTGTACTACTGGACGGACTCCGAGGAGTACAGAGAAATACCAATCAACTCGCTATCAAAGGATGACATAATGTTAGTCAATGAAGCGATACAACAAGAGATCGAGGAACTAAATGAGTAAATATAAATACACTACAGTAATACGAACATCCAAGGGTACTCGTAACGGAAAACCCTTTGACCAAGTACAGGACATCAAGCATCGCAAGTATAGATTTAATCAAATGCACGGCGATGATCCAAATGCCTCTTTAAATATATACGAATTAGTAGATGGGCATTACCATCTAATGGGGGTACATAAAAAAGATGATACCTTTGAAATATTTATTCCCGAGTTGGGGATAGTGGTATAACAATAATAACAAGAGAAAGGAAAAGAAAATGGGACGATATATATCAGGAGATATTGAAAGAAAGTTGTGGTTCGCTGTGCAAGCATCGAATGCGGCAGATAGGTTCGGATCAAAGGGAGAACCTCCAGCCTACCTGGATTACTACTTCGATGACGACAACCTTCAGGAAATAAAGGAAGAAATTGAAATCATTGAGCAATCAATTGATGTAAAAAAACTGGATGAGTTCTTTCTTGATCCGAATCGCAATGGATACACCCAAGAGGATCTAGACAAGAGGGAGATAACTCACAGAGATCTCAAGGAGTACGCTGACCTCTGCTTGGGCAGAGATATTCAGAAGTGCATTGTAGATACTGGACAATGTATGTTCTCAGCAGAACTATAGCCTACCTTATGGCATCCAGTCCTTATGGATTTCAGCCCTATGACTGAATGTTTTTTATAAAAAAACTATTAACTTAATGATTGACTACCAAGGAAGGGCATTCTTAAGGTAGGCAATGGATTGACACCCTGTCAAGCAAAAAAAATAAATACTAACAGAAAGATAAAATGTGGATACTACCAAAGCAATTACACACATCAGCCTTTGTTCAGGATACGAAGGCATCGGGCTTGGACTCCGAAGAGTTCTCCCAAATCTGCGAGAAATCGCTTTCGTGGAGAGGGAAGGATTCCCTGTCGCGAACCTGGTTGCAAAGATGGAAACGGGAGAACTGGATCAAGCACCTGTGCACACGGACCTTAAGACCTTCCCATACAGAAAGTTTCGAGGACAAGTGGACATCCTATCAGGAGGCTTCCCGTGCCAACCCTTCAGTGCTGCTGGAAAGCGTCAAGCAACTGAAGACCCAAGACACCTCTTCCCATACATTGCAGAAGGAATCAGGGAGTGCGAACCTAGAATTTTGTTTCTCGAAAACGTACAAGGAATCCTCAGTTGCAAAACCGGGGACGGAGAACCAGTTCTCAAATATGTCCTCAGAACATTGGAAGAAATGGGTTACCGAGCAACGGCAGGAATATTCTCAGCGGAAGAAGTCGGCGCACCTCATCAACGCAAGCGAGTCTTCATCCTTGGGATGGCCAACAGCGAGGACATCGGATGCAGAGGGAGGTCGCATCGAGACGGAAATGACCAACGAGGGCTTCAAGAGCAAGAGGCACAAGAGCAATCAAACCTTCGGAGCGAAACTGCGGGACGCAGTGGAGACTCACGAGGAGGAGAAAAACTGGGCAACGCCTCAGAGCAGGGATTGCCTGGGACCGAGGAGAAAACTGTCCGAGGACGGCAAGAACCGTTCACAGACAACGGGAACGACATTCGGGTTGGACTTGAACCAACAAGTTCAGAAGAACTGGGCAACACCTCAGACCTTCGACTCCAACAATCTAGTTCGGACACCCGAGAAACTGGCACAGACAAGAGCGGAGAAGAACGCGGGGTGTATGAACCTCAGAGA
>Ga0209232_1000782_pt1 | contig 18389 bp, 22 predicted proteins | sample ETNvirenome_2_60_FD_184066 | JGI IMG/M metagenome (GOLD analysis project Ga0209232, IMG submission 184066) | Marine viral communities from the Pacific Ocean - ETNP_2_60 (SPAdes) (version 2) | ecosystem: Environmental > Aquatic > Marine > Oceanic | place: Pacific Ocean | collected 2013-06-22
TTGCCTAAAAAAATTAAATCAATTAACTACGAGAAAGGATATTTTGTTTATGCCTAAAAAAGTTAGACCCCATTGGGAAGTTATGTCTGATGATTCATTCAACAAGACATTAAAATTAATAATAATAATATTGTATGCATATGCAATATTTGAAGTAGCAAAGGAGTTATTATCATGAAAAGATTAATTTATAATACATGGGATTCCATCATGAACTATGAATACAATCCCTTGCGACATATACCTGACCTAAATACTAGGCACATGATTATGCAAGTATTAGCATGGATGTGGTGCATTGCATTCTCTATGTACTTTGGTAGCATGTGGATGTTTGGTATAACTGCGATTGCCCACGTGTTTATATTGGCTGCTATTGTTTTAACTGTAGCTACATTTGAAACTGCTAAACGAAAGCCTACATTCTTTTTGAAGAAAGGTTATCACACACCTAGCAGGAGTAGGTATATGTATTACAATGGTAAAAGATTTAAATATGATCCAAAAGATGTAGGAGGAGAACATGAATAATGACGATTTAATATGGCTAATATTAGGTGCTAGTTCAGTAGCATTTGTATTTGGATACTTTGGTATAGGATTATGAAAGTTAATAATTTATTAGAAGAATATTATTTATCCTTTGAATACAATAACTTACGAGAAGAAACTAAAGCACAGTATAAATACTTTTTAGGTATAGTTTGTTCTACAAATATTGTTAGTAGTAAAAAGTTAGGCAGTTATAAACTGTCTGACTTGACTACAAAACTAGCAAAGTTATCTTACAATAAATGGTGTGAGAGAGGTGTATCATTTGCAAATCATCTTATGTCTGTAATCAGAGTGTTGCTTAATTACGGAATCAATATGGAGCATTGTAATGTAAATCCATTTAGTAATATCAAGAAACGTGTCGTTACACATAGAAAAGTAGTTTGGAAAAAAGAAGACGTTATCAGGTTTCTTGATACTGCATACTCTGATTTCAAGACTAGAAGCATTGGTTTGATTGCTCAAATGGCATATGAGTGGTGTCAGAGATTAGGTGATATGAGATTATTAAAATGGGATAACTTAGATTTAGAAGAAAAACGTATGTACTTACAACAATCTAAAAGAAGAGCAGAAGTATTTTTACCTATATCTGATGAGCTAAATGAGATGTTACTGCAACAGAAAAACGACTATGGGTTTCAAGAGTATGTAGCACCACGACCAAGACCCTTTAGAGGCTCATACAAGCCTTATTCGCTTGTTAAACTACCAATCCTAGCTAGGAAAGTTATGAACTCTGCAGGACTCTCTAATGAGCTACGATTAAGTGACTTACGTAGAACAGGTACAGTTGAGATGGTAGACGCAGGTGTATCTATGGGCAATATCATGTCTGTAACAGGACATGCTAACCCACAATCTGTTAAACCTTACATGAAAAATACTTTTACAAGTGCGAATCTTGCATTAGAAAAAAGAAAAAATTTGACAGATTTTAAAAAGTATGATACAAGCATGGTATATGCCAACAAAAAGGATGTTATATAATATATGTTTAATATACATGAATATGTAAAACAATTAAATGTAGACAATGGAACTACACAGAGAATGACATGTCCTATGTGTAAGTCTTATAAAACATTTACTGTTACAAATAATATGGGGTCTTTACTTTGGAATTGTTACAAGGCATCTTGTTATATAAGTGGAAAAAGTCGTGTACATTTATCTGCAGAAGATATTCGTAACATGAAAGTGCCACGACACGTGGCATCTTTTGAAATGCCTGAATACATAGTTTCACATAAAGATAATATCATTGATTGGTGTAACAGATGGGGATTAGACATAGATGCTTTAGAGTTACAGTATGACGTAAAAGAGAATAGAGTTGTATTCCCTATCAAAGATAATGGCAGAATTGTGGATGCTACAGGTAGGTCTATCCTAAATAAAATACCTAAATGGAAAAGATATGGTAATTCGGACTTGCCTTTTTCATTTGGTTATGGTAGTATCGCAATCGTAGTTGAGGATTGCATTAGTGCAGGAGTGATTGGTAGTGATGTATATGTTGGGGTAGCTGTGTTGGGTACATCATTATTAGATTCTCACAAAACATTCCTGTCGCAGTTCTCAACTGCAATAATAGCACTTGACCCTGATGCACTACCCAAGTCTTTTGCTTTTGCGAAAGAGTTACGTTCACATGTCAAGAATATTAAGATACTTAAATTAAAGGATGATTTAAAATATAGAAAGAAAGAAGACTTAAATAATTTGAAACTATTAACCCCAAAGGAGACACAGTTATGGAACTAGCATTAATAAGAAGTTTGATGGAGAAGTCATTTTATGATGACCATCGTGGAGCAAAATGTCCTGATAGATTATTTAGTAAGGACAATAGAAAAATTAAGCAGTCAATAGACAAAGCGATGAGCACTTATGAAAGAAGTGTTACACCTGATGAGATTGAGGCATTGTTCATGTCTAACAATCCAACACTTACGACTGCACAGAAACAAGCCTATTCTAGTTTGTTTAGGCAAATTAAAATGGAACAACCTTTAGGAGAAGATATTGCACAAGAAGTTTTATCAAAACTATTCCAACAAGTTGTTGGTGAAGATATTGCAAATATTGGTTTTGACTATGTTAATGGTTCTCATTCTTCCTTAGAACCTATACGTCAGATACTAGAGCAATATGGGGATGACTTTACACCTAATCTAAATGTAGATTGGGATGATATTGAAATAGACACTTTGTTAGCCAAGAATGATTTAGAGGCACGTTGGGCATTTAATGTGCCTACACTAACAAGACAGGTTGATGGTATAAACTCAGGTCATCTAATAGAGATAGGTGCTAGACCAAACACAGGTAAGACTAGCTTCCATGCAAGTTTGTTAGCAGGTCCTGATGGACTAGCACAACAGGGTGCTAGTTGTATCATCCTCTGTAATGAAGAGGGTAGCCACAGAGTTGGTGCAAGATACCTGACTGCATCTACAGGCATGACAATGCGACAGATAAAAGAGAACCCTAGTATGGCAAGAGACTTGTACGCACCAATAAAAGACAATATTAAAATTAAAGATGCTACAGGTCGTGACATGTCTTGGGTAGAGAGTGTTTGCAAATCCTATAAACCTGATATTGTTGTTCTTGATATGGGAGATAAGTTTGCACGTACAGGTGGCTTTGCACGTACCGATGAAGCATTGAAAGCGAATGCAGTTCATGCTCGTATGATTGCTAAAGAACACAAGTGTGCAGTCTTTTACATGTCACAGTTGTCTGCAGATGCAGAGGGCAAAGTATTGCTTAATCAATCCATGATGGAAGGTAGTAGAACAGGTAAAGCAGCAGAAGCAGATTTGATGATATTGATTGCAAAGAATCCACCACAACAAGGTGCAGAAGAAGAGGATTTGCAGAGGCATCTCAATGTTGTAAAGAATAAACTTACAGGATGGCATGGGGTTGTCCATTGTAATCTTAATTATCAAGTGGGTAGATACGAAGTATGAGTCAGTTTAATTTATTTAAAGAGTTGCCCACAAAAGAAGACCCTTTTGTTGATGGTGTTGTTTGTATAAAGTGTGGTATTAGACAACCTATAACTCACTACTCTGTCATGAAAGCAGGAGAGATAAAAAGAACTTGTAGGTCTTGCAGAAAGGGACATAAAGATGTCTTAAATAAATTAAGAAAAGAAAATGCATACCCTGATGAAAACTATTCTTGTGGCATTTGTAATAGAACTTTACAAGAGTTAGGTAAGCATGGACAAACTAGATTACAGAATTGGGTTCTTGATCATTGTCATGACACCAATACTTTTAGAGGTTGGGTGTGTCATAAATGCAACACAGGTTTAGGTGGATTCTCTGATGACTTGACAATTATAGAAAGAGCAGTTATATATTTAAAGAAGCATAAGGAAAGAATAAATGAAACTAACGATTGATATAGAAAATACAGTAACAAAAAAAGATGGCAAGATGTATCTTGACCCATATGAAGCTACTAATAAATTAGTAATGATAGGTTGTCTTGATGACAATGGCAATGAAACTATATATGATATGGACAGTGGTTTTGTTGACGTACAAGATATGTTAAATAGAGCCACAGTTCTGATAGGACACAACGTTACATACGATTTGATGTGGTTATGGGAGTGTGGTTTTAAATACAATGGTGTTATATTTGACACCATGTTAGCAGAGTATGTATTAAGTAGAGGTAATCCTGAGAAATACTCTTTCTCACTAGAAGCATGTGCAGATAGACACGAGCTAAACACAAGGAAACAAGACACATTAAAGGAATATTTCGCTAAAGGAATGGGTGTTGATGAGATACCTAAACAAGAATTAAAAGAATATTTGAGAGCAGACTTGAAAGCAACACAAGAGTTATGTGCTAGTCAATATAAAAAGCTAATAAACTCACCTCTAATGGATACAGTCATACTTACAAACAAAGTAGCTATGACTCTAGCTAGAACACATAGGAATGGATTTAAGGTAGATCAAGATGTCTTAGAATCTGTAAGAAAAGAATTTGAGGCAGAGAAAATATCTATAGAGAAGAGGTTATCTGCTCAAGTGAGGGACTTGATGGGTGATACACCTATTAATCTCAACAGTCCTGAACAAATGTCTTGGGTTATATACAGTAGAAAACCTAAAGACAAATCATTGTGGGCAAATTATTTCTCTCCGTACATGGATAAAAATGAATACAAAGATTTAGTTAGAGAACATTCTGATGTTGTGTATAAAACAACTGCAGTAAAATGCTCTGACTGTAATGGAGAGGGATACTTTAGAAGAACAAAAAAAGATGGTACACCATTTGCCAAACCAAGCAGATGCCCTACGTGTAACACACAAGGGTATTTATTTATTTCTAATAAGAATGTCGCAGGTCTAAAGTTCTCTGCACCTACTGCTAAATGGGTTAGTGCAAATGGTTTTACTATAAATAAAAATTATTTGGACACGTTAAGAAGTGTAGCAAAAAGAAATGGCATGACAGATGCAGTCAACTTTTTGACAGACTTACAGAGGTTGTCTGCATTAGATACATATCTTTCATCTTTCGTTGATGGTATCAAAGCACATGTAAAACAAGATGGCATGTTACATGTCAGACTGTTGCAACATAGAACTGCAACAGGCAGATTTAGTGGAGCAGACCCTAACATGCAGAACATGCCTAGAGGTGGCACGTTTCCTGTAAAGAAGGTATTTGTTTCACGTTGGAAAGGTGGCAAGATTCTAGAAGCAGACTTTGCACAGTTGGAGTTTAGAACTGCAGCCTATTTATCACAAGATAGGGTGGCAATTAATGAAATTAAAACAGGCTTTGACGTTCATGCTTATACGGCTTCAGTTATTTCAGCTTCGGGTCAGAGTACAACTAGACAAGAAGCTAAAGCACATACCTTTGCTCCGTTATATGGTGCGACTGGGTTTGGCAGAACAGAAGCAGAAGCAAAATACTACCAAGACTTCACGAAAAAGTACAAAGGGATCGCATTATGGCATTCCAGATTGGCTAAAGAAGCTCTAGAGAAGCGTAGTATTACTACACCATCAGGTAGACAATTTAGTTTCCCTGACGTAGAGAGAAGAAGAAGTGGCTCAGTATCGCACTTTACACAGATAAAGAACTATCCTGTGCAGAGTTTTGCAACTGCAGATATAGTGCCACTAATTTTAATACATATTGAAGATAGATTACAATCACTAAACTCTTGTATTGTGAATACAGTTCATGATTCAATAGTGATTGATGTTCATCCTGATGAAATAAATAAAGTTGTACATACAATTAAAACAATTAATCAGGATATAATAAATATTGTAAATCAACAGTTTGGCATTGACTTCAATGTGCCTCTTTTATTAGAGTCAAAAATAGGTAATAATTGGCTTGACACAAAAGATGTTGCGTGATATAACTAAGAAACTTTGGAAAGGAGAATGTTTATATGAATGAAGTAGTTACTATAAATACAGAAAGTTATGCCTCTATGGCAAAGGCAATGGGTTTGCCTGTCAATAGTGGTGAAAGAAAAGTTAACATCTTAAATAGATTAAAGATGCAACACAAGCCTATCATAGGAGATGATAAGGTTTTAGTGAAAGGTGGTAGCTTAAAATTTGAGAAAGTGGGGGACAGTCCTATATTTTATTATGCAGAGAAAGCTAAGTTTAGACCTTTCTTACAGAGATTTATGTACAAGAGATACTACAAAGATGTAAATAGATATTCTAATACTATAATGTCTGATAATTTAAATATAGATTTAAAAGATGATTATGGAACTTTTAACTGTGGTAAGCCTACAGGATATGTTAGAGACTATAAATCTTTACCTGAAGCAACAAAAGCTATTATAAAATCTGTTCAAAGACATAGGGTAGTTTTTGGAACTCTTGAATTAGAGAAGCCTGTTAAACTTATAGATGGTAGAGAAGTAGAAGAAGAGTTAGCTACGTTTCCTATCATATGGGAGATTAACAGTAATGCTATATTCAAAGATGTAGGAGAGATATTTTCTAAGTTTGCTAACATGGAAAGACTTCCACTACAACATGTTATTAATATGGATGGCACTGAAATGTATTACACTAGTAATACAGGTGAAAAATATTATAAGCCTACATTAAAAGTTGACTACACTAAAAAAGTAGAAATAACAGAAGAAGATCATAAAATGTTTGGAGACTTTTTAGATTGGGTAAAAGCACATAATGATAACGTTATTAGACAGTGGGATGAAAAAGTTGCAGAACGTCAAAATGAAATATCAGATGATGATGCTAACACTGTTGAACAGTTTATAGATGTTGAACTAGAATCTAATGAGAAGCAATAATCCATTTAAAGTTCATGGTATAAATTACCTTTCGCCTAGCAGTATAAACACCTACATAAGCGACATGCCTATGTGGGTGGCTAGGTATTTGTTTAAGATAAAATCTGCAGGTGGTGCTAGTGCAATGAGAGGTATTGCTCAAGAGCACGTACTAGCAGAAAAATACGAAAAAGGTAAGTTTGACTTTGATTTGTTAGAGATGAAGTTTATGACTTTGTGTACAGAATCTATGATTGATTTGGGAGACATGAAAACTGAAAAAGAAAGGAGACAGTTAAAAGATTATGGCACTATTCTTGATAATAATTTTAAGTATAAAAATTTAGAAAAGTATCAAGAAAAAGTAGAAATACAATTAGATGATATGCCCATACCTATTATTGGATACATTGATTTTAGGTTTAAGGATAAAATAGTAGATTTAAAAACATCTGCGAGAATGCCTACACAACCAACTGAAGCACAGAAAAGACAGATGGCATTTTATTCTATGGCATATCCAAATAATAGTGTAGATTTATTTTTTGCGACACCTAAGTCCCATAAAAAATTTACACTTAAAAACTTAACTTCTTACAAAAAGCAACTTGAGAAAGTTGCCTATGGTATACAGAAGTTTTTGTCTATCAGTGATGATAAGCATGAGTTGGCTTCTTTTGTTTATCCTAACCTTGACTCTTGGATGTGGAATGTTAAGATGAAAGAAGAAGCAAATAAAATATGGAGTGTAAAGTAATGTCAGAAAAAAAACTTGACGAGCTAAAAGCTAATATTGAAAACATGGAAAAAGAGTTAGCCGAAGCTAAAACTGCCTATCGTGAAATGAGAACGAAAGGTTTAAAAGATGCTATGGAAGCTAAGAAATTAGCAGACGAAGCAGTAAAAGAAGAGCTAAAAGCATTGGGTTATACCTATAATACTAGCTCATCTTATAAGGAGTGGAGTCCCTTTACAGGTTGGAGAACCTTCCTGTAGTGTCACCACATAAAGCATATCGTAATGCTTTGAAGCATGGGTATAGGAGTGGGTTAGAACATAAGTTATCTGTCTACCTTAAAGAACATAAGTTCAAATTCTCCTATGAAGCTATAAAAATAGAATGGGAAGACTTGTCTTATCGCACCTATACCCCTGACTTTATATTAGATAATGGTATAATAATAGAAACCAAAGGTAGATTTCTAGCCTCTGACAGACGTAAACATTTAGCAATACAAAAACAACATCCTAAACTTGACATCAGATTTATTTTTACTAATAGTAAAGTTAAGTTGTACAAAGGAGCAAAGTCAACGTATGCTCAATGGTGTTTAAAATATAATTTTAGATACTATGACAGAATAATACCTGAGTGTTGGCTAAAAGAAAAAGGAAAAAACAAACATCCTGCATTCATAAAGTTTGTAGGGAAAAAGGTAAGGAGATAGTTATGGTAAAATTTAATAACAGAGGTAATCATTTTTTTATAGAGGTTATTCCTGATATAAATGAGAAAGGAGAATGGCAAGGGCAATATCAGTTAGCTATTCAAGCAAGAAGATTAAATATAGATGATGAAAGTTTTTTTGCATTAGAGAATGTTTGTCAAATAGCATGTGCATCTTTAGCTCTCATGGAAGATGATCCTTCATATAGACAAAAGGTTCATGACTATTTGTATAGTACTGATGATAGTAGTGGTATTAAGAATAAAAAGAAAGTAAACGTTGACAAAATAAATAATAATGTTATAACTGTAAACTTCAACAGAGAAGATGTATGATGGGAATGTATAGACAAGAATTAAGAGAAAGATTTAGAGAGGTAGGAGATATGATGAGAAAACAAGCACAAGAGCAATCAGATCATAAACAAACTATGGATATGGTTAATAATCCACCCCATTATAATAAAGCAGGTATAGAAACTATTGAAGCTATAAAAGCCATGACAGATACAGGATTTGAATATTATTTACAAGGTAATATAATGAAATACCTTTGGAGATACAGGTATAAAAATGGTGCAGAAGATTTAAAAAAAGCACAATGGTATCTCAATGAATTAATTGATGTTGTTGAAGATGACAATAAGACTTAAAGTTATGTTAACTCTTCATGTTGACCCTGAAGAGTACCCTATTCCATCTGATGATAAACTAGATGAAGAAATGCAAGATTATCTATCAGATTTAATACATGAGGTTGATGGTGTTACTATAAAACATATAAGAATTTTACAAGAAAGGAAACAGAATGAATAACTATTTACCCACAGATTATCAAAATTTTATTGCTTTATCTCGCTATGCTAGATGGAAAGATGATGAACAAAGAAGAGAAACTTGGATAGAAACTGTAGACAGATATTTTGATTATATGGGAAATCATTTAAAGAAAAAGCATGATTATACTTTAACTAAAGCACTTAAAGAAAAATTAGTTAATAGTATAGTTTCTTTAGGTGTAATGCCTAGTATGAGAGCACTGATGACTGCAGGTGTTGCCTTAGATAGATGTCATGTTGCAGGATATAATTGTAGTTATATACCTGTAGACAGTCCACGTTCTTTTGATGAGTGTATGTATATACTTATGTGTGGCACAGGTGTAGGCTTCTCTGTTGAGAGAGAGAATGTAGATAAATTACCTACAGTCAATGAACACTTTGAAAAAAGCACTACAGTAATAACAGTTGCAGACAGTAGACCCGGATGGGCAAGAGCTTTGCGTGAATTGATAGCTATGCTATATGTAGGTCAAGTTCCATCTCTTGATGTGTCTCAAATTAGACCTGCAGGTGCTAGGTTAAAAACCTTTGGTGGCAGAGCTTCAGGTCCTCAACCTTTAGTTGATCTTTATGACTTTTGCGTATCTACATTTAAAAAAGCATCAGGTAGAAGATTATATCCTATTGAATGTCACGATATTATGTGTAAGATAGGAGAGGTTGTAGTCGTAGGTGGTGTTAGACGTTCTGCATTAATTAGTTTATCTAATCTTAATGATGATCAAATGAGACACGCAAAGTCAGGTTCATGGTGGGAGAATGAAGGACACAGAGCATTAGCTAACAACTCTGTTGCTTATAAAGGTAAACCTGATATGGGAACATTTATGAGAGAGTGGTTAGCTTTGTATGAATCTAAGTCAGGTGAACGTGGCATATTTAATCGTAAATCTGCTATGAAAAAAGTAGAAGAGAATGGAAGACGTAAACCTGATTATGCTTTTGGATGTAATCCTTGTAGTGAGATTATACTTAGACCTTATCAGTTCTGTAATCTTACAGAAGTTGTTTGTAGAGAAGCAGATCATTTAGATACTTTAAAAGAAAAGGTTAGACTTGCAACTATACTTGGAACTTTTCAGTCCACTCTCACAGAGTTTAAATACTTGAGAAAAGTATGGAAAGAAAATACAGAAGAGGAAAGATTGTTAGGTGTTTCTCTTACAGGTATATTGGATTGTTACCTTCTTAATAATGGTACAAAAGAGCCTTTACAAAGAATGTTATTGGAGCTAAAAGAAGTAGCAGTAGAAACTAATAAAAAGATTGCTAGTGATTTAGGCATACCACAGTCAACTGCAATCACTTGTATCAAACCATCAGGCACTGTATCACAGTTAGTAGATAGTGCGTCAGGTATTCATGCTAGACATAGTGACTATTATGTTAGAACTGTACGTGGAGATAATAAAGACCCTCTTACACAGTTTATGAAAGAAGCAGGTATACCCATTGAGCCTGATGTCACTAAACCTGATAGTGTTTCTGTTTTTAGCTTTCCTATGAAATCTCCCACAGGTGCTATAACTAGAACGGATATGACTGCAATAGAGCAGTTAGATTATTGGTTGATGTTTCAAAGGCATTGGTGTGAGCATAAACCATCTGTTACTGTTTCTGTAAAAGAAAATGAATGGATGGAAGTAGGTGCATGGGTGTTCAAAAACTTTGACGAAGTGTCAGGAATATCATTTTTACCTTTCAGTGAACACACTTATAAACAAGCACCTTATCAAGACATAGATGAAAAAGAGTATAGTAAACTTATGGAGTCTATGCCAAAGTCTATTGATTGGAGTAAACTCAAAGACTTTGAAAAAGAAGATACAACTAATGGTAGCAAAGAACTTGCATGTACTGCAGGTGTTTGCGAGGTTGTTGACATTGAGGCTAGTTAATGCTATAGTCTTAATACCTATCTTGAGCTATCTGTTAACTTTAGTTTTTGCAGGTATCGTGGGTAGCGAAGCACTTGGGGGTAGCATGATTGAAGAATACTTTTATTGTGTCGCCCTCTTAACTTTAATTTTTATAGTAAAGGAGATAATACATGCGAGATATGATGCTAAATGCATTAAAGTCCTACTACGTGGGAAACATAAATAGACACATTGCTAATGTGGAAGTTTATTTAAGAATGACTGTTGGCATAGGAGAGCATTCTGATATACAAGAAACTATTGATAAAGAGATAGAAAAGATTGCTCAATTTGATGACAGGCTAGGAATGATAATTAAATATTTTGAAAGGAAACAGATAGATGAAAAAGAAGAAAAGAAATCCGAATCTAAGTAAATATGATGCACCTCTACGTATTCAATTTGAACGTGGTGTAAATGCATTCAACGGAAAACAATACATTAAAAATGTAAAAGGACATAAAGTTATAGCGACAGTTAGTCCTTATCATTTAAATACCATGCAACACAGAGAGTGGCAAAGGGGTTATAACCTTGCTTATGCAAAACAGTTGGAGAAAATAAAACGTGAAGAAGCTAGAAAAAGAAGCCAAAGAGTTCATGGAAAAGAAGAACAATACGTTTCCTAAAAAGTTAGAGGAAGTGTTTGAAAATATTAGACTTATACAGAGTCTATCTGAAATAACTCTTAAAAAGATAAAGGATATAAATGCAAAAAATAACACCAACACATGACCTGTCTTGGTATCTTAAATGGTCAGGTTCATTCTTAATCATGTCAGGTATTGTATGCAGGTCAGTTGGTGTGTTACCTTTGTATGATCTTATCGCATCGTGTTTAGGAACAGGATTGTTAGCAGGTATGGCTTACCTGTGGCATGATAGGGCATTACTTATGGTAAATGGGGTAGCATGTGCAGCTTTAGCTATGGGTATTCTGAGGCATTTGTTTGGTTAAACTAGCACAGATATTTTGGTATAGTCTGCACATCGTTACCTGTTTATTTATTATTGTGGGTAATGGTAGATTACTAGGTTTTTGGTAACTAAAATCCTCTTTCAACTATTTTCTTCAACGTTAAAAATTCTTTATCTTCTTGCCCAAACATTTCTATATATTTAACTAGTCCTGCCTGATAGTCCCCTTTTAATTCATTGTACATATTAACTTCATGAATACTTTGACCTAATCTAGCTTTATAATCTTCTTCTAGTATTGACCTTTGTTCTGAAGGCAGAGCTAAAAATATAGCTTTAAACTTTCTATGTCTCTCTTGTGGATCATCTTTTATGGTAGGTTCTAACACTTTTACTCTAGCTAGAGTTCTATAATCATTTATAAGTCTTCTTAACTGATATCTTTTCATTTTATCAGATTCAATATCCTGATAGTCAGGACTGATTAGATATGGTAATACAAAGTTATCCATATTAGCACCCATTTCGCCTTTAGCTAAATTTGTAAAAATAGTATCTCCCTTTACTTTTTGAGGAGCATACTCACGAAAATCAAATAGAAGTCTGTTCATTTCTTTTTGAACTAGCGTTCTTCTTTCTTGTTGAGTAAAACCTGTAATCATTTTTACAAAAGGATTTACATTTAACAATGGCTTATTTCTTGCAGGATTATACAAAGGAACATCACCTTTTTCAGGTTCAAACTTATCAGGCAAAGAACGAGTTGCTCTCTTAAACATGTATTCCATCATGTCTACAGAACCTGTATCTTGCACAACTCTGTATTCAGGCTCTAAAAATGTACCTGCTAAATCTTTTAACATACCTGCACCAACTAACGCAGTATTAAATAAATCTCCTGCATATCTGTACATATATTCTTGCACTGTTGAATTACTTGCCTCTTTATCATTTAAAATTTCATCAACTATAGCATCTACTATATATAAACCTGAACCACCTTTGGCAGAACCACCTACTATTGCATTTATAGCATCTCTACTCTTTACATTTATTCCTACTGCAACTTTGTCATTATCATGCAACACAGGTAATCTTTGACCAAATACAGTTCCCTGTTTTTTAGGACCTGTATGTCTATATAACCAATCTGCAAAAAAAGCAGCACCCATAAAAGGTCCTAAAGCAGCAGTTAAATTGTAAGTTTCGCCACCGAATTTAAATTCATAAGGTCCTGTATTTTCATCTCCAAAATTTGCTCTTAAACCAAAAAAAGCAGCTAACATACCTAAACCACCTAATTGCTTACCTATGGCTTCATCGTCTAAAACAATACGTAATTCTCCTGCTCCAAAACCTCTTATACCCTTTTTACCACCCGGTTTATTTAAAATACCACCTAAATTTATTAGACCTAGTATAGGTGCGTGTTCATATTGAAACACAAGTTGATTTATAAGGTATCTTGGAAATGGCACAAACGTAGAACCAAGCGTAGTAGAAGCTAAATTTATAATGGTATCAGCTAGTTTGTTAAAAGCTCCTGCTTTACCTTGGAATTTACCTTCTTGGTAGGTAAAAGTAAGTGCTTCTCTCATAGCATTGCCAATAGCTTCATCTGGTATTAAACTAAATTTACCTATTTGTTTTTTAGCATTAGCAGGGTTTAAATAAGAGTCTTCAAAAAATCCTTTTAATCCACCCTTAATATCATTAGCATACATAAACTTATCTATCTCTCTAGCAAACACTGCTCGTTTAAATAGATTATCACTTATTGTATTTAAAAAGTTTGCCATTCTAGCTACTTTAACTATACCACCTTCTGTTCCTGTTAAATTACCAACATCTCCCATCTCTCTAAATAGTTGTCTAGCTAAATCTGATTTTTGGAATCTTTCATCTCTGAATAATAAGTTTAATGCCTCTGTCTCCCAAGACCTCATTCCCAACTGCATGTCTTTCAATAGTGCAGATTGTATTCCTGTTCTCATTTGAGCAGTGCCTAGACGGACAGAACGTTGTGCCTCTTGCAAAAATCTTTTGTTTGAAACTCCAGCTAAAGATTGAACACCTGCTTTACCAACATTATATAAACCTGCACCTAAATTATCTAACGCATAAACATAATTTCTCATGTAACCATTTGTTGTGTTACGTGCAGTGGTTGCAGTTTGTATTGTCATAAGACCAATACGAGCTTTGTTTATAGCACCTAGTCCATATTTATCAAAGAATCTTTTTATTAAAGCACCTGCACTATCTTCATTCTGTAAAAGAGCTTCTTCTGCACTTTTAGCTATACCTGTTTTATATTTATCAACTTGACTACTGCCCACATCTGCAAGATTAATTAATTTTTGATCTATGTCAGTTAAATCTTTTAGTAAAGTCTCTTTCTCTTTTCTTGCAAGTCTACCCGCTGTTCCTAACAACTTACCTGCTTCACTATATTCTGCCACCATTAAAGAAGTAAGTTGATTTATGCCCACTCCATGCTTCTCTAATATTTCAGCTATAGTAGCATCAGATATATCGCCTTTGGTCAATCCTCTTGCTAATCTTGAGGTTATTCTCTCTTCGGCTATTTTAGTTTTGCCACCTTTTTTTATAGCTTTTTTAATAGGTCTTATTTTTGCAAGTATCTCAGCGGCAGCAGATGCTATGTTTTCATGAAACTTATCGTCAAGAGTTTTTACAAATCCAACTTGCTCAAATTCAATATCATCTGCTTGAGATATTTTTAATTTTTTACCCTCTGCGAGTTTTTCAGGTACAGTTTCTATTAAAGCTAATTTATCTTTTACTAACTTAAAATCATCTTTTAGTCTTGTGCCACTTATTTTACTTTTAGCAGTGCTTTTCGCAGTTTTAGAGGTTATATTTTTGTGTACACTTTCTATAACACCTGTTTCTTTTTTTATAGCTACCATTCTAATCTGTTCTGCTATGTTAGAACTGATTGCTCTAGAACTACCTGTTATAGAACCTATTAAACCACCACCTAAAAAACTAAAAGTTGTAGCTAAACCTATATCTTTTAAACTAACACCATCTTTTATTCCTAATTCGTTTCTTGTTCTTTCTTGTTGTGTTATTGTTATACCTGCACCTAATGCATCTACACCTGCAGCACCTAAAGCAGTTTTGTATCCACCTTGTTTAAAACCTTCTTTAAATGCGTTAAGTCTAGGTGCTATACCTGCTATTCTAGGAGTTACCTCATCTATGTTTTTTTGAGTTGCTCTTATGCCTTTTTCTTTTAACTTTTTCTTAGCATTTCTTTTTAATATTTCTCTTATACCTAACTTGACACCTTGTTGTGCAGCCATTGCTCCTGCTTTACCTGCACCAAAGCTAAACATACCTGCATATGTAGAGGGTGCAGTAAAAACACCTTCCATATAATCACCTACTGCTTCCCAACCTAAATCTGAATCCATCTTGTCAAATGTATCCATTAAGTTATTCATTATTTGTTTTTTATTATCATCTGCAGTTTGGGCATAAAAAAGGTCTCTAGTCGCAGTAACTTCGTTCACATTTTGCACACGAAAATGTTCCATAAAGGCATCGTATATTTCTTTTTTATGGTTTGGGTCGGAAAAATTAAATCTATAGCCTTCTCTATCTTCTAAAAAGGTAGATGCTTCTCTTATAAACGTATCATTAGCTATAAGATTTTCTTCAGTTAAATCTTGTTGGTCGTAAAGTGTGTAAGACATTATAATATACTACCAAAGGTAGACTTCCAATCAAAGCCTGTTTCTTCTTTAAATTTCTTTTTTAACTCAGCTTCATTCATAGTTGACGCACCTGCTACAAAATTACGCATACCATTTCTTACAGCACGTGCCAAAACACCACTGTCAGGGGTATTTTGAAAATCTCTTACTGATGCAACATACGCATTATTATTAATAGTAGTAGTAATAGTATTATTACCTCTTAATGGATTATTATTTACAGGTTTATTATATGTGGCTTTGTTCTTATCAAATTCAGTTCTATCAAAATTTATTTTACCCTTAACAGTCATGTAAGGGTCTCTACCCTCTGCATCATAATAATCTGAGTCTGGGTCGTTTATCATTTCTTTTGTCACAAATACAACGTTTAATCCATTAGTTGCAGCGATTCTTAAAAATTGTTGTGAGTTCATAGGTTTGTTATATTGAACCAAGTTTTGACTTAATTCACCTATATTATTTTTTTCTGTTTCATAAATATAACCTCTAGCAGGAGCATTATTCTTTCCTCTATGTTTAGGCAGTTTAGACATAACAAAATATTGTGATAATTGAGTAGCATATGTAGCTGCTAAATCACTATTATTTGTTTTAGTATCTAAAAGTTGGTATTCACCTCCAACAAATCTATTATTTATCCTTAGAAAATCAGCAAGTTGAGCATTAAATGAATTAGTTTGAGTTCTTAATGCTGCACCCCCCGGAACTTTATCTTCATTATTCTTTATGGTAGCAGCTAATTCTATAGATAAATTTTTTAATTTATTGTAGCTAGGGTCTGTAGTGTCTGTGTTTCTAAGTCTAGCCTCAACTAAAGCTAAATTACTTTTTAGATTTGCACCTAATTGTAGATCAAATCTATCTATAGTTATATCTTGTGCAGGTGGTGTTTCTCCAAAATCTTTAGTCAAATTTTTTAAATCTACACCTGATAAAGCTAAGTCTGTTTCTACATATTTTTTTGCATAATCTGCTACACCCTTTTCTGCATTTGAAAATATGTTAAGAAGATTCATGCCACTTCCTTGCAAGGCAGTTCCATAATCAAAGTCTACACCCTGACTAATAGGTATAGTAATAGAATTAGCTAATTGTTTAGAGGTTACTATTCTCCTAGAACCATCGCCTTGTATTTCAGGTAATTTAAGATACTTTTCTGCAGTTGTATTTTCTAAATTAATTTTTTCAACTATAGAGGGTATTATAGCTTTAGCTCCCTCTATGCCACCTTCTTTTCTAATAATACTTTGCAAAACTTCCATGCCTCTTTTACCACCATTACTATTTAGTAAATTAGCTAAAAATTTTATCTCTTTTTCATTTTCTCTAAATTCTTGATCAAAACGTGTTTTTTCTGTGGTCATTTTCTGTATTCTTTTTTCAGATAAACGACTTAATCTGTCATCAAAGTCATCCATAGCACCTTGCACACCTCTACTAACACTTTTTGCAGTGCCTGTGACTAGTCCCTCTAAAAATGAGCTACCAAATAAAGGCATTATCCTCTCCTTTGCATAAGACCCATAGGCTCTTCTTCCATAGGCTTATCTTCTGTTTCACTAACATCTTCTATATCTTCACTTACAGTTATATTATCAGGTTCTTCTTTAACTTCTTTTTCTTGCTCTATTAGTTTTTCTACACTTCTAGCAGAAAGAGTAGGTCTGTTTTTACTTAAATTTTCATCCATACCTGTGTTGTACTTTACACCTGCACTATCACCTATCAACATCATTGTTTCTACAAGCACAGGTAGCACCATCAAACCTGTATCAATAGAATGTTTACCTTCCATAACTCCTGCAAGTTGTATGGTATTTGCTATAGTAGTTAAAGGTATTCCCATGTCCATAACATCAACAAGTTGTTCTGAAAATTCATCATTATTCATCATTCTTGATACATAATGATCAGTAACCTCATCAACAGTAGTAAACTGTGCAGGTTGTTGCCAAGGTCTAGCACCAAGTTCGTGTGTTAAAGCCATGCCCGGAATAGGAGCATCAAATCTAGGTTGTCTCTGTTCCATTATTTTTAAATTCCATTCTTTTTTTTCTTATTATGTTCATGTATTTTGCAACTCTAAAAGCAGGTTGATTTGACATATCATTATCACTTTTTTTCATAAAATTTTTTACAGGTGCTAGTAGACCACTACCTTTACTTTTAGGTTTTTCTTGCGTAAAGTCCTCTTGTTCTAATACCTTATATAAATTTTTAGCATAATTAGTAATCATATTATAATCCAAATCTTAAATATGCAGTTCCTAATGTTCCAATTAGATTTCCTATGGCACTACCTGCAGCAGAACTGCTTTGCTCTGCAGCTACTTCTTTTCTAACACCTGCGTCTATTTGTGCTTCTGCAAGTGTAGTTACTCTGTCTAATTCATTTTCTGCAGATGTCCATGCCCACTCCATACTATCGGCATAGTATTGCCATAGATTGTCATAGGCAGTTTTAGATATGTTTAGTATTGCATTAGCATTCAATTCGTTTGCACGATTTGTAGCTGCAGTATCTGCAGTAGCTATTTGCCTTCTCCACTGAGCATTGTTTTGACTAATAACTAATTGATTTTGTGCATTGAATTGATCACGTTGATTGTTAAGTTCTGCGTTAAATCTTTCTA
>Ga0209232_1000783_pt1 | contig 18377 bp, 28 predicted proteins | sample ETNvirenome_2_60_FD_184066 | JGI IMG/M metagenome (GOLD analysis project Ga0209232, IMG submission 184066) | Marine viral communities from the Pacific Ocean - ETNP_2_60 (SPAdes) (version 2) | ecosystem: Environmental > Aquatic > Marine > Oceanic | place: Pacific Ocean | collected 2013-06-22
TCATTTACTAAGTATATCATTTTGCGCTTTTGTACGAATTATAGGTATGAAGGCGCAAGAAATACTCAACAAAATCAAAGAAGTTGTAGGTATTGAACTATCTGAAGAGGTATCTGTACAACTAGAAGAAATCAAGTTAGAAAACGGCACTATTCTAGAAGCCGAAAAGTTCGAGTCAGGACAATCAGTTTTTATAAAAACAGAAGAAGAAAATATTGCTTTACCAGTAGGTGAGTACAAGCTAGAAGATGGCAGATCACTAATGGTTAAAGAAGAAGGTCTAATTGATAAAATCATGGATAAAGTAGAAGAAAAAGAAGAAGTGCAAGCTTCTGAAGAAAAAGCTCTTGAATCTACAGAAGAAGTAGTTGAAGAAACTGCATTGGAAGAAGAGGAAAAAGAGGAAGAAAAAGAAGAAATGGAGTACGTAACCAAAGAAGAATTTGCTAAAGCGGTTGAAGAAATCAAAGCAATGATTGAAGAAATGGGTTATGGCAAAAAAGATGAGATGAGTGAAGAAAAGGTTGAAGAAACTAAAGAAGAATTATCTGCTGAAGTTGCTGATCCTATTGTTCACAATCCTGAAGCTAAAGCTGCTAGTACAGCTTGGTTTTCTAACAAGAACTATCCTGACACTATTCAAAATAGAATTTACAAACAACTTAATAACTAAAATAAATACAAATGGCAACAAGTTTGACTACCAGTTACGCTGGTGAATACAAAGATAAAATGATTGCTTCTGCTCTTTTGAGTGGAAGAACATTGGCTAATGGTGGGTTAACAGTTTACCCAAATGTAGCTTATAAAGAAGTAATAAAAAGAATTGATCTTGGTGGAGATTTAATTACTGCTGGTGCATGTGATTACTCAGATGCTGGAACAGTTACTATTGATGAAGCAATTCTTGAAGTGAAAGAATTCCAAATTAACAAAACGGAATGTAAAAAAACTTTCTCACAAGATTGGATTTCAGCTCAAATGGGATATTCTATGAATAACCAGAACTTACCAAAGTCTTATTCTGATTTCATAGTTCAGCAATACATTGCAAAAATTGCAGAAAACATGGAAAACCAAATCTGGACTGGAAATGGTGCTGGTGGTAACTTAACAGGATTTACTACTACTTATGCAGCTTCTGCTTCATCTCTAATGGGTGGTGCTGTTGTGTCTGGTACTACTGTAGATGCAAGTAATGTTGTTACAGAGATCGGAAAGTTGGTAGACCACGTAAGTGCTAATAAAGCTTCTCTTTTAGATAAAGAGGATTTACACATTTATGTATCTAATTCAATTTTTCAAGCATATGTACGTAGCTTGGGCGGTTTCGGAGCATCTGGATTAGGAGCAAACGGTTATGAAGGAAAAGGAAATAACCAAGATTTAGGTGAGAACTTACTATTTGACGGGTTAAAGATATTTAGAGCGCCTGGTTTACCAGCAAATGACATGGTAGCTGCTCAAAAATCTAACTTATTCTTTGGTTGTGGTGTTGAAGGTGACTTATCAGAAATCAAGTTAATTGATACTGGTTCAACGCTAGGTGACCAGAACGTGAGATTTGTGGCTAGATTCAAAGCTGGAATCCAAACAGGATTCTTAGGTGAAGTAGCTTACTATACCTAATTAACTAATTAATAACGAGGGGTTGTAATACCCCTCTATTTAAAACTAATAATATGGCGTGTGATTTAACAGCTGGTAGAAACGTTAATTGTAAAGATGTAGTAGGTGGAATTAATGCAGTTTACTTTGTAGACTTCGGAGATTTAGGAACTGTTACTTTAACTTCTGATGAAGTTACTGATGTTTCTGGAACATTTTCAGCTTACAAATACTTAGTAAAAGGTGCTAACTCATTAGAGCAAGCAGTAACATCTTCACAAGAAAATGGAACTACCTTTTTTGAACAAACTTTGACATTAAACTTACAAAAACTTACTAAAGAAGATATGGTTCAACTAAAGCTTATGGCTTATGGTAGACCGCATTGTGTAATTGAAGACAACAACGGAAATTTCTTATTAGCTGGAAAAGAGCATGGGCTTAGTGTTTCGGGCGGTAGTATTTCAACGGGATCAGGATTTGCAGAGATGTCTGGGATTTCTTCTTTAACTCTTACAGGAAGTGAGAAGTTACCAGCGAATTTCATAAGTGGAGCTACTCAGGCAGATCCATTTGCTGGTTGTTCTTCAGCTACTGCAACTATAGTAGTAGGAACAAATAGTTAAGATGTTTAGTGGGTGCTACGTGTAAAGTACATGTAGTACAGGGTGTGAAAGGCGGATTGATTAATTTTTTTCCGCCTTTTTTTTAAAAAAAGTTAAAATGCAAATATTAAGTACAACAGGCGGAACCATAAACTTTATACCCAGAGAAGACATCTCAGGAAGTAAAACATATAGCCTTACTATATACTCAGAAGATCAAAGCAAAGTTATTTTAACGGATTCTAACGCATCAATAGGCAGTAATAGCTTCTACAACACTTATGTAACATCACAAGCTCTTACAGAGGGTTCTTTTTACATGATAGAGATACAAAACGCTACAGAAAGCAGATTAATATTTAGAGATAAGGTTTTCTGCACTAATCAATCATCCACCACTTATGAAATTAGTAATGGTGTATTTACACAACACAATACTGGTGCAAACGAGTATTTATATTATACAGGTTAATGAATAATTTACATTTAATAGAGCTTAGTCAATACGAAAAACCAGCAGTAACTGAAGAAAAAAACAGAGATTGGGTAGGTATAGGGGAAGATAACAACTACTACCAAGAACTTATTGACTGTTTCATGAATAGCACTACTAATAAAAGTGTTATAACAGGGATTGCACAACAAATTTATGGTAAAGGTTTAGATGCTACTGACAGCAATCAAAAACCAGAACAATATGCAGCCATGAAAGGTTTATTTAAACCTGATTGCCTTAGAAAAATTTGTTTGGATTTAAAGATGTTAGGAGAAGCATCACTACAAGTTTCTTATAGTGGTAAAAAAGTAGCATCTGTTACACACTTTCCTAGAGAAACTTTAAGAGCTGAAAAGATGGATGAAAGTGGTAAAGTAAAGAATTACTACTATGCACCAGATTGGACAGAAGTAACACAAACTACAGAACTGACTAAAATACCTGTATTTGGCAGTAAAGGAACAGGAAATGAAATATTTATTATAAAAAGGTACATACCTTCTTTTTACTACTATTCACCAGCAGATTATGCTACCAGTTATGCAGTATTAGAATCAGAAATATCAGATTATTTAATTAATGAAAGTCAACATTCTTTTTCACCTAGAGGAATCATAAATTTTTGCTCAGGTATTCCATCAGAGGAAAAAATGTTACAGATTAAAAACCAGATCAAAAACCAAATGACTGGTTCAGAGGGAGAAAAACTAATTGTATCATTTAACCACAATGCAGAACAAAAAGCAACTGTTGATGCTGTACCAGTACAACAAGCACCTGAATTATATCAATATTTAAGTGAGGAGTGTAGTAAAAAGATCATGTTAACACATAGAGTTACTTCTCCTTTGTTAATTGGGTTAAGAGATATGTCTGGTGGTGGTTTAGGTTCTAATGAAGATGAAATCATAGCAGCACAAAGATTATTTACTAATACTACTATAAAGCCTTACCAAGAATTAATTTGTGATTCACTATCTCAAATACTGGAAGTTAATGATATTAGCTTAAACCTTTACTTTAAAACAAGTGATCCTTTAGAATTTATTTCAGTTGAAGACATTGATAATGATGAAGTAAAAGAAGAAGAAACTGGTGTTAAAGAAGAAGATGATCTGTTTACTAAGATGGAAATGATGGCTTCTAAAACATCTTCTCCAGATTTAAGTGATGAAGCTTATGATAAACTTTTAAATGTTTTAAATGGAGAAGCAATGAGTTTTGAGTGGGAGATAGCAGATATTAGAGCTTACAACGAAGAAAACACAAGTGCTGATGAATGGGCTAATGATGTTTTACACTTAGCTAAAGAGAAAAAAGCAACTACACCTATTCCAAACATTCCAAAGAAGGGTTCAACACTTGATAAATCTTACTATGCAGTTAGGTACAAATATGATGTAGGAACAACTAGAGGTAAAGGCAGCAAATCAAGAAGATTTTGTGAAGCAATGATGAAAAGATCAAGAGAGGGTATTGTTTACAGAATAGAAGATATTAATAAAGTAATGGTTAACCAAGATTGGTTTGATGATTCAGGACTACCTATGCACAATGGACAAACTTTTGATCTTTTTAAACTAAAAGGTGGAATTAATTGCCGACATATTTGGAAAGAAGTACTTTATAAAATGAAGATACAACCAGCACTAGAAGGTAAAAAAGGAAGTAGTGATTTAGGAGATTATAAAAATGTAACTAAGATTCCTAAAACCTACAAGCCAACACCCAGAGGACATAAAAGAGCTGCAAAAGCAGAAAGAACAAGAAGTGATAGAGGAGCATATCCAACAGGTAAATAAAATAAAAATGAAAACAATAGAAAGAGTATTTGAAATACTAAACAAAGAGAAAGTAGAGCTAAAAGCTGAGAAGGTAGAATTGTCTGTAGTAGATGATTTAGCTAAATTAACACAAACAGCAAACTCGTTTGTAAAAGAAGCAAACCAAAAAATAAAGCAAAGCAATGCGCTTTATGATGAAGCTATAAAATTAGATAAAAAGTATCAGGTTGCTGAAGAAAAAGCAAGAAAATTTTCTACTAAGGTGGAAAAAGAAAAACAAAAAGCAATTAAGCTACAATCTACAATGGACAAGTTATATAGAAAAATGTTTGAAATAACAAAAGAACTTGGTCAAAGTCCAAAAGATGTTAAAGGATTTCAAAAATTCGATGCTGCTTATAATGAAATAGATGCTACCATAAGTAAAATTAATTCAATTGTTTAATAAAATAAATGGCTAAAGTACTATTCATACAAGCAAAAGATATTAAGGAGTTTACAGCATCTAACGGAAACGTTGATGTAGACAAAATCTTACCGCATCTCTATAAATCTCAAACTATAGAGGTACAAAGATTGTTAGGTACTAAGCTCTATGATAAATTAATTAGTGATATAACTGCTGGTACATTAACAGGTAACTACCAAACTCTTGTAGAAACCTATTGCAAGCCGATACTAATTCATTATGCTATGATGTATGCACTACCATATTTAAGTGTTACAATTAGCAATGGTGGTGTATATAGAAACAATCCTGAAAATGCTACTGCTTTAACAAGTGATGAAATAAACTTATTGGTAGAAAAAGAAAGAGATGCAGCTCAATACTTTGCACAGAGGATGATTGACTTTTTAAATTTTAATGCTTCTGCAATGTTTAGTGAGTATTATCAAAATATTAATGAAGATATTTCACCAGATTATGATGATAATTTTGGTGGATGGGTAATTATGGGATAGAATATGAGTAACTGGGGAAAAGGTTCTGAAAATAATAGTATAGGTTATGGGCAAGGCGCACACTTATCAACTAATGGCTGGGGTGAATCTCATAAAACAAGTTATGCTGGTTTAACAGATATTGTAGGTGATCCAGCTTTAGGCATTTCTTATCCTGCTAGTGCTTTATGTGAAAATGCAAGTAACCCTACACCAACTGTAAGCGGTAATGAAGGTTCAGGAACATTTAGTTCAACTACTGGCTTAGTGTTTGTTAGTACATCTACAGGAGAAGTAAATATTTCTTCTTCTACTGCTGGAGCAACTTATGTAATTACTTACACAGATACTAATGCTGCAACTGCTACTTTTAGCTTAACAATTAACAATTTAGATTCTGCTGCTTTTGCTTATTCAGCAAGTAGTTATGAGCCAACAGGTTCAGATCCTACACCAACTATTACAGGATTATCAGGTGGTACATTTAGTTCTACAAGTGGTTTAGTATTTGTTGATAGTGGAACTAATACAGGAAGTTTAACAGGTCAGATAGATTTAAGTGCTACAACTGAAGCAAGTTATACCATTACTTATAATACTACTTCAAGTGGTTCAAGTGTTTGTCCAAATACATCAACACAAACTGTAGAAGTGGCTGTGGCTGGAATTGCTAATAATTACAGTATGAGCTTTGATGGTACAAATGATTATATAAACGCTGGCAATGATACTTCACTTAATATAACAGGTGCTTTAACAGTTTCAGCTTGGATTAAACCAAACACATCTGTTAATGGAGGTGCTTCTATTGTTACAAAACGTTCGACTTGGGCAAATATTAACTTTGAATTAATACCTTATGGAACTAAAGTTAGGTTTTATATTGGAAGTGAACACTCTGGAGGAAATTCTAACACTTTACAAGCTAATGTATGGACTCATTTGGTAGGTGTTTTTAGACCAAGTCAATCTATTGATTTATATTGGAATGGTTCTATAACAGGTGGTGATTCAACATCAACAAGCACTACAACCGCATCTACAGTAACAAACCCACTTATTATTGGATCAAATTATAACCAAAGTACTTTTTTCAATGGGTTAATTGACGAAGTAGCAATTTGGAACACAGATCTAACAGCTACACAAATACAAAGCATTTATGATGCAAAAGGCACAAACCTAACTAAAGATTTAACCACAGTATCAGGTTCATCACTTGTTTACTGGAATAGAATGGGAGATTAATATGAGCAACTACTATAATAGACAATGGAGGCTTCCTAATGCTTGGAATGGCACAGAAAGCAATGTTAGTAAACAATCGAACTACTCGCTCAACTTTGACGGGAGTAGTAGAATAGATTGTGGCAATGATATACAAATATTTACAGATTCACATTCTTATTCTTTTTGGGTAAAAAAGCCAACTATTTCAGAAGGTTATATTTTTGGTTATGGTATAGATTCAGTTATTATTTTTTATACTGATGGAAGAATTAGATTTTATACAGGTGGTTTAGCAGACGCTGATTTTTATTCTACTACTTCTTTAAGCACAAACACTTGGTATCATATATGTTGTACTTATGAAAAAAATGGAGATAAAAAAATATATATAGATGGTAGTTTAGATAATACTATTTCTACATCAGGCACAATACAAACAGGTGGAGTAGGTCTTACAATAGCTGCAAGAAATCTTGGAGGAAGTATAAGTCACTATTTTACTGGACAGCTTGATGGGATGTGTTTATTCAACTACGCTCTCCCAGCAACAGGAACAAATTCTGTAGCTACTCTTTATGGTTCAAGCTCTACTGGTATAGGAAACCCAATGGCTATTAGTGGCGGTGGAAAACCTGTGGCATATTACCCACTCGGTGACCAAGATAGTTTCAATGGAGCAGAATATTTAGTGCCTAATAGTTCTCTTAAAGATTATGTTTTTAAAACTCTTAACACAACACAATCTTTTACTTCAAATATAAATCAATCAAATACAGGTAATAAATTTACTGTTTCTTTATGGGCTAAAAATAATGGAGTTTATCGTTTTTGGATTGACCATGGAGCAACTAATGAGGGAGGGTTTCAAAATATTGGAAGTCAACTTATTGTACATCTTGCAAATAATTTTTATCAATATTTTACTTTACCATCTCCTGATTTAACAACAGATGGAAATTGGCATCATTATGTAATTTATGTAGATAGTAACGATGTAACTAATTCTGAAATTTGGATAGATAAAAATTCTTTAACAAAAGCAAGTTCAGTTTCTTCAGGTTCAGCACTTGCATTTACATCTGGGTTTAAATTAACACCAAGATTAGCAGAGGTTTCAAATATGATGTATTTTATAAATTATGAAATAGACCAAACAAATGTAGATGTTTTATATAATAATGGAACTCCACTAACATCAACTTCTGGTCTTGCTACAACTCCAGACGTTTGGTGGAAATTAGATGCTTCTGATACTTATGATGGTACTAATTTTACAATTGAAGACCACGCTGGTTCTAACGATGGAACAAGCTCAGGAATGACACAAGCCAATTTAGTACAAAGTGATTTAAGTTTCAAAACTTCTATTTCGCCCTACGCACTTTCATTTGATGCAGGAAGCTCACAATATATATCAACAACAGCTTCTATAAGTGGGTTTACAAGTTTTACTATTTCTGCTTGGGCTAATGCTGAAACTTTAACAACCGCAGATACTTTAGTAGGTCAATGGAGAAATAGTAACACATCTAACTCTGCTTTTTTAATGTATTTAGTTAGTAATACAATGCATTTTTATATAGGTTCAGGCAGTTCTGCAATTTTAGCTGGTGGTGACACTACTCTTTCTACTGGACAATGGTATCACTTTTGTGCTACTTGGGATGGAACAACAACTAAATTATATATAAATGGCGTACAAGAATCAACTACTGGAAGTGCATCCAGTATGAATACAACAACTGTAGATTTATTAATAGGAGCTTATAATAATAGTGCTGGTACAGGTGTTGAGACAGCAAAAACTTGGAATGGCTCTATCTCAAACTGTTCAATCTGGAACGCTGCTTTAACATCTGCACAAGTAACAGAAATTTATAGTGAAGGTATTCCACAAAATCTCTTAAATCACTCTGCGGTAAGTTCACTTGTGTCGTGGTGGCAGTTGGGGAGTAATAGTTCTTTTAGCACCAACTGGACTGTATTAGATGAAGTAACTGCAAGTGGCAACAATGGAACATCTGTAAATATGGGAGAAGATGATATAGTGGACGGAGTAAATACCTATGGAGGAGGAACAAGTTCTGGAATGGGAGGAGATGAAGTAACAGGAGATGCACCTTACAGCACAGCAAATGCCTTAAGTAGCGGAATGGATGTACTTGACAGAACAACAGACACGCCAAGTTAAAATTTTAAATAAATAAAAATGAGTGATAGAAAATACGTAGTAATAGATTTAAGCAATACAGACAAGGTGCTTTTTTCTCAGGTAAATCAATCTTCTGCACAATCAGTAAGAAGAAATTTAGCTAATACACAGTGCTTACTTTCTTACAGGGTTGAGCCAAGTTTCATAACAGATTCTACCTTACCTATTGTAGGGAGTGTTATGACACAAACAGAAGCATTAACAATGTTAAGTGGTAGCGACTGGAGTGAGCCATTACCTGAAGAATGAGAACTTTAGTAGCTAAGATGGATAAACCGAGAAAAAGGCGTAAAGGTGTGCATAGTAAAAACGCATCTAAAGGGCAAGTAGGATATAAAAAAGTCTATCGTGGACAAGGTAAATAGTATAGAAATGGATGACCATACATTATTAATAGGTTTAATCTCTGCATTGGGATTAAAAGAGATCTGGAATATCTGGAAAAAGAAAATAGATATTTCTGCTCAAAAAGGTGAGAGGAAAGACAACCTATATACAGAACAGATTAAAAATTTAACTGAAAAAATAGAACAGTTAGAAACGAAGATTCAAACACTTATTGAAGAAAATACCCAACTATTAGTAAAGGTTGCAAGAATGGAGGAGAAGTTGATTACTAATGCTAAACGCAGAGTACAAACTAGAAGAAAAAAAGATGAGAGAAATTAAAGAAATTCACATTCATTGCACAGCCACTAGAGAAGGTCATGCTATTACAGCAGATGAAATTAGAAAATGGCACAAGGCAAGAGGATGGTCAGACATTGGCTATCACTATATAATAGGTTTTCAGCAAATAGAATTTGGTAGACCACTACACAGGATTCCAGCTAGTGCAAAAGGACATAATAAATCAAGTGCTGCACTTGCATACGTTGGGGGGTTAGATGCAAATGGCAAAGCTAAAGACACTAGAACACCAAGACAAAAAGAACTATTAATTAAGATCATAAAGCAATTAAAAGCTAAATATCCAAAGGCAATAATTATTGGACATCGAGATTTAAGTCCTGACAGAGATGGAGATTCAAAAGTGGAGAAGAGTGAGTGGCTTAAATCTTGTCCATGTTTCCCAGCAGAAAAATGGGGTTATGAATTAGGTTTACAACCTAAAGGATATAAGCCAAGAAGTGAAGAAGCACAAAATTATTTAAAAGATGAAAAAGCTAAAAGAAACAAAGCTAGGTCAAACTCTAAAGAGAGTAGCACCGCAAGTTCTTGATTTTGTTGGAGATGTTTTGCCTTCGTCTGGTGCATTGGGCGTGGTCAAGAATATTTTAGACAAAGATGAAACTATTGATCCAGCCACTAAACAAATGCTGCATGAACAAGTTGTAGAAACCTATAAGCTAGAAGTAGCAGATCGTGATTCAGCGAGAAAAAGAGAAGTAGAAATACTTAAAACTGGTTCTAAAGACTGGATGATGAATGTTACGGGAATCATTGGTTTAGGAAGTTTTATATTTCTGATTTATGCAATAGTATTTATTACAGTACCAGAACATAATAGTGAATTAATGATTCATACAACTGGAATAGTGGAGGGGATAGTTTTAAGTATAGTGGGTTACTATTTTGGAAGTATAGCCAGAAACAAAGAATGAAAAAATTTAGTGAACTCTATTCTGATAGTGGCAACCCCAAAGTCAGATTATCCGAAGAAGAATATAATATAATCTACCAATACAGAGAAAAAACAAAACCTACTGAAAGACGTATTTTAGTTATAGGTGATTTGCATTGTCCATTTGATTTAGAAGAATATCACCAACATTGTGTAGATACTTATAATAAATGGAATTGTAACCAAGTAATATTTATTGGAGATGTTATAGATAATCATTACAGTAGTTATCATGAAACAGATGCTGATGGTATGGGTGGTGCTGATGAATTAGATTTGGCTATAGATAGACTTAAAAGATATTATAAATCTTTTCCAAAAGCAGATGTAGTAATTGGCAACCATGATCGTATGATCATGAGAAAAGCACAAACTTCTTCTATACCTACTAAATGGATCAAAGCTTATAAAGATGTCTTAGAAGTGCCTAACTGGAATTTTACAGAACGTGTGGTTTATGATAATGTACAATACATTCATGGTGAAGCTGGAACAGCTAGAACTAAATCTAAAGCTGATATGCAAAGTACAGTTCAAGGTCATTTACATACCCAGAGTTACACAGAATTTTCTTGTGGTCGAAACTTTAAAATATTTGGTATGCAAGTAGGTTGTGGTATAGATTTTAGTTCTTATGCTATGGCCTATGCAAAAGCTGGTAAAAAACCAGCAGTTGGTTGTGGTGTAGTCATTGGCGGTAAAACAGCTATTAATTGTATGATGGAGCTGTAATTCCCCGTTTATACCCCGAATTAGTTCCGCTTTTTTTATAAAGAAAAATGCAAAACTTTACCGAATAGATTACCGAATCAAAATAAAAAATCCATAACTGTTTTATTTACAGATAGTTATGGATAATAGTTGCAGAGAGGAAGGGACTATAACCTTTTTACACTAATTTTCCTTACTTTTGTATTTTATGGTAAAATTACAGGTTAATTTTTACTATCATTGTACCAAGATTACACTAACAATGTAAAATAAATACATAAAAACTTTACCGAATCCTTTACCGAATGTATTTTTATTTAGACACTCCACACAAAAAAACATCTGCTATAAAAGTAAGGTATTATGTAAAAGCTGAAAAAAAATCTTTTGTTTATTCAACTGGTATTTCTATTAATCCGAAAAATTGGAACAAAGAAAATAGGATGCCTAAAGCTAAAGCTGGAGCTGCTGGTTTTGAATTAAAACAAATAACTAGCCAATTAAATAGATATGTAGAAGAATTGCATATATCTATAAATAATATAGAATTAGAAGATAAAGCAGTAACTAGAGCAGAATTAAAAAAACGATTAAATCAACGTTTTAAGCATGTTTTTGTCAAAAAAACAACACTTTTAGACCATTTAGACGCATTTATTGAAGAAAAAGTAAGTTTTGGTAAATATCAAAATAGAACTATTGATAAGTACAACGCATTAAAAAATAAAATTATTTATTTTAAAAAGGATGCAAAACTGACTGACATCAATAAAAAGTTTATGATTGATTTTATCAATTTTTTAAGATTAAAATATAATTTGACTGATATTACTTTAAACAGAAACATAGGTTATTTAAAGACTTTTTTAAAGTGGTGTAGGTATTCTGGAATAAAACTAGATGAAACTTACAATCAGGTAACAGTATCTACAAGAGATGCAGACCATGTTCACTTAAGTAAAGAACAGGTACGTACTTTAGAAAACTTAATTTTAAATAAAACTTTAAATAAATACAAAGAGTTGTTTTTAATTGGAGTTTATTCTGGGCAAAGGTTTTCAGATTATACTGTGTTTAAAAAGTCTGATGTTGTTAATGGTAGAATAGAAAAAAGAGCTGAAAAAACAGATTACAAAAGTTATATTCCTATTTCTAAAAAATTAGAAACATTATTAAATAAGTGGGAGTGGAGATTGCCAAAAGTAAGCAACCAGAAGTTTAATCAGAATATTAAAGAAGTTTGTAGAATAGCTGGATTCACAGATGAAGTTACTAAGACTACTTATATAGGAAATAAGAAAATAGAGAGCATAGAACCATTTTATAAAAGAGTTGGCTCACATACAGCAAGACGTACTTTTATAACCTTAGCTGCTAATGCTAATGTGCCAGATCATGTAATCATGGCTATTTGTGGAATAAGAGATTCTAAGACTTTAAAAACGTATAAAAAATTTAACCCTAATGTGTTAGAAGATTGGGTAGATACTATATTTTAGTTTTAGTAAACCGCTTTACTTTTTCTAATAAATATAGCTCATAATCTTCTAACCATTGATCGGCTAATACATCAAGTTCTTCCTCAGTCATTGAATCGCTACATTCATTAATAAGTTTTGCAAATTGGTGTACATTCATAGTCATAACAATATACAAATAACACAGTATTTTTATTACGTATTTTAAAAAACTTTTACTTTAAAAGTAAAATATTAATTACAAAAAAGGACTTTGTTTTTTAGTGTATTCCGTTGCCGTTGCCGTTTCCGTTTTTTTCTTTCTTTTTTTCTTTTATAAGTTTTAATGCTTCTAAAAATTCAATGGAAGTAATCTTTTCATGGATTTCTGCACTTTCTTTTTTTAGCTGATTAATTTGCAATTTAAGATTTTTTATTTCACTTAATTCTTGTGCAAATTTTTCTACTAAACTTAAATCTGGAATAAGCCTAGATATGTGGTCTATAACTTGTTTAGCTGTTATTGTAAGATCATCTGATGATGCAGTAGGAGTATTAAACATTGAACCTTGACCAGTCAATAGCCACTCTCTATTTACTTGCGGAAACCTCTTGCATATTTTATTTAACGTGGATGCAGAAGGTTTTGCATTTCTTTTAATAATACTATAAAAAGTTGTAGCTTGATTATATCCGCATTCTACAGCAAATGATCTAGGATTTAAATTTAAAGCATTTATTAAATCTAATAATCTACTATTTGTGGGCATTTTTAGTGTTTGTATACGAAAAAGTTACATATAAAATACCACAAAAAGGGTATTTATAAAAAAAATTATCAACAAATTCTTTCCCGTTATTAAATAATAATTTATTATTTTTCGTAATTATTGTTGTTATTGTTCTAATATTGCGTATATTTGTCAATAATAATTAAATAATATGTACGCAAATAATATTAAAAACTTATACAGTAAAGCTAGTAATAAAAGGGAATTAATTATCCTTTTAGCTGAATCTTTTAATATGAATCCATTGTCAGTTAAGAATCATTGGCTGTCTGGATTTTATCAAGTGCCTGAAAAGCATCAAGATAGGTGCATAAGAATTATGCAAAATTTTATCAAAGTAGAACAATCACAATTAATACCCCACTAACATGACAAAAGAATTAATTAAGGAAGCTATATCTGAATACTTCCAAGAAGAAAAAGATAAGACTACAGTTCTAACTGCTCATGAAGCAGCTAAGATGTTAAGGATTAACTACAGAACCTTTTTAAACAGAATACATAGTGGTAGATATGAATTTACTGCTGATGGCTATCAATATAAAATCACACTTAACCAACTAAAAAAATATCTATGAAAAGAGATAAACTAAACACCCTATACAAGAAGTATAACTTAGAGAAAGATGACTTCTTTAAGCATCAACACTACACAATTATAACAAGAGCTGGTATTGAAAAAATACAAGCAATAGAAGGAATTAACATAGATTATCAAGTTATAAAATGTGAACCTCACTTTGCTGTAATTAAAGCTGATGCAGATAATGGAGATGATAGAATCATACAAACTTTTGGTTCTGCATTAAAAGGAGAAGGTTATAAAGATGGAAATACCAATAGCTGGTATGTTATGGAGATGGCTGAAAAGAGAGCCTTAAGCAGAGCAGTCTTAAAACTTACAGGCTTTTATGAATTAGGAGTATTTGGAGAAGATGAATCAGAAACTTTTAAAAGAAATTAATCATGAAGCTAATAGAACAAATTAAAAAAGACTTAAAAGAGTTAGAAACTCAAATTAAAAAAGATCCTGTTCAAGAATGGTTGGATGATGTAAACAGCATACAAGACAACACCAATTCACTAGAAGAAAAAATGAAAGAACAAGGAATTAAAAAAATAACCTCAGAAGAAATATTTAAAAATTATGGGATATAGTAAAAGACAATATCAAGACATAACTGATGCACAGTTTGATCAATATAAAGAAAACCAATATGGTGAATACTTAGACCGCTTAGATGAAGAACAAATATCTACAGAGTGGTTGGCTCAAAAAGAAATAAGTGAGTGGCAACAATCAATAGAAAGACATGAAGATTTAGTATGTAATCTATTAGAAAAAGCTGAAGAAGGTTCTGAATTAGAATCTTATTGCACACTAAAAGAACTAAGAAAATTATTAGATGATGCTATTAAGCAAGTAGAACCTATGGCAATGGATAAGTGTGAGCAACATGCACCAGATAATTCACCATTTACAAATAATGGTTTTCAGATTCAAAAAAGAAATGGCGGTAGATACATTGATTTTTCCAATGTTCCTGAAGTAGCAGAAAAAGAAAAAGAATTAAAAGGATTTAAAGAGGTGCTGAAACACGCACTAATAGGACTTGAAAAAGGTGCTACTATGTTAATGGATGAGAAGATGATTCTTCATGATGGGGAGATGGTAAACATACCAGAATGGAAGTTTAGAAAGGATTCAATCACAGTTAAGAAATTATAAACTAACGGGGTGCGGATGACCAAGCAGCTAATGCACCCCCATAAAAATTAAGGATGTATACAAATTTAGAAAACCCACAAATAGGAGAAGTATTATTAAATGATATTGACCAACTAATTAATGCAAAAAAATCAGAAATAAAATACATTAAAGATCAGCAGCTCAAATCCATATTAGAATCAGTTCTTAGAGTAACCAATGTAGATGTTACAGAAAGGTCAAATAGAAGTGAAGTAGCTGATGCGGTCAAAGTATTTTCTTTTATAGCAAGAGAACACACCAATAATAATTTTAAAGAGATTGGTGAGTTTATTAATAGAGATCATTCTACTATAGTAATTGCTTGTAACAGATACGGAGATTTATATAAAACTGATTCAGAATTTAGATATAAAGCTGATAGATGTTTATCTAAGTTTTTTGCAGAAGAAGGAGAAGAGCAACCAAAAGAAGTAGATATAGAATCTATCAATCAAGACTTAAGAAAGTGTGATCACTTCACACTATGTAAAATCAAAAACTACATCAAAAGACTTTTAAAATAATGGCAGAAAATAAGAAAGCCTTTGTGCTATATACTGACATAATTGAAACTGTAAAGCAGTTAGATGATTTGAAAGCTGGTGAACTATTTAAACATATTTTAAGATATGTAAATGATGAAAACCCACAGTCAGATGATCCTATTATTAACCTGGTATTTACTCCTATTAAGCTACAACTAAAAAGAGATTTAAAGAAGTATGAACAAAGAGCTGAAAGAAGTAGAATAAATGGTGCTAAAGGTGGTAGACCAAAAAACCCAGTGGGTTATTTTAAAACCCAGAAAAACCCAGACGAACCCAGAAAACCTGATACAGTAACAGTAACAGATACAGTAACAGTTAAAGATACAGTAACAGTAATTAATAAAAAGAAAAAAGTTAAAAAAGAAAAAGAAGAATTAGTATATCCATTTGATACAGATTCTTTTAAAAAATATTTTAATGTTTGGAAACAATACAAACAGGACCAACACAGATTCAAGTATAAGTCTTTAGCAACAGAACAAGCACTGCTAAAGCAAATAGCAAAAGATTTTAAAACAGAATACGAAGCTATTGAAGCAATAGAATATTCTATGGCTAATGGCTATAAAGGAATATTTAAACCCCAAAAACCACAAAACAATGGAAACAGTTATGGCAATACAAAAACAAGAACAATTTACTCCGACCGTTACAAAAAAGAACTTCTTAATGACGTACAACCCACAGAAGTTATTAAACAGTAGTCAGAGTGTAAAAACCTATGATGAAGTTTTTAATACTAAAGCTCCATCTATAGCAAGAATTAAAAAAGAAATGGGAGTCAAATTTACTACTGGATATTTAAAAATCTGGTTAGTAGAATTAAATGAGATGTTAAACTTAAGAAGACCAATGACAGAAAGTCAGATCACATTTGCAGCTCAGTTAATAGCTGATGAATTCTTTGGTTTAAAAATATCTGATCTCCAATTATTATTTAGAAAAATATTATCTGGTGAGTATGGCGAATTGTACGAATCACTTAACCCACCTAAGATACTGACATTCTTCAGAAACTACCTAAACGAAAGAATGAATGTAGGAGCAGAAATGTCAATGAGAAAACATTTAGAATATAAACAACTATGAAAAGATTAGCAATAATAGGAGGACTTAGTTTAATGACTGCTGGAACTACAAACATGTTATGGCACAAGCAGAAGTTTAATAACAATCCCAACACATTTGCTATAGCTACAGGGGGATTCTTTGTAGCAGTGGGAATAACCTACAAATTTTAATTATGAAAAAAATAAAAAATATTACACTTCACGAAAGCGAGAAAATATTTATAACTGGTGAAGTTGGAAATTGTGTAGAATTAAATAGATATGGATCAAATGAAACTTATTTAAAACTTGCAATTCATAGAAATAGCACTAAAGGAAAACAAACACTTGCAGTTGATTTAGCTTCTCCAGATTTAATTAATGAAATAAAAAAAGGTGATGTAATAAAAGTTACAGTTGATATAGTTACAACACAATCTGGCAATAATTTTTACAACAACATCTACTGTCATGAAATAGAAAAAATAATAGTAAAAACAAAAAATAAATAACAATGGATAAAACAACAATAAGAGGTAGAGTAGTTAAGATTAAAAAACTTGAAACTATTAAAACCAAAAAAGGAAATGATTTTACTAAACAAGAAATTGTAGTAGATCAGAACAGAAACTATAATTCAGAAGTATGCTTAGTATTTCTAGGAGATAATGTAGATCATGTTAGAAAAATAAATGAAGGAGAAGTTTATGAGTTCTACATCAATGTAAGCAGTAGAGAATACAATGAAAGACATTACACTACTGTAGACTGTTGGAGAGCTGTTCAGCTTAACCCAGAAGCACCAGCTAAAGAAGAAAAAGGATTTGTTCCTGTAGGGGAAGAACAAGCTGATTTACCATTTTAATGATTACGATTTATGTTTGTTATATCATATCCCATTTACTAGCCATAGTATTTGGGATGTGTTTATTTAAGCTTTGGGAAACTATTAAGCAATGACACACCTAGATTTATTTAGTGGAATGGGAGGATTTTCACTAGGATTAAAAAAAGTATTTAACATAGAAAAAACATACTATTCAGAGATTGATAAGTATGCAAAACAAGTATATAATTATAATTTTAAAAATTCAGAATATGTCGGATCAGTTAAAGATGTTCGAGGACAAGATTTATCCAAAGTGGACATCATCACTTTTGGAAGCCCATGCCAGGACTTTAGCCTTGCTGGAAAACGTAAAGGAATGGGAGGCGATAGAAGCTCCCTTATTACCGAAGCAATACGACTCATCATTGAGTGTAGACCACGTTTTTTTATCTGGGAAAATGTTAAAGGAACTTTCTCCTCAAACAATAGCGAAGACTTTTGGGCAATTATCCAAGCCTTTGCCAACATTGGGGTTTATAGACTTGAATGGCAATTGCTCAATACAAAGTGGTTTCTACCCCAAAATAGAGAGAGAATCTACCTTGTCGGATATATTGGAGAAGGAAGTAAAGGACAAGTATTTCCTATCAGAAAAGGTGGTAAACAGGTTAATGAGTTACAAAGACAACAAGCAAACACCAATTGTATCACAGCAAGATATAGGGCTTCAGAATCAAACGG
>Ga0209232_1000784_pt1 | contig 18376 bp, 25 predicted proteins | sample ETNvirenome_2_60_FD_184066 | JGI IMG/M metagenome (GOLD analysis project Ga0209232, IMG submission 184066) | Marine viral communities from the Pacific Ocean - ETNP_2_60 (SPAdes) (version 2) | ecosystem: Environmental > Aquatic > Marine > Oceanic | place: Pacific Ocean | collected 2013-06-22
AAAACCACAAGCAAAACCAAAAATCTTCCCGCATTGGCCGATCGTTACCGAACGAACCCGGCCGTGCATCTTTACGCCGCCTTAGTGCGGTTTGGTCAACTTACGTTCTAGCTTTAGGAGGCAACAATGGAACGCATCGACTTAGGAGCTCCCCCGTCTTCGGGGATGACGCTCATGGTTTACGGGGCGCCCGGTACCGGTAAATCAACACTTATGGCCGGGTTAGCAAAGGCGGCCGAAGACTTGAACCGGTCGGCGGTTTTGATCGACACGGAACGCGGCCTTTATTCCGCCGCCCGTTTGGTTGGATTGTCAAAGGCCTTGCTTTTGAGCGCCACAAGCAACGGGGACGGAAAGGCCGTCTTAGCTGAACTCCAAAAGCAAATCGCCGAACCTTCGGGCTTGGTGGTTGTGGACACAATGTCCGAACTTTCCGAATTGTTGCTTAGGGAAGCCACCGGCCTATTGGATACGCCGCAATTGCAACACTACGGAACCCGAAAGGCAATGCTTGCGCGTTGTGTTCGGGCTTTGCGTGATGCCGCCGGGGCTGGAGCGCCAGCGGTTGCGACGTTCCAGCAAGAGGCCAAGGAAATTGAAGGCTTGACCGGGCATTGGCGCCCGTCGATCCCGGAAAAGTCCACGGTTGACGCTATCGGCCAGTTCGATTGCGTGGCCCGATTGCGCATTGTTGGCGAACACGAAGCCGAACGCTTGAAACTCCAAGCCGGCGATCGTTACTTGGATTTTCGGCCAAGTAGCCAACAAACGGCAAAGTGTCGAACCGCCGCCGAAGTGTTCGGAGATAGGGACGCCGGTTGGCATATTTGGCCAGTTCGGAACCAGAAAGAAATTAGCCAACTTTACCGCCGCATGGCGAGAATCAACAATGGAAAGGTTGAAAAATGAGCAATTGGGAAAACTTCGGCGGAAACTACGGACCACGGACACCGCTTCCGGCTGGAAAGTATGCAATGAAAATGGACAACGCTTCGATGACGTTTGACCAAAACGCAGTAGGTCGAACGGAAGTCGTCTTTAAGGTTGTGGAAGGCGAACACACGGGCCGTTTGGTTTGGTTCGACTGGCCACACACGGTGGAAGATAGCGGACGAGCTCCCTTCGCTTGGGCCGCTCGTATGATGTGGGACGCCTGCGGCTTTGTGGGCCAACCCGAAGGGGAAGGGCCGCGCCATTGGTTCCCGGCGATTGCGCAAGCGTTGACCCAATGCATTGGGCGCGTCTTGGAAGTTCAGACCGACGTTCGTTCGTACCAACACAACGGCGAAACCAAACACAAGGCGCGAGTCAAACGCGTTGAAGCGTTTACGGCTCAACCTGAAGCGGCCGCCCCGGTCGGAGAGGCCCCCCAATGGTGATTCTTGGGATTGATCCCGGTTTCACGTCGCTTGGGTGGGCGTTGTTGGATTTCAGCAACGCCCGGCCCAAGTGTCTTGGGGCTGGAGTTATTCGAACGAAAGTCAACCCGACAATGAAAAAATGCGACGATAACAAGCGCCGCATTGCTTGGATTGCTCGTCAACTTTCGATGTTGGAACGCCGCTATAGTTTTGTGCTTATTGCGGCCGAAGCTCAAAGTTGGACACGTTTTCAAAAGGCCGATCGTGCGGTTGCTATGGCGTGGGGAAGTATTGCCACGCTTGGCGAACTTTGGGCGGTTCCAATTTTGCAGTTTAGCCCAAAGGAAATAAAGCAAACGATTTGCAACGACGGAAGCGCGAGCAAAGAAAGTGTCCAGAACGAACTCGAGGCCAATGTCGATGAAGCCTTTAACCAACTTTCGAAGATTAGGCGAACGCAACGCAACCACGCGGCCGACGCTCTAGGGGCCGCTTATTGCGCAATAGGTCACGATCTTTGCCAAATGCTTGTGAACGTCAAGGCCGAAAGGTTGCGGTCTTTGGGAATCGGGGCGGAATAATGACACCAAACGAGGCAACGGCAAAACAGGCCGAACTAAACCTTTTAGCTCAGGCAATGTTTGCAACCAAAATTGACCCAATAAAGGCCGAAGAAATAAAACCCGAAGATTTCCAGAACGAACGCCACCGCGCAATCTGGCGCGCTATTTTGACCGAAGTTCGGGACGGCGGCGAAGACGCACCAAGTTTGGTGGTCATCGATCGTTTGCGAACTGCGGGCGACTTAGAAACCGCCGGGGGCGCTTCATACGTTGAAAGTTTTGGGCAATATAAAATAGATCGAATCCTTGCGGGTTTCGACAAGGCTTCGGCCGCTTTGTTGGAGTGTTCCAAGCTGCGCCGTGTTGGCGCTATTGCCCGACAAGTGGCGGACGCCGCCGAAGGTTGGGGCGATAGTTCGAAAACGGCCTTGGAGTCTTTGAAAGGCGCGCTTGATTCGATCGAAAAAAAATCAAGTGTAAAAGTTAAGCCGGCCTTTTACGCGCTAACCGAAGGCTTGGCCGAAGCGTTCCGGCCTGGACTAAAAACCGGGACTCCGCTTGACGATCGTGTGAATCTTGCGCCCGGCCGAATGTTTGTCGTTGGTGGTCGTCCCGGTGACGGAAAGACAACCCTAACGCTTCAGTTGTCGTTGCACATTTTGAAGCATAACCCGGACGCCGTTTCGTTGTTTGCAACTTGTGAAATGACGGAAGCCGAACTGGCGCTCAAGGCGCTTTGTTGCCTTGAAGGCCGGGACTTTATCGGGCCGTTGCGACGGGAAGAACCGCAAGCGTTGGAACGCGTGATAATGGGCGCCAATACCCAAGCCCCAATCTTGGAACGGCTACTCATAAAACCAAGCCGCTCAATAGACGACGTTTGTTCGGACGCCCACCGCTTGGCCCGCTCGCATAACCTGCAATGCGTGGTTGTGGATTATATTTCCGCCTTTTCAGCCCCGGCCGGAACAAGGTTGGAAACCCGAACCTTGGAAGTTGGCGCCGTTTCGCGAGAATGTAAAGGGTTGGCGCAGTCTTTGGAATGTGTCGTCTTGGTTGCGTCACAACTCAACCGGGCGGCCAAGGCGGCAACCAAACCGCAACCGCATCACTTGCGGGATTCGGGGTCGATTGAACAGGACGCCGATTCGATTTTGTTGTTGTACCGTCCGGACCATGACGACGAACAAAGCGCCGCGCAATTGCTAGTTGCTAAAAACCGTTGGGGCGAACTTGGAAAAATAGAGTTAGTCCCGGACCTATCTAACCACCGTTTCGGGTGGCTTTCACAAAGGAACGAAGAATGAAGAACGAAATGCAATCCATGCAAAAACTTGGGCGTTGTTTGCTGTTTTCCCACTTGCCGCCGCATCACAAGTTCGCGATTTCGAGTTGCTACGAACACGGCGAACCGGCGGTGATCAACGCCCTGCAAGGAATCGGTTATTCTTGGAAGACGGCGCGTCAACTGTTCCTAGCGTACAAGGAACAACAACAAACCCAAAACGAAGCCTGAAGCGAAAGAAGCCGTGGCAATCGTCATGGTTTCGGGTTGTTTGCAGTCGGGGCAACTTGGGCAAGGTTCGCATTTGAAAGCGCTCCTTAGCTTGAGTTCCCGTTTGCAAGCAACGGCGGCCTTTGCTCGTTCGGCGCTTATAAGCAAGCCGTCGCATTCGGCCTTTTGGCCTTGGTCAATAGCAACGGACACAACACAAGGGGCGGATAGAATCAACACGGGCCGGCAACTTTCGCGAAAGCAAAGGCAACCAAGGAACCCACGATCGCCCAAAGAATCAAAACCAAAAGAACGAAGGTCATTCGTCCAGCAAGGCGGCCAACTTTTCCCGGTCTTCTTTGCTTTCGGTTAGTTTCTCAACCGGGGCAACCGCCGCCGTTATTTCTTCTTCAAGCCGCGCTTTTTTTTCTTCGTTTTCGGCTTGGGCTTTCTGACGTGCTTTGAGTAGTTCAACCTTGGCCTCTTTCTTTTGCAAGCGCCTAAGCGCAACCACGGCAAAGAACGCCGAAACGGCGCCCACGATTCCAACAAAGAACGAAATGACTTTAGCCATTATCGTTGCGGCGGCGGCCATAATACAACGCCGAAGCCGCGCCGGTTAGCATACCGGCGCCCACGGCGTCAAAAGAACCCAAGCCAAAAGCCGAAGCAACAAACGTGCAAAGGGCCGAAGCCCAAGCGGCGCAAAGAATCAAAGCCGTTGGGGCTTTGCCCCCGGCCTTCATAAAGTCAAACATTATTCCCCCACATATTGCACGACGGAAACCGGTTGGCCTGCGGTTCCTTGAACATAAAGGGTCGAACCTGGAATGATTGCCGTTTCAAAACTTGCGCCGGGTTGCAAAAGAACCCCTGGGTCGACGTTGCTTGGCCCAACGTAAGCGGTATTTGCGCCAACATTTGAAATAATAACGTAATAACCGGCTGTTGATACGGCGTCAAAACCGCCCGTCAAAAGTTGAACAGCGGCGGTTGTCGAGTTGTTCCAAACGGGCCGGTTCATTCGTTCGGCGGTTGTTGGATTTGCCATTTTTTTTCCTTTCTAAGGATGCGCGGGTTTCCCGGCGTAATAGTCTCTTAAGATTTCGGCACCTTGCAAGGCCCTATTGTAAAACCTTACGGTGTCCAAGTTGCCCTGAAATGTTGAAGAACCGGCGGCGTCTTTTCCAAAGTACAAGTCAACGGCCTTGACAGTCATAACACCACCACCCCCAACAGCTCGTTGGGCTTCGATTCCGTCAACAAAAACCACAAGGTCACCGCCTGTTCCCTCGTTCACATATGAAACAAAGCGCCATTGTCCCAAAGCAAAGGCCGCCGTTGTTGCGGAAGACAAACCGCCAACGGTTCGCCAAAGAAAAGCCGCAAACTGGCCGCTGCTGTCCACTTCGTTTGCCACATAGCAACGGTTGGAGCCGCCGGCGTCGCGAGCGATCACACGTTCCCAACCTGACGGAAGGTCCGTAGATTGCTTGACCCAAAAGGAAACTGAAAAAGCGCCGGCAAAATCGAGTTTTGCCGGTTGCCCGATTGTTACCCACGCGCCGCCGTCAAAAGTTGGCCAAGCAAGCGTGCCACCGTCCGAACCGTCAGCGGGGGTTGGCATTATGTCAAACCACGTCGAACCGCTATGACTCAAGTTTTCATAACGTGCCAAAGCGTCCCCCGTGGGGCTAATGTTTTTGGTGTGTTTCTTTCTCATTTGTTACCTTTGCGGAATAACCAAAGACGAAAAGTTCCAATCGGCAATTGGTTGGACGTTGTGAACAGATAACCGAACAAGGCCGGCCGGAAGTTGGATCGGGGCCGCGCATTGCGTCCACTGCGCCCCGGCGCCTGGAACAATAAAAGCAACGGTTTGCGTTGACGGAACGGACCAAACGCCAGCGGCCCAAACGCTAATGCTCAAGTCGAAAACTTTGGTTCCGATTCCGGCGTCGTGGTAAACATAAAAATCGGCCAGTTGATAGCCGCCGTTTTCGTCGATCGTTGCTAATGCTTCCCCGGTTGGGGAAGTCACGTCCGGAACATTTAGAAAAGTTTGGGCTTCCCAACGGTTGAAGGGGGCCGAAACCAAAGTCATTGGGAAAGAATGTCCAACGCCTAACGGTCGGCCCCAAACGCCCCCTCGGTGGTCGTGGGCAAAATCTGGACTTTGGCCCGAACCCGTGGGCAAGCCGTCCACCCATTCGGCGGAACCTTTGGCCGTTGTTTGAATGTCGGCCAATGTTTCGAAAATGCCCTGGGCGCTATTCCCGAACACTTCAGAACCACCGATCGAAACCGGGCCAAGTTTGCCGCCGGGTTGCGTCATAATGTCACCACGGCGCAATGCCAAACACGCGCAAAATCGTTGGAAAGCAAAGAAGACAACGAAACCGCCAAATCTTGCGGCCCCCCGTTCATTGCTCCAGCGGCAAAGGGGCCGATCGTAACGAGCTCTAAACCTGGAGCCGCCGCCGTTGTGTTTCCTGTTAGGGTTACGCCGCCAACCGTTGCCGTAACTGTCACCGCATTGGCGGCCGACAAAAAGACCCCTTTTTCGACCAAAGCGACGACTGCAAAAGACGCGCAGTTTGGATTTAGCAAGGTCGCGTCAAATGGCAAATGAACCAAAGACCGAACAACCGTCGTGACCGTTACGCCGCCAACCCAGCCCCCTTTGGGGTCGGAATGACTCACAAAAGCGGCGTCGCTATCACAACGAAAAAACGGCGAACCAAAGCCACAAGCCCAACCGGAAAAATATTGGCTGGAAGCAAAAAGGGCCTGATCGTTTCGCCCGTCGTGGGTATGGCCTTGTGGCGTCGTTGTGACCGTTCCGGCGGAGTCTTTGCAACCCGTGGTAACTTGCCAAACGTATTCGATGGACTCAAGGCTTCGGCTCATAACGTCCGAAGACAACGGGGAATCGGCGGCAACTAATGGCGCCGGCAAATCGTGGCGGGTTGGGTTTATCATGGGGGCAAAACCATTTGATTATTAAGACTCGGCCAAACTTCGGCGCCTATAACGGACCACGATTCCCCGGTTCCATTTAGCCCCGTTAGTTTCAAGGCCAAATGATAGGTTCCAGCCGGCAAAACTCCAAGGCCGGCCGCAACAAACCAAGACTCGGGATTGTTGGAAACCTCAAAACCAAAGGGGGTTGAAAGGCCGTTTATTTCAAGCGTTAGGGCGCCCGGCATTGTACCGGGTCCAGCGCCGGCGCCTTGTCGCAACACTCCAGCCGTTCCAAAAATGGCAACATTGCATTCTTGTTGGCAATAAACTTGAACAACGGCCGCCCAAACATAAAGGTAAGGCAAACCCAAAGGAAAAGCCGTGGCGTTGCTTGTCATGTCACCAACACGGCTTAAACCTTGCCACCGGGTGGGCGATTGGGCGGCAATAATACCGGCGCCGCTTTTTCCGTTGGAATGGTCATGGGGAACTGCAACCGTTCGCGCCCCGTTGTTTGGAGCCGGCCCCGTGGTCAACTGTTCGTAACTGTTCCCGATTGTTTCCCAAACACGTTGAAAACTTGAAGCCAACACGGCCTGACGTGTCCCGGCGTCTTCGGCGTTCATGGTTGGGCGTGGGTCCACAACTAGCGTTGACATTTTACAACCACTCCGAAGCGGCGTCCGGTACTGCGCCAAGCGTCCCGTTTGCATCCGCAAGCCAAAGATAAACGGGACGATCGACGGGAACAAGGCCCGGCCGCTTGTTTCCGCTTGGAGAGCTCCCAAGTTCACTAGGAACGGTAGACGGGGCCGAACCAAAAGCGCCGTAAGTATCGGTTGACACGATTTCCCCAACGGTTGGCGGAGCCGTTGCCGTTACCGTTACGTTTGCGCCAGAAATGGCCGTAACTTCGCCCGTCCAAGACGTGGCGCCGGTTGCATAGTTCCGGCCAGCAACGCCCCAACCAACGGCGAAATATTCGGCTTCGTCAGCTAGTGTTCCGGTTAGGTCAAACAAAGAAGAAACCAAACGGGAAGACGCGGCCGCCTCAAATTGCAAAGTATACGAAGCGCCACCAAGCGGCGCAACGGCTAACACTTGGCCGGCTGGGCAAACATAACCGCCCAAACCTGAACCCACGGCTTCAGCCGTGATTTTCATTAGTCCGGATTCCAAATCGGACTCGGTGGCCGTTACAAGGCAAGCAACCGAAACACCAAGGCCGCCCGAACTGTCAGGGATGCGTGGGTTTGTTACCGCTACGGTATCGCCGATTTTTACTAAGTGTTTGGTCCAGTTGTGTTCCATCACAAACACGGGATGAGGGGCGCCCCAACGCGAAATAACACGGGCCAACCCGATTCGAATGTCTTCGATTTGTTGGGGGTTGACCGGGGCCGGGTACCACGTCGGGGAAAACTCCACTTCTTCCCCAAGGTCGTTTTCGTTTGTTTGGATTCCCGGCAAGTTGAACAAAACCGAATAATCGTCCGCTATAATATCAAAGCCGGTTTTTAGCGTAGCCCGTGAAACAAGCCGGCCGCTCATTCGGAGCTCCTCGGACGCCGTGGCCTGCAAACTGGCATCGGTTAGTTCGTGGTCGCAATCCTGCAACGCTACCGGATAAAGAACGCGCCGAACCGTTATCAGGCCTTCTTCGTCGATGTCCAAAAAGCGGCCTAAATAACTCAGCTCGCGTTCGACAATATCCAGAACAAGTTCGCCCGGCTTGACAGTTATTTTCATGTCGGGAAGGCCGCCAAGTTCCAACTCAAAGGCCGTCGTGTTGATTCGGGCCACGTCGATTCCTGCGCCTATTTGGGCCAAGTCGCTTCCGGGGATAACGTCATAAGGCCCGTTCCCTAAATCGCCTTTTCGACTTGTTAGGAACGCAAGGAAAAGATTTGGCGCCGTGCTATGCAAAGGAATTCGGGGTTCTAGTTCGTCCCCAATTGCAAAGTCGCCGGGTTCGGCGATTCTTCCAAACCTTCCATCCCATGGCCAATGATACGCGTTCGGCTTATTTGGGGAAACGATTTGGGTTCCTAAGGCCAACCCACGGCTAGACAAGGAAACCAAAAGCCGGTCATTTCCAACCCAACCCATTGGGTTTAGGTGGTATTTTGTAGGGTCGACCGAATCTTGGGCGGCGATATTATCGCCAACCAAAAGAATTCCCGTGTCGTTCAGGCTTGGGTCTCCGTAGTCCCGCCCGTCGGCTATTTTAGCCGGCCCCATGCCGCGCCCGATCGTTCGGTTATAATATCCCAACGCATCTTGAAGGGGCAACGTCCAAGCGCCGTCCCGATAGCTTGGGATGTCGTCGCAAGCATAAAGCGCAACCAAACGCTCATCCCCGTTTGGATAGACTAAAACTTCGGAAACCAAGCGCCCAACCCACCGTTGAGGAGCTGCGCCCAATAAGGCGCCCGCTAAGTGGCCGGTCGCGTCGGTTTTGAAATGGCCCGGACCATTTCCCCGAACAACTGTTAGGGTGTCGTGGTCGGCTAAACTTGCGCCGCCCATAACCAAAACAGTCTCTGAACCAATGTGCAAAACGTAGCTATAAGCCCCCCGCATTGCAGCAAGCAAAACCGCCGCTTGGCCTTTAGGGATTTTGAACGTGGTTTCAGTTGGCCCAACTTCTTCTTTTAGAACCGTTTGGGCTAAATAACCCGGCGCAAAAGCGCGCCGAACTTCTAGCGTGTCGGCTATCTCAACCGAAACGCCGGCAAGGCTTCGCCGTGTTGTTAGCGGGTTGAAGTCCGCCCCGACACTTTGAAACGAAACGATCGGGTAAGAAGAAGCGGCCGCCGTGCTTAGGGTTATTTGTGAAATGGCGTTTCCGCTAATGGCGTTCGACTCGCCCGAAGCCACACGCAACTCAAGCGTGATACTGTGAACAGTTCCGGCCGCTTGCGAAATATAACTCACGAAACGTATTCCAAAGCGTCAAAGCTAAACGAAAAGAACGGCCAGCCGTCAAGACGTCGGGTTGGGGCAAAGTCCGAACCTTGGTCCATAACCCAAACCCCCGCCGCCGTTCGAACTGTTCGATCTAGGCTATATTGCCATTGAGCGCCGTCGTTGACGTTTCCCCAAAAGCGTTCCCAAGCGTCGGCGTCGTGAACCGTTGGGGCCAATGGGGCGCCACTATCAAAGACGGACGCTTCCGGCACGTCGGTAAATTCGAAATTGGTTGTTAGGTGCGCCGATCGTTTGACGCTAACAACTCGCCCCGAAACTGAAGTTACTTGAGCGCCTTGTGTGGCCCTTCGGCGAAGATTGCCGCCGCCTAATGGAACAGGACTGGCCCAAGTCCCCAACGGGGCCTGTGGGGCCGTTGCGGTTTGCGCTGCGGCCGTGCTTACGCCTTGGTCGAACCCGAACAAATGAAGATCGCAAGTTGTCGCCGCTGCTGCGCCTGCAACTGAAATGGTGTTTCCCGCTCCAACGTCGATCGACACGCGCCAAGTTGTGGGGTTGAGCTCAACCGTTGGCGCCGGAACGCCTGCGGCAATAAGCGCCGCCTGAAGGCTTGCCAAAAGATCGTCGCCTGCGCCGCTTCCAGAAACGACGCCGGTTCCAACCGTCCAAACCACAGTCACGGCAACGCCGCCGACAACGCAATCAAATTGGACGTTTCCGGGGTTTTGCAAAACTCGAAACATGCAAGGGGAAGGGGCAAGGGCCATGGTTTACGCTCCGGCTATTCTTCGGTGTCGGGCCATTTTCATTCCTGAGTTGATAACTTGGCCTACCGCGCGCCGATCATAGGCGGGTCCGTTGAAGTTCACGATCGTTGTTCCGCCGCCGCTATCGCCCGAAGAAGCCGCCGAACGGCTTTCTCTTGTGTCGGTTGGAGCGGACGACGCGGCCGCATTTGCCGGCGTTGTTGCTGCGCCACTGCGGCCGATAAAGCCACCAACGGCGCCCATTCCTAAACCGGCGCTAATCATAAGGCCGCCTTGGGCCGCTTCGGCGCCACCGATTGCCGCCGTTACCGGGTTGAACAGTTTTGCAACGCCCGACATTAAGACTTTGGTTCCGTCCGCTACCAACTGATTTCCGGCGGCCGTAACTGCGGCGTCGGCTAGTTTGCTAAAGCTAATTTCCCCGTCGTGGGCCATTTGCTGAAGCGCGCCAATAGTGGCGCTAACTGCGGCTATTTCTACCGAATGCGCTTTTTGAAAAGCGGCCATTCTTTTTGCTGCCGCTTGCTCCGCTGAACGAATCCGGTCTTCGTCGGCCTTTTTTGCTTGGTCGGCGGCGTCCCAAGCGGCGATCGTTTCTTGCCGCTGCAATTCTTGGTTATCTAAAAACCTCTTTTTGGCGGCCTCTTGCTTTTGCAGTTGCCGCTCTTCGAACGCTTCGTCTTCTTTGCGCAAGGCTTGTTGCGCTTCTTCCGCCGCTTTTTGTTCCGTAGCGTAACGGGTCATAATGTCGTCGTCTGTTACGACTCGCGCCGCCGTCCCGCTTGCTTTCTGAATCGCCTTGCTTCCCGCTTCGACTTTCTTTTCCAAAGAAGCAATCAAGCGGGTTATTTCGTTTTCGCTGTTTTCCCGCATTTCCTTTTCGACGTTGGCGCGGGCTTTTCTAATTTTTTCGTCGCTGAAACTGTATTCGTTGTTTAGCTTGTCGAATTGCTTCTTTATTTTGTCGAGTTCTGCCGATTGCGTTTCGGTTAGTGCTCTTAGTTCACGCTTGCGCGAACCCGTCCGAAGTTTGTTAAATTCTTCTTCGTTTGCGTCATAGATTTTTCGCAAACGAAAATAACGGGCCTTCACGTCCCGCCGTTCTTCGTCAATAAACCGGATCCGCTCCCGTGTTTCCTTTTCTCTGTTTTGGGCGTTCAGCAAAGAAATTGTGACGTTGGCGGCGTTGGCGGACTTCGCCAAGTCTTGCAATGCTTCGGCTTGCTTCTTTGTTGCTTCTTCGGCTTCTTTTGATGCTTGCTCTTGCTTGTTTATTTCATTGGTAAGCAAAGAAAAGCCGGTAACCGCTGCGGCGATTGCAAGACCAACGTAGCCCCCCGAAGCAAACGCAGCGATCGAATCACTAGCCAATAAGAAGCCGGCGCCGACTTTATCCGCCGCCGTTGCGCCTTTGTTTCCAAACTCAATAGCCGCCATTTGAGCTCTGGCAAACGCCCCTTCAGAGTCCCTTAGAGGCGTCTCCAACTCTGAGATTCGACCGTGCAAGCCTTCACCAGGCCCAAAGGCTTTGCCTAACTTTTCGCCGTAGCGGTTTAGCGACTTGCTTTGGTTTTCAACTGAACCACCAAGGCGCCCAAGGGATTGTTCGGCCTTATTTACGGCGGAAGAAACGCCGGACGCGTCGGCGTCGATGATAATGGTTGTTCGATCGTTAGCCATTCTTCAACCGTTCCAATTCGCTTTTGTGTTGCGACGCTTGCGCGGCCATTTGCCCGGAAACGTAGGACTCCAGGCAATCCAAAATCTTTGGGTTGGCTTCGGACGCTTTAGAACCAAGCCGGCCTTGGGTATGCCAAGCGAGCCGCCTTATTTGGGAAACCTTTATTCGGGAAGACAAGGAACCGGGGCAACCTGTCCACGGCTTGCCGCCAATGGTTAGGGTTGGCTTCGATGCTTCCGAAACAAAGCCCGGCAACGTGCAACCTTTCGCTTCCCGCTCGGTTTCATAGCAACTAGAACAGGAAAAAACGTCAAACTGGCTCGCCCATCCAGCTACGAAAAAGCGCCCTCGCTTGGTCGGGGCTTGTCCAATGGGCTTCCACAATCGCGTTATGGATAGACCAGAACAACCCCTCCAAAGCGAGGGACTCCACGTCTTCAGGGGATAAACTACCGTTGACCACGGCGAAGGGTTCCCGGCCTTCGATTTCGCGAAGACTTCGGGCCACCGTTTCGCCGGCAACTTCCAAAAGCGTTGTCTTGTAAACTCCGAAGCGTTGCGCGTCTTTTGAAGCATCTTCGGAAGTCCCTTCTTCTAGTCTTGCTTGAACCTTTTTGGCCCCTAGTTGCAAAACTTCTTGCCTGCTAAGAATCGAAGTCCAGAAAGCGGCGGGAATAAATGTCAAACGAGCTCGCCCGATAACAAAAACTTTCTTTTCGCCGTCTTCTTCTTCCCGCGTTTCTTTTAAGTCTACCCAATCCGAAACTTGGCCGGTTGCCTCAAGTTCGGCGCTGTCCAACGCCGTATCCTCAGCCATTGTTGCCCCCTATAATAAATGAACCTTAGCGGTTGCCGTTGCATAAGTTGGGCGATAACCCCGGCCGGTCAAATCCAAAGTAGCCAAGCCGCCTTCTTCCCCTAGAACCGTGTTGGCCTGATAACAGGGGATTTCTAAAACGACAACATTTCCGGGTGTGTCCCCGAACTGCAAAAGAAGCGAAACGGTTTGATCGCCCATGAACTGGAGCAAAGCGCCATCGCCGAAAGTTTGCGAGGCCGCCGCCAAAAGGTTTGCGGTTGTTCCGTCGTGGTAAAGCCTGATTTCGGCGTTGCAAGTATTTTCAACGCAAACGAAGCCCTGTCGGCCATTGGTTCCCGTGGCGGCCGTTCGGGGCTGAATGTCGGTTCCAAGATCCATGCTTGCACTAATAGCCGTTGCAACTGCAACATCGGAATTTGTGAAGTTCCCGGCGGCGTCAACGCCCCAATCGTTGTTTGCGCAAATCATCACACGGGCGCCACGGGTTGAAACCGGGCCAAGGTTTGGCGGAACAAAAGCCGTGAAAGTTGGTTCCCCGGCGATTTCTTCCGGTGATTTCCAGTCTTGGGCCTGCGCCGCCCAAGTTGCGGCTAGCAGTCCGTCGGCGTCCGCAAAGGATACGGAACCCATGCAACCCAAGACGAAGCGTTCGGCGCCGCTTTGCGCCACTTGGGCATGAACTGCAACGTGGGCGCGCTCGCCGGCCGTTTGGTTTACCGGGTAAGTTCGCATTCCATAAATATCGTCGTTCAAAGCCGGGGCGGCGCTAAATCCACCGGTTCCGTTTACGGGGTGGCCGGCAACCTGAATGGTTGTTGCTCCGATTGCGACGATCGGCGCCACTTCCATTTTTTGAGCGGAGTTTACCCAGCCGATTACGTCCCCAACGACCACGCCCATTCCGGCAACGACGCCGCCAGCAAAGTTCAAAACCCAACGGGTACAACCTGCGGCCGCATCGGCGCCAACCGTGTTCCGAATGGTTCCGCCGGTCGCTTGCTCTAAAAGCATATCGTATTGTGGCGCCGCGCTGTTCGCGTTCACGCCCGTTGCCGCGCCGCCGCTAAGGTCAAGGCCGCGCATGTAGAAATTAAGCGACGGGGCGCCGTCTCGGTTGCCGTCAACGCCGGCCGGCGTGTTGCCGTCCCCGCGTTGGCCCGTGATTTCGATTTGTGGGCTTGTCAGTTCAACGGTTGAAGCGTTGGTCATTTCTAAGTCGGTGTAAGCCGCGCCAACCATAGAGGCCGCCGTGAAGTTTTCCACTTGGTCCCAAGCCGGAGAGCCGGAAAGTTTACCGATTCGAACGCGGTTGATTCTTTTGAGTGTCATTTTCTAGAGCTCCCGCCGCACGCGGGCGGCTAGTATGATTTCGGTTGATGCTTGCCCATTAGGCAAAAGGGAAATGGTCCAAGGCGCCGGTTTTAGCAACTCCAAACCGGTTGTTGGGTAGTTGTAAGGCATACGCAAAAGAGCGCCCACAATGCGCTCGGCGTCGTCGGTCATGGCGTCGGAATCGGCGCCGGTCGATTGCTTGTTTTTGCCGCGCTCATAAAAAACCGTTATTCGGTAGGTTCGCTGCAAGTAGGCAATGCCGGAAGCGCCGATTGCTGGCGCGTCCGTTAGGCTTTCAATATTTCCAGTTTCCGCCGCAAGGGTAAACCGCCGCCAACTGTTCGCGCCAAGCGGTTTCATTTGGTCCCACTCCGTCAACTTTGGCGAACCGGTCAACGCTGCATCTTTCAACGTGTCAACGATCAACGCCCGGACTGGATCGGTTGGCCAACTCAACGATCGACCCAAACCCGCGCAACGTCCGGCGAAACGTCACCCTTGGGGGTTCCGTCTCCGTCCGTGTCGATCCAGGCTAGGCTGTCGATCGTGTCACGCAATAGGGCGTTAGCTTGGCCGTTTGCTTCTTCGGCCGCTTCGGTAAAGTCCGGCCCCATGGCCCCGAAGACTTGCGCAGCGCAACGGGCGCAAACTACGTCTTCCAGTTGGTCCCAAGTTCGAAGGTTCCACCAGTCGAACTTCCACCGCTCCATCTGAGAAATCACCAAGTCTAGGGCCGTGTCTAAGGCAACGGCAAAATCTGGATCTTCGGTCGGGCCTTGGTCACGAAGCAAAGGATAACGGCGCGTCAAACTGGAGTAACTCGCCGGCTGCATAATGTTAGCGGAAGTTATGGCCACGCGTGACGCTTCGCGGTGCTCGTTTCCGTTTTCGTCGTTGGCGATAACTTCGAAGAAGTAAATGCCGGCGTCTTGCGCGCTCGTTAGAACGGCGCCCAAGGCTACCGTTACTTCGGGGACAACAACCCGATCGCCCGTTGAAATGTCAAACGGCAACGGGTCAAAAAGAAGCGCGTGGGTATTGCTTGTTCCAACCTGGAACCCAACGGAAAAACTCCGAAGCGTTGTCGGAACTGCAATGGCCCCAAAGTTTTGGGGTTGAATCATTAGCGTTTGCCAACCCCCCGCAAGGCTGGCCACCGTGTCAAGGTCACGATCGCCCATTTTGCTTGAACTGTTAGCGGCCGTTGTGTCCGGCGTAGCCAAAACAACACCAACGGCGGAATCAATGAGCTCGCCCGCGTGGGTGTAAAGGTTCCAACTAAAGGTGCCACCGTTGGGGCGGCCAAATGTGCAAACATGGCGAACAGTTCCGCCCGTGCTTCGGTGGATCGTTTGGATCATTTCCGTTTTACCTCCGAAACAAGCGCGGCCATGTTTTCGGATAGCCTGTCAAGTTTGGCATCCATTTGTTCGAGGCGCTCAATCCGCCGGCCTTGGTCGTTTAGTTTTTGTTCGACCACCGGCAAACGGTGCGAAGCCGTTATGGCCCCGTCGATGCTTGCGCGACTGTTTCCAGCCCCCCAAAACACCAACGCAACCATAACGGCTTGCGCCACCAATGGCCAAGCCTTTGAATCAAAGGCCGGCATTGGCTAGTCCGCTTTCTTGGCGGCTTTCTTCGCCGCCGGTTTTTTCTTTGCCGGTTTCTTCGGGGTTTCAACTTCAACACGCCGCTCTTCACGCCAACCTTGGGCCTTGTAGCCTTCCAGTTCGCTTTCGTTGCAAATGCGTTGCCGTCCCGAATGGTGGCGAAGATAAACCAAAACGCCGGCCATGGTTAGACCGTCTCAATCAGCGTCATTTGTTCCGAAATACGCGAAGCCGCCCCGACGTATCCGGCCACCAGGTTGAGGCCCCCCGACCCGATCAGGACGTCTTCCGCCGTCCGAATGTTCGGATCGCGTTGCATCACAAAGCCCACGGCTTCGTTGATCGAGAAAAGCGCGCCTTTGGTGGTGTTGCCGCCACCGATAACCGCGCCGCCCGTATTGAGCGCAACACCTGCGCCGGCGTTACCGGCCACTGCGGTTCCCGAAATACAACCAACGCTCGAATAAATGGCGCAGTTATAATAACCGAACACAAGTCCATCAGTCGGAAGCGCCGGATAAACCGCCAGAATGTCTTCGCGGCTAATGTAGTTCGACGACGAACGAACGGCGGCACGAAGGCCGGCAACTTGCGACGGGGCCAACACCGCGGCCAAACCTGAGTCGGCGCCAAATGGCATTGACTTAGAGTTGTTCCCGCCGGCGATTTCCAACGCTAACTCGAGCGTGTGAAGATCCATGGGTGCGGCGGCGCCGCCACCGGTTGAGCTCTGAACGACGTTGCGGTTAGCGTTGAACGTGTCATCGAAGGTTTCGCAAATTTGAGCGTTGGCGCGGTTCTTTAGCGCCTTACCCAATGCGCCCGAAAGGTTAAGCCAGTCCGGCCCCTGCTCCGATTCGAGAGCTAATCGGGTTAACTGAATAGGGGCCACTTCTTGGGGGCTAGCGTTGATCGTGGTTCCGATAGGCGTTACCGCCGCCGGAACAACCGCGGCACCTTCGCCAACTGCGGCGGCCGTCAACGGGCCAAGTTCGGCGAACTCGTAGGACTTGAAGCCGCCACGAAAAGCGCAAAGTTCAATAAGGCTGGCCTTGTCGCCCATGTTCTGAACCAGAACGCCCGAAATAAGTTCGGTAGGGATAAGAGCCGCTAAGCTAGTGGTGGTTGTTGCAGCCATTGCAAAACCCTTTCTAAAAATTGGCCGTTAGTGTCGACCGTAGTTGTTCAATAAGTATGCGGCCTGTTCGGTCTTGCTCATTTTTGCGATTTCACGCGCCGTTGCCTTGCCCCCTGGGTCAACCTTGGGGATTCGGCCGGCGCTTGGAGTCGCTCCAATATTGCGCGGCTTTAGGGTCGCTTCCGTTTGTGGTCTCAACGATTCCGCCAATGCTACTGCGTTTTCGAAGACTTCCAAGTCCGGACTTTCCCCAAGTCTTTGGGTCAAGTGGTGCTTGGTTTCTTCGGGCAAAGATTCGAAACGATTTGTCACGGCTTCCCGATGACGATTCGAAAGACGCTCCAGCTTTTCCCGCATGGACAAGACTTCGGCTTCGTAGGCGGTTGCTCTTGCTTCCGACTCTTGCGCCAACTCTTGAAAGCGGCCCTGGGCTTCTTTCTCGCTTCGTTCCCTTTCAACCCTTGCCGCTTCTAGTTGGGTCAGCTTGTCTTCGGCAGCTCGTGCGCGCTCCAGCGCCGAATCTCTCCGATGAATGGCCTTGCTCAACTCATCCCGGCTTACAGTAGAAGACGCAACGTCCGTGGCGGCTCCGGCAGCTTCCGCCGCCTGCTCTTGGTTGCTCATGTCAACCCCCTTCTTTTATTCCGTCATAATCGACGGGTCAATGCCTCAATAAATATTTCCGAACCGATTTGCTCAATACGCCGCCGGCGCTTGCTTCCCTTTGGCCCAAAACCAAACCATGGGCGCGCTTTGTTTGTTCGTTGCATCTTTTGCGACGGTCGCAACCCACCACGGGCCGGGGCGTTATTTAGCGGAAAGCCGATCGTGACTTGTCGGCTAGTGGTTAGGTTTTCCAAAACGCCCAAGCCTTTGAGCATTTCACGCGTAAACGAAAGGTCAACCTTTTTGGCTTTGGCCTTGCCCAACTCTTCGGCCCGGTGTTCTTCGTAGGCTTTGGAATACGGCTTGAACCTGCGCCCGTTTTCGTCGATCGACCGTTCCTCGGTTTCTTCTTTGATAACCGAAACGGCGGCCGCGCCGATTGCTTCCATTTGCGAAACCGTCAGGACGTTTTCTAAATATTGAAAATCGATCGAACCCTTCAACTTTGCGCCCCACGTCATAACAGTTTCCTTGCTTCTTCGTTTATTTCTTCGCCGGCTTCCATAAAGATTCGGCGGTTTTGCCGCTTTGCTTCCGCCAAACTTATTGCGCGCAAGTCATGGCGACAACGCCAACCGCCAAGCGTTGTGATTATCGGCGGTTGCCTTCCGTCTTTCTGGCGAAGTTGTCGCAAACTTGTAAAGCGCGGGTCTGTTTCGATGGCCCGTAAGTCTTCCAACCGAACAACCACGCCCTCCATGACACGGCAAAAGGGGCGGCTTGTTTTGATTAGGCTTCCGCCGTAAACGTAAAACATAACCCCGGCTTCGGTTGCTTGAACTAATGAGATTCGACGCATTAGCCCCGAAAGGGCCGTCTGTACTGCGGCGGCGCTCCAGTTCAACCATTGCGAAAACCGGGCCTCCAATGGGGCCGAAAGACGGATGCTTGCGCGTTCCGGTCCCGCTAGGACGTAGAGCAAATCGAGAATCGGGGCGTTGGTCAAAACGGCTTGCTCTACAATGTCTTGGATTTGTCCCGTCATGGTAAACCACGAATTGTCCAAATGCCGGGTAAAGTTTGAAGCAAAGCCGGCCAACACGGTTTC
>Ga0209232_1000785_pt1 | contig 18375 bp, 30 predicted proteins | sample ETNvirenome_2_60_FD_184066 | JGI IMG/M metagenome (GOLD analysis project Ga0209232, IMG submission 184066) | Marine viral communities from the Pacific Ocean - ETNP_2_60 (SPAdes) (version 2) | ecosystem: Environmental > Aquatic > Marine > Oceanic | place: Pacific Ocean | collected 2013-06-22
GTCGAGGCCGTTGTGCACGTCATCGCCGAGGACGAGGTGCTTGACGAGGCCCTGCTCCTTGGGGAAGTTCTGCTGCAACCACATTTGCTGCACGCACCAATCGTAGGAACCTGCTGTCGATTTGCTCATGCGGATGATGATGCCGTCCTCGCCCATCTCAGGCGTCCACGCGTAGGATGAGCCGTCGGGGTAGACCTTAGCCATGAAACCCGCTCCTCGGATGCTTCTCTCGCTGCTGCTCCTCGTTGATACGCTTGAGGGCGAGGTGCTTTGATGCACGCACGCTCTCAACGTCCACTTCGTAGAGGTCGGAGTCAAACTCCGTTGTGAAGATGCGCAACACCAACCCGCCGGGAATCAGGTGCACGCCTTCGTCGGTCCTGACGCCCATGTATTCGTTGAGAAGCGCGTCACCAAAGACGAGGTCGCCTTCGATTTGATGCTCCTCGCCGTGGACGGGGGTGGTGTAGTGAAGGGTCACCTTCAATACTTCACCCCCTTCTCAGGAGACACGTTGACGTCGTGGACGAACCACTTGCCGTCCTTCTGTAGCAGTTGTTGCATCTCACCCACGGCTTTACGCAGCCGGGTCAGTTCGTTGTGTTCTTCAGCCATCTCATCTACGAGTCGCGTCAGCATGTCGACGCGCGCAGTCAGTTGGTCAATTTGTTCTTTCAGTTCTTTGTTGTTCATGGTCATCACCAGTATTGGGCGGGTCGGGGGGTCCCGATTGCAGCATCAACGTCCCACCCTAAGACGTTGAAGATGGATTCGATTTTCTTTTTGATGTTCTTCTCGACGATGGTCCTCGAATCCAGTTGGAATCCGTCGAGTTCGGCCTCATCGCGGTAGGCGACAACTTTAGTGTCGGGGTCGCCGAGACGTGGTGCAGAGACGTAGGTCCATGCAACCGAATCACCGGCGCAGAAGACGGTGTCGTCTGTCGCGATGTATTTGTTGTAGTAGAGCGCTGCCTTGGAGGCTCCTGAGACGACCTTGTATCGCTCAGGGTCGTTGCTGATGCGTGTCGATTGAGAGACGCTCTTGAGCGTCATCTCTCCGCGCCTGATGGGCATCGCCAAAGCGAGAACGGCTTCGCGCACCTCTGCTTCAGACGCCCCGTCAGTCACAAGATTCAGCACGTCGAGTTCGACTTGCTTGCTCACGGGAGCGAGGTTGCTACCCTTGGTGAAGTTGGCGCATTTGAGTTTGCCCGCGTCCTCCGGTGGGAAGGACACCTTGCCTGCATAGCGGTTCTTGCCTGCGAGCAACCAGTAGGGCATGTAAGCCTCCAACTCAGCGATGAGCATGTCGTTGCCCGTCGTTTCCTGCACCGCGTCCGTGATGCGGACAGCAAGGGCTTCTGCCTCATCCTGCGGCACTTGGATGAACGCCGAGTCGGTGAAACCGTAGAGGACGTTGTAGCCCATACGCGTCGCAACGCTATCGAGCAACGAAATGCACCGCCGCCCTTCGGAAAGGATGGTCGTTGCGATGTCGAGGTCAGCCCATCCGAAACCAATGTGCGCGCACATCCCATACAGGCTCGCCATCACGCGCTTGACCGCTGACTGAGTGGTGTTCCATGCCGCACGCTGCTCCTTAGTTTCAGCATCGCGCATGTTCTGCTTGCAGATGGCGCGGTAGTCGAAGAGGTAATCGACGATTTTGGGCAGAATGCCCTTCTCCGTCTGGTCCCAATAGGTGCCGTTCTCCATCGCGATGATGCCCTCGCCGGGTCCGTCACGCTTGGTAGTCCAACACAGGTTGTAGCCGCTCATCAGCGAAGGGTAGAGGCCCTTGTAGTCGATAACTGCTACGCCCTCATAGAGTCCGTTATCCTTCATGATGAACTCAGCACCTTGGAGGTCCACCTTCTCAGCCCTGAAGCGAGAAGGGGCCTTCAACTCGGTGCGGCGCGAAATGAGGCCGCGCGCAAAGTTGGTGACGTTGGTGGCCGACTGCATGGACACGCCGCAAAGGCGCACCATTTCGACGAAGAAGTCGGTGACGTTGCGAGCCTCGTCGATGCCGCGCAGCAGCACGGTGTCGAGAAGACAGTAGTCGACGAACTCGGCCCAGTAATCATACCAACCGTTGTGAACGGTCATCCCCTCAATCTCCTCGGTCAACTTGGAGCCGAGGTCGAGCGTTTCGGCGATGGTGTTGAGTTTCAAATTGGGCAACTGACCACCGCCGCTGTCCTTCCAGACCCGCTCAAAGCCGGTGCCGGAACCTGCGGGCGCGGCGGTGTCGAACTGCCAACGTCCTGCGATGGGCTGAGCGTCGTGTCTGTAGCGCTCTCCCTTCTTGGGGTAGCGAACGACGCCGACAGGGCTGAGTTTTGAAGCGCCGCCGGAGCCGTAGATTTTGTCGAGACGCTCCATCATGTGGGGGATGTCGAAGAAGGTGCCTGCGTGGGCAATCATCATGTCGGGGTTGCGCTCGTTAAGGAACTCGATGAACCCATCGTAGAGTTTCTTCTCGGAACGGTAGAGGGTCAAGAAGTATTCCTCGCCGCGCACTTCTCTCGTGTAGAGAGAGCCGTTGTCGAACTTGCCGTAGGGGCAGTTGGTCTGCTCGTCAGCCCATGCGAAAACGCGGGGGAGAGGGAGGTCTGAGTCGATGACGGCGATGACCGTGGTGAACTTGTCGTCTCCGGTGTTGCACTCAATATCATACCACCACTTGCGCGGCTCCCACTCAGGCATCTCAGGCACATTCTCAATGAGGTATTGGTCAACAAAGCGGACGTCGCCCTCATAGGAGCGCGCCACCATGTCGCGCATCCGACTGATGTCGTAAGGGTTGTCTGCCTCTACGCGCCAAAGGGGCGCGCCGTCAAGTCCGCGGTAGGTTTTGTCCTTGAGCACCTCGGCTCCGGGGAAGCCCCGGAGCATGTGATTGATGACGTAGTCAGCAGTCCCTGCAGGGATGAACATGTGAGGTCGGTAGTCCTCGATGCGTTGCTCTTTGAGCACGCCGTTCTCTCTGTGTCGCAGGTAAAGCAACGGCGGCTCATCGTCACGGTAGATGGCGTCAGCAATCACTCGACGCCCTCCTGATGCTTGAGGATGAGCAGGTTGCTCAACTCGTTGTGGGAGAAAACAAGCGCGCTCTGGTCACCCATGTAGAAAGAGACAGGCCCCTTCGGCATACAGGTGAGCAGCGAGGGAAGCGAAGACCCGAATGTGGTCGAATGCTCACCGTTCTCACCGCCATCAATGCTGATGGTTCTTGCCATACGCGCGCCACGGTGATTACCGGCGGTCACCGTCATCTCACCCAAGAGAACTTCAATCCTCACCGGGCTGTCCTTGCCCGTGACTTTCGTCATCGTCCCAAGACCGTGCAGGTTGCCCATCTCCAACGTGCCTTCCACGTCGAGTTTCGCGCGACCAAGTCGCGACCAGTTGCTCTGCTTCGCGGCTCGGATGGCCTCTTCCGCCCTGTTGATGGTGAGGGCTGAGAGAGGCTGAGAGTGCGTGGGCACGCTGTAGTGGTCGCTCCCTGCGCTGACGCTGAGGACGTTGTTGGTGTGGCGGAGCAGGATGGTCGTTTCCTTGCTCGACTTGAGGAAGGTGACCAACTTGGAGAGGTCGGGCACGAACACGGGGCCTGCGTCGTAGCGCACACCTGAGTCGATGACGACAGCCATGTCGCGGCTACAGTAGTGCGTCGCCACGTCGACCGCGCCGTGCACCTTGTTGTCGCCGATGTCCAAGCGAAGGTCGTTGACGCCGTCACCGAAGTGGGTCAGGAAGGCGATGAAGCCCTCCCTGTTCAGGGTGGCCTGAGTCACTCCAACCCCTCCCCGGTGAGCGTCAGGTGGATGGCTGCGCACTTGGGGCAGACCGTGAGGTCCTTGTCTTCCCCGACTTGCTCAAAGGCCCCCGGCGAAGCGCAAAGACGCGCGCCGTTCTCACCCTTGATGTGCATCATCCTCTCCCCTCCTGAGTTCGACGTATCGCATGCAGACGCAGTCGTAATAGAAGATGGCCTCCTCCATGACGCCCATCTTCCTGACGAGCAACCGCTCCTGCACAGCACCCGTCCCTCCGCAGGTCCGACAAGAAAGGTCAGGCGTTGGCTTCCACTCCTTGAAGATGCACGGACAAGCGTCCATCTCCGTCACCATGACTTCCTGATGGGGGTCCCACCGCTGCTCGTAGAGCATGCCTTTCCCGCCGCACATGAGGCATTCGGGGTTGGCTTGGGGGATGTCCTCCTCGCTCCTTCGCTGAGCCTCGTTGTGGGCAGGAGCGCCCGTCTTCGGCCACTCAGTCAAACGCCGCCCTCCCTCAGTTCAGGCAGGCCGAACCACTCAGGAGACTCATCCTGCTTGGTCACCATGATGGTGCGCCGTTGGTCGAGCAGTTTCGGGTTGGTCTTGCACTTGACGAACTCCACCTCGTAGCGCGTCTCACCGGTTGGGTTTCCGTCCTCGCCGCGCACCTTGCTCTTGTGGAAGTAGAGGACTTGGTTGAGGTAGTTGGGGGTGTGCTTCTCCCACGCTGCCTTCTTCCCGATGACTGCGCCGGTCTTGTCCTGCAGGTCGGAGAAGTGCGTTTCGTAGTAGACACGGACACCGAGTTGCATCAGGGTGCGCGCGACGGTGGTCAGTTGATGGAATCGCGTGGTGCGAATCTGCCAGTTGAAGCGCATGCCCACTTGCTCGTGAGGCTTGACCTTGGCGCCAATGCCGTCAGGGGCGGTGCCGAGGTCTTCGATGAACATGCAGTTCTTGGCGACGTTGTCCCACAGGTCAACAGCGGTGATGAGCACGGAGTGAAGCCGAGGTCGGTCACCGGGGTTCGCTGCCCAGTCGACGAGCGTCTGCCCCACCTTCATCACACGGCGGTGCGTAGCAGGGTAGTCGATGGCTTCACGCGTCTCGCCATCTTCGTCGAAGGTCTGGAACATCACGTTGGGGTTGAGACATCGGATGTTTGTCGCATGCGCGCGGTGATGCGTCATGCGGGTGGTCTGTCCGCCGCCATCGAAGTCAAGGACAAACACGACGTCGCCGCGCGCCTTCTCTTCGTCGGTCATGCTGTCGAGGACGATGCCGGTCTTGCCGACGCCTTCCGGCCCGACAAGCCCCATGAAGATGAGGGAGTCGGGTTGGTGGTCGGCAGCAGCCATGATTTCGTCCCACACGCTTGAGGCGATGGGGCGACCCACCCGCGAGGATGGGTCGGCTTGCAGTTCGTTCGTCACATTCGACGGGACCATCTCACCGGAGTCCGGGTCGAAGACAGTCGCTTGGGCTTGTTTTTTCAGGTCGTTCAGGTTGGGCACTTGTTTCACTCTCCGTATTGGCTGACCGAGGTGTCGCCGCCTTCACCCGCCGGGATGGCGAGGCGAGGCACAGCGAAGACACCGAAGGTCTTGATGGCGGGCTGAGGTCCTTCGTCGCCAACGCGCACGCTGAGGCGACCGAAGATGATGACCGTGGACTTGACGGCGTAGGGCCTCCACCCTTCATCCGTGGCGTAGTCGAAGGAGTGACCCTCGTCGCCGAGGAATCCGTGGACGTAGCAGGGCAGGTTCTGTCGGCGACCACCGTTGAAGGTGCGCATCAGGTCGAAGGACGAGACGCTCATGCTGTAGTCGTGACCGATGGGGTCCCACTCGCTGCTGCGCGCTTCCTTGCGCATGTCGCTGACCTTGCCTCGCACGAAGACGTAGGGGCCGATGGGGCTGTAACCCGCACGAATCTGCTGCTTGGTTTCAAACACCTCGGGCAAGGTGGTGAGGTCCTTCACATAGGAATCGAGTCCGGGGATGAGGCGGTCGGGGCGAATGATGTCGCGGAACTCCTCGTCGACGAAGTTGGCACCGTAGGTGATTGCGCCGGGAAGCGGGTAGGCGTTGTAGACGTCGGCCCAATCAGGGCTGACGTTGTCTCGCTGAGGACGCACCTTGAGGGAGCAGGGAGCGAAGAGTTGCGGGGCGTGGAAGTTGTCCTGTCCCTTGCCCGTCACGGTGATGCGCAAGAGGCGCTGCTCGTTGAGGAAGTTGTCCTTCTCGTTTCCGAGGAAGTTGTAGGTGCGCTGCCAACGGTAGGGGGTGGTGGGTTCTCCGAAGCGCGCCCATTCGGGGTTGTTCTGCAGGATGGCGATGGAAAGTCCATGCTCTTTGAAGAGGAACCAAGGCTCGCTGTCGGCGGACTCCTCTGTGGCGACGGGTCCGTCCTTCTTCTCAAGCATCCACACGCCGTTCTCGGTGTAGGCACGCGCGACAAGACCGTTCTGGATGGCCGAGTCGAGGTTGTCGATGGCTGCGGTGACTGCAGGAGCGCGGCGCTTCTCTTGAGCGTCGCGAACCTTTGGCTCCATGCCGACAAAGTAGCCGACGAGAACCGTGGCGTTGTCGGTGCCGCCTCCCATGACGCGGCGCTCGACGACGAAGGTTTCGGCTGCGTCAATCAGGAAGTCCTCGTCCTCATCAGAGGGAGACGCGACGCCGAGTTCGGTCATCAGGTAGGACGTAAAGGCTGACGTGGCCTCGTCCATCGTCTTGGCGTTCTTCTCGGCCCACCACTTGAGGCGTTCTTCGACCTCAGGGTGTAGGTTCTTCGTGTTCGTTGCGTTGTTGTTTAGGTTGGGCATTATTCATTCCTCCTTGTTCTTGTCTTCGCGGTGCAGGGCGGCTACGAAGTAGTCCACAAAGGCGGACACTCCGAGGGGCCATGCGTGCATTTTGAGCACGAAATCTCCCCACACAACAAAGAAGGTATATAGTCGTTCGGTATCCAAACCGACCGAACGGACGTGTTCGTGAAGGCGCTGCATCAAGCGGTGGACGGAATGACCGTCCCCCACCATGCGGAGCATCTCACGGTGAACTGACTCCCACTCACCCGCGGCCACGTTGAGCGCAAGGTTGTCGAAGTCGGTTTGATTTTGACTGAGGGAGCGACCACTCAAGATGTGATTGCCGATTGCTCGGAGGTCGCCAGAGTAGTGAGCATGGAGGTCTGCGGCGCTGTCCTGTGGGGAAGCACCAGTTTCTGAAAGAAGCAATTGTGCATACGCGCGCACATGTTTCTCGCTGTAGGGCTTGAATCGGAAGTGCACGCAGCGCGACTTGATGGCGGGGATGATGGCGGAGTCGTCGTTGCAGGTGAGAATCCACCAACAGTTGCTCTTCTCCATCGTGCGCTTCAGCGCGTCCTGCGCCTGCCTCGTCAAGCCCTCGGCTTCATCGAGGAGAATCATGACCGTCGACCAAGGCGACGAGGACATGGCCTCCGCCTTGATGCGGTTGCGCACCACGTCGATGCCGCGCTCATCAGAAGCGTTGAACTCGGACACTTCAAGCCCGAGGTAGTTGGCGATGATGTAGGCTGCGGTGGTCTTGCCCAAGCCCGGTGCCCCTGAGAACAGGAAGCATTGGGGGCTATCACGGTCCCACTCATCGAGGTAGAACAGGGGGCTTTCGGGGTCATCGTTGCCGATGAATTGTTTCGGGGTTTGGGGTCTGAAGTTCATGGGGTTTCGCCTCGGAAACCTTTGCGTATTTCATCACCATATTTAAGGGGAGGAAATTGGGACCCCTGTTTTTCTCGTTTTATCGTATTATTATTACAAGAAGAAGTAGATTTATTCTTATCAGAAAGAAGCAAGATTATCGAGAATGGAAACGACGGGAGGCGTATCCGGTATTTCACCTTGAGTCGATGAGGTCGATGATTTCCTCTACCTCTTCATGCGTAGGCGCACGCCCCTTGAAGTCCATGAGGCGCAGCATTTTCAGCATGTTCGCGCCATCGCGAACGTGCTCTTTCACGGGTGTGAGGAGACGGATGACTTGCCGGATGAGGTCCACGTCCTTGATGATGCGGGCGTTCACCCCCTTACTCGCGAGCCACAGATTGAGGGCAGGCTCGTCCTTCGGACTGACGAGGACACGGCGCTCCACCCTGTAGCCGATTCGGGTCTTGGGGGAGAAGTGGACGCTCAACTGAAAGCGACACTCGCGGGCAAGCCACCCAAGGTAGAAGGCGTCTTCGTCCATCTTCACTTCTCCATCAGGTCGCCGATTTGGATGGCGTCCGACTGACCAAGGGTCGTGTCGATTCGAGACAGGTAAGGGGCGCGCATGACCTTCTTCTCTTCGTCGTAGCCGAGGGAATGGAAGATGCCGATGAGTCCCTCGTCCACGTCAAGCATCGTCTGCGCATCGTAGAGGCGCGTGAGTCGGTCAGGGATGTCGTCCGCCTTCACGAAGGCGTAGCCGACAGGGAAGGGGTCGAAGCCGTCAAGCGCGGCCACCTTGATTCGGATGCCTTCGCCGTCACGAAAGCCACCGAGGATGAGAAGCGGGATGTCGAATGTTCGTCTGGGCACAATGAAACCTCCAACAGCACCGCTGTGGAAATAGGGTCGGTCCGCGTCGATGAGACGCAGGACTTCGTTTTCGTCAAGGCTTTGGACGAGAGCGCGCAGGTGGGCACGGTCGTCCACGAGCCTCGGATTCGTGGCGCGCCTATCCCGATTCTCTCGCCATAGATTCGGCTCCTCGGTGCGGTGCAGCCACTCGACCACGTTGCCTGATTCGTCCATTTCGGCCACGCAGTCGTCTTCGCCTTGCAGGGCAGGGTCGCGCACGATTCGGCTCCCGTGCCGGTCATAGCAAAAGAGGCGTCCACCCTTGCGGTGCGCGAAGAAGTGCTTGCCCCGCACCACCTCATAGTGCGTGCGCGTGAAAGGCACCGACCACTTGTTCCACCGCCCGTATGTCGGCGCACGGAATGGATACGTTGGTTCAATCGCGAAAGCCTCCGGCAGCGTCCGCGCGAGGGCGCGTTGCACTACGTCACCTGCGGGCATGATGGTGCGCATGTTCTGCAGGTGTTGCGTGTCGTAGGGCGTGACGGACGCGACTGCGGCCATCACCTTCCGATAGTTGAGCGTGGTGCGTCCGAAGGCGAAAGCCCAGAACAGTTTCGCGGATAGACGCGACAAGGATTTGAACAGCAATTCGGCATTGATTCGGCTCCCCGCGACCATCTCTTTGAACTCGATGGCCTCGCGCACGGTGATTGATGAGGCCACCTCGTCGGGCGATTCGGACGCAAGGAGAAGCGGCATCTCCTCCTCTTCCATGAGCGCCGTATATTCTTCAGGGAAGAGGCCGAACGATTCGGCCAACATCGCCACGACGTGATGTGGCTTGATGGACGTGCGCGCATTCGTGCAGCACACCGTGATGATGTCGTGCGCCGATTCGCGATTCGTCACGAAGAGGTCAGCGAGGATTTCGTGGGCGCGATTCGGCTCCGTCTGTGCCGCAGCCACGGCACTCGCCAACGCCTCAAACCTCACTCCTCTTCATCTCCGAAGACGAAGATGAGGCCGCGCAGATGCGGAGGCACAAGCACGTCCTCGTAGACGGTGGGCATGATGAAGACGTTGCCGAGCGTAAGCCGCTCGACCAACCCGCCTTCGTCAGCCATCTCGATAATCTCGTGACGCTCAAGCACGCGCTTTCCACGCCATGAGAAGAAGAGTTCGTCGCCCGCGAGCAGGTGGTAGTCCATCGGGGAGAGCGCGATTTCGTCTTCGCCCTGACGGATGACGACGCGCCACGCTTCCTCTTCAGGACTCATGCACAACCACTCGGCCCCCTCAAGGTCGAAGTTGACGAGAGGTTCGCCCGTGTCGGGGTGCGTCCATTCACGCGCGGATTGCTGCGCTGCAGCCTGAGCGTCCTCTACCATCTCGGCACCCGATGAATCAAAGTCGATGCCTATCGCCTTGCACACGGCAGCGATTCGGTTGAGAGGCAGCATAGACGCGGGACTCATGCTGACGACAATCAGCCCGCTGCCCGTCTTACGCAGCACAGCATCAGCGACACCCCATGTGTCGTCTTCAGCCATGCGCGCGAAGTGCTCACGCGTCCACTCAATGTCTTCTTCACTCGGCATCCAATTATCCTCAATCATGCTTCTCACCTTTGAACCAACGGAACATCCCGCAGCACTTGACGGGGATGACGATGAGGCGGCGCTTCGCGGTATGAAGGCCGATGGAGTGTGGGTCGATTTGGTCACCACAGGGGCACATGAGCGCGGCGCTGAAGAGGTGGTCAACGTAGTCGAAGCCGCTGATGTAGTGGTCCTTCCCGTCCGCGTCGGTGATGGTCAATCCGTTGAATGGAACATCCTCTACGTCAGGGTGTGAGAGGAACCCGTCATCCCCGAAATCGGAGGGCGCCATGTCGAGCCTTTTGCCCACATTCACCCTGTGGGTGGGGCATTCCCTAAAGAGTCATCGGCTGTGAGCGAGAGGGAGATTTGCGCTCCCGAGTGTCTCTCTCACTCCTCTTCCGAGGAGCAGCGGTTGAACTCGTTCCATCCAAGGAGCGCGCAGGTGGTCATGACCTCCAACGGAGTGCGCCCCTCGACAACTTCAGGGAGCGCAAGACCGCGCCTCTCCAACTCTTCAACAGCCGTGAGGTAGCGGAACATGGACTGTTGCGTGTGATTCATGGCCTTGTAGAGCAGCGAGTAGATGTTGCCGTCTTTGGCGTCTGAAATCTTCACATGCCTGCCCGACTTGAGGGCGATGGTCATCTCTGCGGTTGGTGTTCGGTCTGGGTATTGTTCTTCTTTGTTGTTCAAATCAGGGCCTCCTTGCCTGCGCTCAGTTTGTTGAGGAGCGCCACGCCGATGGCTTCGCGGGTCTTGCCCGCACCACCGTCCAAGATGCGCTCCACCAAATCTGCCTTCTCTGCGACCACTTGGTCGAAGAGCGAGTCGATGGTATCGTTGGCGGACAGCACGACCTTGTGGCAGGTCGACTCCTCTTGAGTCATCCTGCGGACGCGCGCCGCTGCTTGCTGCTCCCATGCGGGAACCCACTCACGCTCGACGAAGAGCGTGGTGTTGGCGTAGTCGAGGTTGACTCCTTCACGCATGGCGTTGGTGGAACAGATGAGGTAGCGGACCCTCCCCTCTTGGAACTGCTTGATGAACTTTTGACGGTTAGTTCCATGCGTGTCTCCGTTAATCACTCTCACTCCCCCTTCGCTGTGCAGTTGGTCGAAGAGTGAAGCGATGACGTCCTTGTGATGCGCGAAGATGACGAGCGGCTTGCCGCTGCGCTCATGGTATTCCGTCGCCCACTTCACCGCTGCGTCCACCTTGAGGCGTCCTGCGTGGTGACGCAGTTGACTCATCATGTTGAGCGTGAAGCCTGCGTCGCTTGAACCGAAGTTCACCTGTTGACTCACCCATTCTTCCATCCATGAGTTGTGCTCGTTGCGGTAGTCTTTCTGCTGCTCTTCGGTCAAGTCGAAGGTCACGATTGTCTCAACCAAGTCAGGCATCTCTCCTGCGATGCGCGGGTCGTCCATCGAACGGCGCAGCATGAAGTCGCGCAAGATGTGGTTGAGTGGTGTGGTCTGTCCATCCCAACTGTCGTCGATGTTGGACGAGCCAGACATGTCCCACCCGAAGGCGGTCTTCCGCGCGTTGCAGTATTTCTGAGCGAAGGAGAAGAGGTTCGCGAACGTCCCCGGCATCATCATGTTCAGCGCGGGGAAGAACTCGATGGGTCGGTTGGTCACGGGCGTGCCGGACAAGGCGATGATGCCCTCCCTGTTCTTCGCAAGCCGCATCGCTGCCTTGCTCGTCAGCGACTTCGGGTTCTTGATGCGATGCACCTCATCGAAGATGATGCAATCGTAATCCATGCTCGCGAGTTGGTCGGCGCGCTCGTTGATGATTTCGTAGTTGACGATGTGGAAACGCGCCGGTTGGATTTCTCCCTGATATCCGCTGATGATTTCAGTAGACGTGAACTGATAACGGTAATGACTTCCAATCCACTTGAAAATCTCATTCGCCCAATTGTGCTTGACGATGGAGGGGCAGACGATGAGCACCCTGTCGTGCTCAGCGGCTTCGACGCAGGCGAGGGCCTGAAGCGACTTCCCAAGACCCATCTCGTCAGCGATGAGGATGCGGTTGCGACCCCCTGTTCGATACATCACCGGCGCGATGCGCTGATACGGACGTAGAGACTTGAAGGGTTCAACGTCCGGCAGTTCGATGGACGTCTCAACCGCGCTGCTCAGTTCCACACGTTGCAGCGTCGCTTCGTGGGACTTCTTCACTTCATCATGGTCTTCGATGGCGTCAGCCAGAAGCGCGTAGTGAGGGCGCACGGCCTTGGCGACCGCGACGGCAGAGGCGACAGGAATGCTCCAATGCTTGTGAGCGTTGACCCACTTCGCGTTGCCCTGTGCTGCCTTCTTCATCGCCGCGTTGATGTCCTTGTAGTTGGGTTGGAAAGACCACTTCAGCAGGAGACGGTCAGGCGCGGCGTAGGTCACGGTGGCCTCGCCTTCATCAACAGCGCAGTCATCCGAGGACAAACCCACGACGGTGAAGTTGTGCTCAGCGAGGAACGCGAGCATCTTGTTGATGACGTCAGGCTTGTCCTGAATCGACCACTTGCCCGTCGAGCCGTCCCACGCCAAGGCGGGCCAACCCATGTGCTGCTTCGCTGCATCCTTCAAGCCGAAGGGCAGGCTGATGAGACGGACGCGCGGCCCGTAGTTGTCGCTGTATCGTTGAAAGTCGAGGTTCATGCCGTCACCGTTCATTCTTCCTCACCTCCGTTGACGTATTGCGCGTAGTCCCACATCGTTGAGCGGTCCCCGTTCTCCATACGCACAACCCAACCGAACGCCCTCGCAAGCATGTCCTTGAACTTCTTGTTTTCCTCGCGCAGCCTCATCACTTCATCACGGAAGTGGTGGGCGTTTCGCAGCAAGGCTCGGTCGTCGTCGGAGAGTTCAAAGAGCGCGTGATGCAGTCTGACTTCCATGTCGTGGAGGATGTCGGGGAAGTTGTGGTCGCGCGAGTAATGCAGCCTGTAGTCCATTGGTGTTGGATTGAGCACGAAACCTGAACCCCGCACCCAACTATACCTCTCCGCGTAGTCCGACACATCAGGGCGTTGGTTTGTGCTCATTCTTCCTCACCTCCGTAGAGCGTCGGGTCGAAGTCGGCCCAACTCAGATGCTTGCGCGTCTCCTCGTAAAAGACACGGTTGGACTGAATGGTGTGCTCGTATGCAAGAGCCTCGGACACGTCGCCGTCAATGTAGAAGTTGCCGAAGAGAGTTTCCTGTCGCCCCGCAGGGAGGCGCTCATCAATGACCGAAGCGATATGGTTGAGACGCGTGAATGCGTCACGGTATTCCTCAAGCGGCATCGAGTCTTTGGTCATGATGTGAGCCGCAGTCGCGTAGCGGTGGAGCCAACGGGCGTTCTCAGCGGACACGACGGCCCATCGGACAAGCGGGTGGTTGATGTCGCCCGGAGGTAGGTCGTCCACTTCGCCACCGTTCATCTCGATGGCCGACACGATGATGCGCGCACCGTCATAGGCAGCACACTCAGCATCGAGGAAGCACAGTCGGTTCGCGCTCTTCACAGGGTTTGCGTCAAGAACGAAGAACGTCAAGCGCTCACCTCCCACGCGCTGAAAACCACAGCGGGGCCGTAGATGGGGTGCTCATTGGCGAAAAGTGTAGCCTTCCAATTCGCCTCACCCTCCGGCGAGGACCACACCATGCAGGGCAACCCGTGGACTTCGATGCCTTCCACGCCCTCTTGGATGGACGGGTCGTTCAGTAGGTCAGACGCAGCGGGGACGAAGTCCACGCCGTAAATACCGTCGGTCGTTTGAGTGCCGTCAGGCTGAACGATGGTCACGCATACGCTCAAGACTTCGCTCATGCCTTCACCACGATTTCAAAGGTGCACTCGACGTCAAAGTCGCCCGTGAAGTGGACGCAGGACGTCTTGTGGTTGCGAGCCGCCTCGCGCACTTGCTGCATTGTGTAGTAGTGGGTGTCTTCGCCATATTCGATGCCGTCTGTGCCGACGTATGCCTTGCAGCCCCAACACCGGACCCGGTAAATCTTCTCGCTCATTCCTCTCCCTCCTCAAGTTCTTCGCGGAGCAGAATCAAGTCCCACAGGCTCATGCCCTCAGTCAACTTCGCTCTGATGCCGTCCACCGTGCCGTCGCGCGCCGCCTCTTTGATGATGGATTCCAGTCGGTTGATTCTACCGACCATCTCCTCTTGCTCTTCGAGCAGTCGAATGTAGATGTTGAGCAGTTGAGGCGCGGCGGCAATCAGACGCGCGTTGGCCTTCATCCTGCCTACACGCCACTCATGAGTGACCTCGGGCGATTGCCCATGCACCCATTCTTCAAGGTGATTCGGAGGCACCGCAGCAGCGACGACTTCCCCCATCTCAGATTGAAGACGTTCCTTCCACACGAAACCGCCATCGTCGGACACCCAAGGAGCAGGTGTGTGGATACCGAAGTAATCCCTCAACGCGTCCACGTCGAGGAGGGTTGCGAAGTCGATGCACTCCCTGCTCATTCCTCTCCCTCCTGCTCGTTGCCCGCCATCAGGTAGCGGGCGAGTTCGGTCGTGTCCACTTGGAGCCGCGCTTCTTTGAGTGCAGCAAGGGCAAGCCTGCAGTTGTTCTTCGTCCAACGCAGGCGCTCTTCAAGGTCGTCGATGACCTCAGCGAGCAAGTCGATGTTCAACGTCAGGCGCTCGATTTCGGCTTCCTTGACGTCAACGATGCGCTCTCGCAAGCGCGCTTCGGCTTCCATCTTCTGGATGACCGCGTTCATCAGTTCGTTCTCACGCTGCAACTCAATGAGTCGCGCGTTTGTTTGGGCTTCGTTCAGGTTCTGTTGTCTGTTCTTCATTGGTCTTCCTCCATGTTGTCCCACCATGAGGGCGCGGGAATACCCTTTGTCCACGACGCGAAGCGTCGCTTGTCGCTGCTGTAATAGCGGCGGTAGGCAAGGACAGCGTTGCCTTCCACTTTGAACTCATCAGGCATGGCCTGAGCGAACTCGGTCAATGGACCGGTCGGGATGAGCGAGGCGTGGTGCCTCATCTGTTGAATGGCCCCTGAGCAAGCGTGAATCTTGCCGAAGCGCACGGCGTAGTGGACGCTGAGCGCGATGCCGTGCATGGTGAGCCACTCGTAGTTGGCGCGCGTATCACCGGCCCAGACTGTGCAAGGGTGATGGTGATAGCCCCCTCGGTAGGGGCGACCCGTGGTCTTGGCGATGGGCATGATTGAATCGTCAGCCCCGTGACGACGCAGCGCGGACGCCATCATCTGCGCGGTTTCGACCACCATCTTCGGAATGTGTTTGTCGCACATCATGCGCGCAGAGTGTTCCGGGTTCGTGTGTAGCACAAAGATGTTCATTCTTCCTCACTCCTGTGTTGCGCGCGGTTCAATTCGGCGAACGGGTCAGAGTCGTGGTCCGAGGCGTCGTCGAGGTGGTAGCGTTCAACGCGGTGGCGCTTCACGCCACAGGTGTAGCAGGTGTAGTCGATGGTGCGAACAACGCAGGCGTGTTTCGTTCCTTCGTCTACGACGCGGAACCTACCGTCATCCGAGTTGTCCGACAACCAAGTGTGAACACCGTCGGCGCAGATGACGTTGTCGTAGCCACGCTTTCTGAGCGCGGTGAGCAAGTCCTTCAGGTGTTCAAGTCGTTGTGCTTCTCTGATGATGTCTTCTTCGCTCAGCATGTTCATTCCTCCTCTCCGCATTCGCCTGCCATCACAATGAGCACGCGCTGCGATGGGCCGACGAGGTTGTAGACCGCGTGCAGTTCGCACCACCTACAAGTGATGTCCACGGTCGCGCAAGACGGCATGACTCCGTTGGGCAGTTCGGCATCGAAGTCGCAGCAATCGTCGTAGCGTTCGTAGAACTCATCGGCGGTCATCCAATCGCTCATTCGTCTCCCTCCTTGCAGGAGCCGTCGCCGCTGTCCCATTCGACAGCATCCTTGACGCGTTGGCTGATGCGGACTTGACGGCCACAGTCGATGCAGGTAAGCGTCGCCATGAACCAACGGGCTTCGTGCTCACCGTCGCTCGCTTCAAAGCGAGAGCAGTTGTGCTCGCTCATTGACTCAACTCCTGCTCGGTCTTCACCCATTCGATGAACTCCCTGATGTGCGGCCACTCGCTGTCTTTCAGTTCGCCATCCGCCAAGCCTTCAAGCCAAGTCGCTGCGCGCATCAGTTCCACCAAGCGTTCCTCAAAGATGAAAGCGAGGTGCTCGATGTATTCGTCGGCTTGCTCCCTGTGCTCCTCGGCCTTCTCGTGTTCACCGTCCTGAGAGCAGCGGTCCATTCGGATGGTCGCGATTCTGATGGCGCGCAAGTTTGTCTTGAGATTTTTCGTCCTCATTCTTCTTCCCCCTTGATGTCGTTCCACACACGGCGAGCCGTCTCGATGACCACGTCGCTGTAGAAGTCGTTGACCATCGCCATGATGTCGGAAAGCATGTCGCGCATCTGTCCACGGTGGAGTTCTTCGTATTGAGTCCCCCACAATTGGTAGTGAGCGAACGACTGAATGATGTCCCAGTTGTAGATGACGTAGTCGTGCGTCTCGTTGTCCGTGACGTAGTCGATGTATCGGTCAAGGCTGATGATGTCCGTGCTTTCAACGTCCTCGATGGTGTGTCGAATGGTGTTCAGCAGGGTTTCCATGACGCGCGCATCAATGGGCCAGCGGCCACCGAGGTTTTCGCAGACGTCGTAGGCGATGCTGCTCACAGCCCTGTCGTCGAACGTCACTCGAAGGCCCCCGTCTCAGGGTTGAAGGTCGCTTCGACAATGGCTTCGGCTTCTTCAAACGGGTCGGGCTGCAACTTCGTGAGCATGTTCATCGGCACACTCCATGTTCGCCAAGCAGGGTCGCCATCGACGTGAACTTCGCAGCGTGTTCGGTTCACCTTGGCTACGGTCCCTTCGGTGTAACCATTCTTCCTGCCGTCCCAAGACACGCGGTCATGAACGCTTAGCGTTGCGCGCATCACGGCGGCTTCGGCCTTGCGTTGCTCTTTGATGAGGGCAACGACGTAGGTGTTCACCTCTCGCAGTTCGGTTGTGTTCATTCGGTTCAGTTGTGTTTTCAGTTCGGGGTTCATTCTTGGTCCTCCTTGGTTGCCTCGTTGATGGTCGTCGTGAGGCGCGCGACGGTTTCGGTGTCCTCGATGCTTTCGTCAGCGCCGAGAACTTGTGGTGCGATGGTCATCTCCCAATCACCACAGGGGGAGACGAAGCGCACAGGGTAGTTGTCCATACCCGTGGCGGTCTTGATGGTCAGCATGTCGTCCTTCTTCCTGTAGTTGCGAAGCATCACGTTGAGGTAGTTCGCTCCGATGAGCGTGTTGTCGATTCGGATGATGTGCGATGCGTTGATGCGCTTGCCCTTGCCGATGCTACGCTTGATGAGGGCACGAAGGAAGCCCACACGGAAGCGTGTTTCTGTCCATCCATTCTTTGGTGAAATCTTGAGTCCGGTTCCCGTCGGCTTAGCGTCCACGCCCACGTCCATGAGCAGGTGCATGAAGGCGCGCTCGGTCGCAGGGCTGAGCATCCAAACGTGGCTGCTGTGAACGAAGCCGTTGATGCGCTCGGTCCAAACCATGTCGCCTCGCACGCTTGAGTGTGCGCTCAAGTCGTGCGTCACTCCGATGCTGTAGCCCTTCAGGAATTGGTCGATGGGGGCGCGTAGGCTCACTCACTCGCCTCCTTGGTGGGGTCGTGGTCAACGAAGAGTTTGGTTCGCTTCTCCTGACCCTCAGCGGTTGCGAGGTTTGCCTTGAGGAACTGCCCCTGCATGCTTGCGCCTGCACCCTTACCCCAGTTCGCTGAGCGGAACTTGTGGAACATGGAGTCGTCCATGCCGTAGGGGGTAGGCACACCGAACTCGCCGGTGTCGGCGTCGAAGTGCGTGGTCGGCATCTCTGAGCAAGGCTTCGCCTTGAGCGAGCCACGGTGTCCTTTCATGTCGAGGTCGCGCGTTGCGTAGACCCAACCCCATGCACCACGGCAGTCGTTGCCCGCACACGGACAGTCGCCAATCATGACGGGGCGACCCTGCACGAACTCGATGGCGGTCACACGGTCAGGCGCGCCGTAGTTCTCGATGAGGTAAGCCAAGCCTTCCTCACCGAAAGCGAGGGTAAGTTCAGCGATGCGGTTGTCGTCGTTCAGTTGGATGTCTTCCATGTTCATTCCTCCTCGTTCATTCGGTTTCGGAAAATGCGGAGCGCGAGGGCCATCTCATGCCCCTTCTTCAAGCCGAAGCGGTCGCCGAGACGCGCAGGCATCACGACGGTATCTTGGCAGGTGTTGCAGCAGCGTCCGTCAACGACAGGCGCGGCGTTGTGTCCTTGGTTCCATCCCCACTCGGTGACTTCGATGGGGCCTTCGCAGATGGCGCAGGTGAGAATCTCGGTAGCGCTCAGTTGAACCACCCTTTGAAGACAGTAAGGAGCGCGG
>Ga0209232_1000786_pt1 | contig 18366 bp, 6 predicted proteins | sample ETNvirenome_2_60_FD_184066 | JGI IMG/M metagenome (GOLD analysis project Ga0209232, IMG submission 184066) | Marine viral communities from the Pacific Ocean - ETNP_2_60 (SPAdes) (version 2) | ecosystem: Environmental > Aquatic > Marine > Oceanic | place: Pacific Ocean | collected 2013-06-22
CATCCTCATTAATTTTGTTAACGATTCTTTTTAACTGTTCTTCTGATATGATTATTTTTTTCGCCATTGTTTATAAGGTCTAATATAATAATGTTTAAAAAAGGTGTCTATTTTTTCCCACCCTAATCTTTTTCTTAACTTATTTTCCCATATTGTTAAAGGACAAACCAAAACTGGGGAAAATATTAAATGTAGAATCCAGGTATTAACTGGTAACCACACCCAGAATGGTTCGTTTATAACTAATAAAGGAACTGAGATTAAAAACCCTAAAATACCTAAGTGGTGAAATAGGACCAAAAAATATAAAAGAATTTTTGTCATCAGACCAATACCTTTTGTACTTTTTTCTTTTTCATCTCAGATAAAGTCTTAACCTTCTTAATTAGAAGGTTAAGTTTTTTATCTATTTCTTTATAAGTAAGTTTTTTTTCTTTAATCATTACTTTATTTTTTAACTTTGTGCACAAAAAGAATTACACGACGGACTACCGGTTGCTTGATTTTCAAACTCAAAACAACTACCCCCAGCAAAATATGGTATACAAGGTAAAACATAAGTTTGTCCAAAACTAGGGGACGTTTGATTAGTATTTGTGTAAAGTCCATTTATACTTCTATAACATCCTACCCCACTCCCTATAGGGTATGGTGCGTTTGCACACACAAAACCATCCACACCATTTGTGGTAAAGTCGTTACCCCAGTTATTTCGTGGTCCCGAAGGTACATTAACACCCAAAGGAATAATTGTAGTTGGGGTGGTTACTGTGGTTTCTATAACCGGTGTAACTTCTTCTGTTTCTATAGTCTCTACTTCACTACTATTCATATCCACCATATGTATTGGTTCGTAATTTGGGTTTTTTGCTCTAAATCTTAATCTCATAATTATTAATTTTATTCATTATTTAGTATCCATAGTCACTCATTCCTCCTCTACCACTATCTTCACTAGGTTCTTCTGACGGTGATTCTCCCCCACCTCTACCTTCTTCAGTACATCTATCACATAAGTAATCATAACATCCAGATGGTGGAGTTCCTGTTCTACCAGTTGCACACCACTCACAACAAGTACCCTCAAATGCACCACCCGAACCATTATCTGTCCCACCACCACCAGATGAACCTGGATTTGTTGCTGGTAAATCAAATGGACTGGTTGGTTTACGTACGATAACTTCTTCTTCTACTTTTGGAGTTAATTTATTTTGTTCTCTTTGGTATAGGAATAATTCAGGGTCGTTATTGTTTTTTGTTACCGGTTTCTTAATACTATTAAATCTATCCACAGCTTCTTTATGTGATGAACATGCCATCCACCCCATAGTTATTCCGTCAGAACACATATGACTGTGTGTCCCCAAACAACCTAATCTATTAGCTAAATCATCTGCTCCGGATGGTCTGTTGTATAATGGTAAACCATCTATGTAACAGATTATAGAAGTTGGCTTAAACTTATCTTCTAAATCTTCTAGAGTTAAGCATCCGTTGAATAGACATACTCCGTCTTTAGGGTCGTCACAATATTCACATCCATCACCTTTAAATCCTCTAGATTTAAGGTCTTCAAGTTTGTCCACAGCTTTACTTAATTCTTCAGCTACAACACCTATTGGAAGATTATAGTAATCGGATACTGCAACAACCATTTCTGATGGTGAATGAGTTACGTCTATTGGGCCATCATCATTATTTGGTTTACAACCACAATTGTCTACATCCCAAATATAACCTGGTAAACACGACTGATACTGGTCACAGTCACACTGACATGTATTCCAGTTGTATGTCCATCCTGGTGCACAAGATACTGGGTGTGGACAAGGTCCGGTACCGTCACATGGTACTTCCACTGTATCAACAGGACATTTACATGTTGGGTGATTTAGTGTTAATTGGTATATTTGACCAAATTTATTCATACAACATTTCCAACAAATAGGATTTTCACCTTCACATTGTGATTGACATTGTGCTAAAGCGTCTCCAAAGAATGGTGCTCCTGCCGCTGTAACCGGTGTGAATTGACATCCTGCACCTATACATGGAACACAAGTAGGTATTACAACTGGTCCAGGTGATTCAGTTTGACAATTATAACTTGGTTGGTCAGGTTCACAAAGTCCTGCTGCAACTGCTGCTGTACAATCAGCTGCCGTCGCGTAAGGCCCTATTGTTCCTGGTATTAAACTCACACAGAAACCACCTGGACAATCATACCATTGATTCTTACAACAATTTTGTGGACTTTGTTTACAATCTAAAAGACTACTATATGTTGGTGAACCTAGTGCTGGTGTTCCAAATTTACATTCACAATGACCGTGGTCATTTTCACAATACCAAACATCCTCACAACAATCAGTTATACAAGATGCTGATGTTGAGTAATAATTTTGGGTTGGTGTGTGTCCAGTACCTGGTATTTGTGGACAGTGACATTCTACATCTTGACATATACATGGTGAAATAGGACCTAATTCGATTCTACCCTCACCTGGTATGTCAGAAAGTGCACCTTGTATTGTAGCTAAGTTCGCATTTGGACTGTAGTTAACCATTAAGGCGTTATTAACACCATTTGATTGGTTTAAAGCGTTTATAAAATCAGCCCAACTGTATTGTGCTCCTGTATTAATGTGATACTGATGTCCTGCTGGCCATCCATTATTGTAACTTATATAACTAAAATAATGGTATACTGATTGTGGACACATAGTTCCATTACAGAATGGTGTATTAGGATTATATATTCCTGGTGCTGTCTGGTCATATTTGTATGCTGAGAAACTAGCCTGATTTACACCATTCATTGGATTACTAAAGTAACTTAATAAGTTAGTAGTAAGTGTTCCCAACCCAATAGGTAATACGTTACAGTTTGATACTGGGATACTTTGTTTTTGTTCACAGAAATCAGCAGTTACACCACTTACACATTCGTATTCAACACATATTAATTGACATTGTGCTAATGAACTAAATATTCCAGTTCCTGTGTTATTAGGTACACAACCGTTGATTGTACAGTCATAAGTTTCATCACAACAAGCCGAATAACATAAAGAATATTGATTTATATTATATGGTGTCGCTCCAGTTCCCGGTATTAATATACAATCACAATCAGTTTCTTTACATTCACACCATCTAAATTGTGGGTCTAAAGTCATAGGGACAGCTAAATCACCCAATAAATTTTGTATATCACCATAGGTTGATGTTAAACTTGCACCTGGAATACTTAACTGAGTATCAATAAATTGTATTATTGAAGACCAAGTATGGAAAGGACCTCCCACATAACCACCCGTTGTGAATTTTATGCTTATACTATCCATAACAACATAATCCCCTAAATACTGAAGTGTAGGTGGGAAACCAAAAGTAATCTCGTTTGGACAATTACTTCCAAACGGTGATTGTACACCAGCTAATGTTACTGTGTAATCACTAAAGGTTGCGTTTTGCATATTGTTAACTTGTGGTGATATCGGGGTTGTTGTGCTATCAGCAAAATAACCTATAATATCAGCTGGTGAACCAACTACTGGAGTTGATGTCTTATTTGCACAGAACCCAACCATTACAGATGAACCTGACTGACATTGGTATTGTTGACATTGTTGTTCACAAACTGTTAAAGATGAGAACGCTCCAAGACCATTTCCATTATTCACACACCCATTAAAAGTACAATCATATGTAGGACAACATGCTGATAAACACTCAGCTTGTGTACTATATGGTCCCGAACCATCAAATAATTCTATACATGTTCCACGACATGGTGACTCATCACACACACAGAATTCCCATTTAACCTGTATTTTTGCGTAATTGGTTACGTCTTGATAAGTCATGTTTGGACTGAAATTCACACCTGTACCATATTGAACTGCGTTTACGTTTAATGCGTTTATTAAACTCTGCCATGTATAATAAGGTCCCATTGCTGTTATATCGTATGGGTAGGTAGAACAATTAATTTCCAGAATTCTTGCCCAATGACCATTTAATTGACTTTGAGGTACTGGACAAGGAGTATCACCCATCGCTAAAGGAATTATTGATTGCCCCATATAAGTACCCATTATACTTCCTGGTACAGGTGGTGCTGCGTGTTCAAATTTAAAGTTACTAAAGTTTCCGTTCCAGAATGCCCAACCACCACCTGCTATTGCGTTGATTGCTGGGTTAAATGACAGTCCTTGAACTCCTAGGTTGACAGCGTTTGCACATGAATCAAAAGTTGTGATATTACTTGTATCACAAGACCAAGTACTTCCTGAACAACAATTTAATTCACAAGCTGCAGATGTTACGTATTGTCCGTTAGGTCCTAAAACTTCTTGACAATAACAATCGTTTCCTGGGGTACATGGACAACTACCTGAACCATAACCCATACCACCATTACCGGTTTGATTGATTCCCGCAAATACTTGTGTATTTGTCATCTGTAAATTTACTACATTTCCATTATACATAATACCCTCATTTGCTAATTGAGTTATCAGACCAGCCCATGTTGTATCCTGGAATATACCAGTATTCCCATTAGGGTTAACATTAACTTGAGCTTGGAGGTTAGTTATCCTATTCCAAGCAAAATTGCTATTTGGTGGTGCAATTGGTGCTGTGTCGGTACATGGATTTTGTACTGAATTTGCGTTATTTAGTACATATCTAATATCATTTACATTAGTGTATTGTAATCCATTAACTGGGTCGGATATATAACCTACTATACTATTTACATTAGCTACACTAGTAGTGGTAAATGCTTGTTGTGGTATAGTATTTCTATTACCACAACTACTATCCACAACACTACTTCCTGTAGTTGCACTTATACAATCATAAGTTATCACAGTAGGACAATCCCTGTCACATGCAATCCATGGTATATATATTTGATTTACAAAAGTATTTGTTGTTAAACTATTAGTATAATCTGTATGAGAATCCCAAGGAGTTATAAAGTCATGTGGACATGGATTATTTCCACAATAATCTAATACACGTACATAACAACACTCATTACCATAAGGGTCAGTAAATAATACTACTTCACCTGGGTAGTATGATTGCCCATTTACCCATGTTGTTACACCACCCGCAGGTATAGGGTTAGTGGATATGGTTTGTTGTACTGTTGTAGTCATTGTTATCCAAGTTTGGTAGGTCAATGAAGTACAATCATAACAACTACAACAACCACTACCAGCTTGAATTAATCCAACCGGTGGTTGAGCTGCTTGACATAAAGCTAGAGTTGGGTACCATGTACAAGTAGCTGGGTTAACCAATGTAGTGGTTAATTCACACGCACATGGGTTATTACCTAAAACAGAACATCCACACCCAAAATTACACTGAGTTTGACAGTCTATTAGTGATGGGAATGGTCCTCCCGCGTAAACTGGTGGTATTGTACCTCCAGGATAAGACTGACAACCAACCACATCCTGACACCACCATGCATCTCCAGATTCAATCATAGTACATGATGTGTTGTTAGATGTTGTTGGTCCATAGAATACGTTAGTAGCTCCATTTACTATATTAGTGAGTTGGTTAACTAGTGTTAAGGTTTGTGTTGCTACTGGTGCAAATTGCAATGGTGAAGTGTTCGTCAATAATTCAAAAACTCTTCTTTCTGTTGTTATACCAAATAGTTGTGTAGAAACATCACTTATACCATAAAGTGAATCCATTGTTTCGTTAGGGTTTAGACCCGTAATTAAACTGTATTCTAATAATGTACCAGCTGGATGAGTAAATTTACCCACATAGTGAGTTGACCCACTTCCAAAAGTAATAATGGTGTGTCCTGGTGTTGGTGCTCCAGGAGATTCGTCCCATAAAATATCTCCAGTACAAGTTAACCCACTTGGTATTGGGTATAAGTTTGTTGATATCGCTACTGCCCCTGAAATATCAATTTCTGTCACATAATTACCCGCTGCTAATAATATATTTGGATTACTAGTTGGGGTTAGTCCTTTTCCTAGAGGTGCACTTATCCCTATATTTCTGTTAAACGCGTGTGAGAAAGGACACCATGTTACATCATATTCCTTAATGGTGTTTGAATCGTATGTCCATAATTTATTTTGTCTTGCTGCGATATCTCTATTATCAAAACCAATATCATCAAATAGTTTATGTGTAGTGTTACCCACATGGTCATAATATAACACACCTTCTTCTGACCCCGTGATTAATACACCACACTCTACAACACATGTAGATGAACAACATATTTGTTCACAAGTTGCTGATTGTGTTATAGAGAACCCACTAGTGTGTCCCGTACCTGGTGTTAGTACACAACCACAAGGGTCTTCTGCACATACACAAGTCTCCCAAACTGGGACTATTTCTAGTGCTGGTGAACTAGTTGAAGTACATTGACAGAAACCTAAAGAACCGTGTGTAAATAAAGCTTCTGCCATATTTCCACAACCTCTATTTGCCATTTCAGTCATTAGAAGACTTTTCATTTGAGCAAATGGTGTGTTAAGTGTCACCCCTAACGATGGCATTGATATGTTCATATAACTTATAAAGTCGGTATATCTAGTAAACTGTTGACCCCCATTTCCATCACAGAAATCAACAACAAAGAAACCTATATGACCTCTATGTGCTGCTTGTGGATTAGGCCAAGTTCCAAATCCTGGCCAGTTTTGGTTTAACGCTTCACATCTTTCATTCCATTGACCCACATTAGAATTTCCTAGTACTTGTGGTGGATTGTTAACTGGCCAACTTAAAGGATAACCTGAGTGAAATAAATCATATACCAGAGTACTAACGTCAGTATTTTGTAGTCCATTAGCTGGGTCAGAAATATACACTATAAGTTCCTCTAGACCTCCGAATACAGGAACTGATGTCTTGTTTGAACAAGAATTAGTATTAGTCATTGTACTACCCGTTAATATTGTTTGAACGTCTAGGAGATTTAGTACACTGTTTACAGCGTATCCATTATTTTGTATATCCGTTAATGTGTCAAACCAATTAGTATATGGTCCATTCCAAAGAGGTGTATTAGCTTGTCCAGCTGTATAGTTTACTGGTCTTACAAAACAACTTACTAATTTGACCCAAGTTCCATTAGGTGCTGAACAAGGTGGTATGTTACCCCAAACAGCTGAACATCCTACAGCACAATCCCATTTGTAAGTACCGAATGTTGCACCTTGTAATCCATTGGTTGATTGTGCGAAATATTGTAAAGCATCGTATGCTCCACCAGAAGCAAAAGGACTTAGTGGGTTCCCCACATATTGTGGTAGTAAACCTCCACCTGGTGGTAATATTGTTTGTCCACTACATGCATCCATTAATGTTGTACCAGTTTGACATACCCATTCTTGACATTCGTCTACACAGTCAACATATTGGTTTATATTATAAGCTCCAGTACCATTACCTGGGTCCACACAACCGTTAATTGTACAATCATAAGTTATTGGGTGTCCTGAAGGACAACATACTTGTTCACAAGCTGCGGATGTTGGGTAGTGGTTACTATTCGGAACTTCTATACATTCACAAGCATCTGCATCAAAGTAACAAGTACATGGTTCTATTACCGCTATAAATCTACCTTGATTAAATACTGTGTTTAACCATAGGAACTGTGATGTCATAGCTGTGGTAACTTGGTGACCTAGTCCTTGTGCTGCTGTTATGAATAACTCCCATGAAGGATATGGTGTATAATCATGGACAAGCATGTGTGATATAGATATCATTCTATATGTTGGGTAACTGTTTGCCCCGTAAACTATATTACTTCCACCAGGGAAACAATTTGTAGTACCAGTACAAGAAGCTGTACTTCCTGAACAATACTCAAAAGTAACTGATGAGAAGTGTGTTGTTGGATTAAGATAGTTAAAGTCTGTTAGTATGGTTTCTACTTGTCCTTGTCCATTATTACCTCCCGTTACACCCCCTAAGTTTTGTGGTGGGGTGAAACTAGGTATACCATTTAAATCTGTTGTTGTACTAGTAAATGGATATTGTATATTATTTGTTGAAATAGCTGGTGAATCAGTATATAAATCAATAGATGGGTCACAACTATATATTGTGGTACCCGTTATACATTGCCAACTTGTTTCTGGGAAGCATCGTGTATTTTGTAATGGGTCTTCACAATCTGTTTTTAACATGTAGAATGGTAATGGTGGATTTTGTACATTTATACATGTTCCTTGTGGTACACCATTTGCGTAGTAACAAGTCCATCCAGTAGTTGGACAACATGCCGAAATACAAACTGGTTCAGTTAAATATGTACCACCACTTGTAAATAATTCATAACAGTAACAATCTGCTGAAGAACAACATTCTTTTGTTATTATATCACAATCATAACTACCAGTCCCAACAATATTAGATAAAGCTGTACAAACACCAGATACTGTCATGTTTGTGTTTAATGTTGTTACACTTGCTGCTGCGGTGTAGAAATCATTCCAATTATGGTATTGGAACCCACCTGTAACTAAAGGATGAGAAATACTTTCTACATAATTTATCTTTTTGAATCCACTAATTACCGTGTTAAATGGCCATCCTAGTTGTATATTAATATCTTTATAACAATCTTGCCAATCGTAAGAGGTTGCACTAACACTACCCCATACATCATTCCACGTGTATGTAGGAGTTTGTAAACCATCCTCATCAAATAGAGTTATATATTTTTTACCAGCAAAATAACTAGCTGGTGCATTTTGACGATAATTGTCTAGTACCGCCCATGGAGAATCTAAAGTTCCCATGTATGTTTTACCACTACATATAGGTTGCATTGGTCCCTCACTTGCACAATTCCATGAAGTTGCGGTAGTCGCTGAACAACAAGCTGAGTAACACTCTCCTGATGTCGTATAAGTTCCACCTGTACCAATAACTTCAACACAATGACAATCATCTTCTCTACAAGTACACATTGCTACACAAGTAGGTAAACTGTGACCTGATTGAGCCATAAAGTGACTATTTACAATACTGAAACTCATACCGGATAGTATACCAGTAACTCCCTCAGCTTGTAATTGTGCTATAAATCCATCCCAAGTTGCGTATGATAGATTGTTATTAACATAAGGTGAACTCATAGGTAGTATTTCATATAAAATACCTCCGTTAGGTCCTGCACATGCATCATCCACACCAAAAGCTGGTGTTGTTGATTCGTATTTTAAGGAATCTAATGTTGCACTTGGTGCGTTTACTGTTAACCAATCCCAAGCATCTGTTGCGTTTGCAAACTGGTTAGGATAATCAATTTGTGTTCTAGCTGAACATGTATCTAATATAGTTCCCGCTGAACAATTCCATGTTGTAGCTGTAAAACAACAAGATGTTTCTGCCGCTCCAGATGAAGTAAATGGACCTACCGCTGTAGGTGGTATAGGAACTACACCATTATCACATAAAGTATAACAAGGTTCGTATAGGCAAGTACACATTGACCATGAGTAATTAAACTGAACATTAGAATTTTGTGACTGAGCCCATGGTCCAACAATTTCTTGTATTACATGATAAGCGTACATACTACTATTAACATTAGCACCTAACCCCATAAAGAATGTCAACAATGAATTCCAAGTTGTAAATGTTTGTGGGAAATTAGGTGCGGTATTACCACTTGCGGTAAATACTATAGAGTTTAATACAGCTAAGTACCCTGGGGATTGAACTGTACCTGGAATACCTGGTATTTCTTCTAGAACATAAGGTCCAGAACATAAATTATTTAGATTGTATATACCATTAGCGTTTAATGTTTGTTCTGACATACTAAATGAATAACTACCAAATGTACTATATTGGTCATTTTCTGCCATCCAACCTAGAGCTCCGTATCCTGAACCAGCCAGTACCCATGGTGACTCTACACCGTAATTCACCATCAGACCTCCTTGTGGACCTAGAATTTGTTGTCCCGAACAAGAGTTAACATTAACTTCTGGAACACAATACCAGTCTATTTGACAACTACCAGTACAAGCTGTAAGGCTTGAGTAGGTGTGTCCTGTATTTGGGTGTTCCGTACATCCCGTTGCGTTTGTAAGACAATCTGTTGTACATTCCCAAGACCTACATTCTGCTGTACAAGATGAGAAGTGTAAATATGTACCACCACTACCTATCTGTTGTTGACAACCTTGTTGGTTACTTGGACTGGATGGGTCGTATAGACAATTAAAAGAATTACATCCTGATGCTACAACATTATAATCAGTATGTGTTCCAGTAGCTCCAGTACCTACTAGTGATGTAGTTCCTGTTGTAGTACAACTAAAAGAAACACAATCTCCAGTACACGCAGCTAAAGAACTAAATGTTCCACCAGTATTAGGTGATACCACACAACCATTAATTGTACATTCATAAGAAATACAATTACCGGTACATTCACCAAAAGTTGCGTATGGATATAAACTTGTCATTTGAGTACAAGCCGATATACATTGTGTACCTCCCGTACCTTGTGCGGTAGTCGATTGTGATAAAAAGTCTGCTATGTCATTATCAAAAGATTGTTGTGTGAACGCGGAGAATCCAATATTATAATTCCACCCTTTATCTCTTAAATTACCATAACCCTCTAAAACATATGGGTTACTTACCTCTAAAGCTGTTAAATCAGCTATCTCACATAGTGTTGGTGTACCTATACTCATACCACCCGAAGCTTGTGTTCTAGGCGCTGTTCCTGGTAACCAGTTTTGTCCTTGTGCTCCAGGTGTCATAGTACCTTTATCTATACACGCTACTACATGTAGAGCAAATATTCTATTTCTATCACTTATTGGGCTACCACCAAAAACACTACTACTATTGGTAGGATACATAAGTCCGTTAAATGTTCCTGTAGCTGCTGTTACCGCGTTGAAACTTGTAGTAAATGCTGTATAATCTTTTCTCCATGTTTCCGTTACTTGGTCATCTAACTGATTCGCTACAAGTCCAGCATATTGTGGTTCAATACAACCTGGTACACCACATCCAATATCATCACCGTGGTAAACATAATCGGAAATGTTAGCTGGGGTTCCAGGTCCAAAATTAGGTCTAGCAGATTCATCTATAAATGTAACAACTATAACATCATCTGTGTTCGCTGCCGTTGGTGCTGGTCCATTTGCCAATACTTGTGGGACTAAGAATGGAAATGCTGTTCCAGCTATACAATTATCATATATCCCCGTAATTGCTGGTACTTGTGACTGAGCCCATTGATAGATTAGTCCTGCGTTTGCATTATCGAAAGTGGAAGATGTGTTTCCATCTGCAAATGCTCCTGTATATACAGATGTTGCCCAACCTAACCATCTTTCATCATTAATTAATGTATGGTATAAATTACCACTAAATCCTGGTATCGAAGCAACCCAATCTCTCATAGCTAAGATTGCTTGTTTTACTGCGTCTTGTGACATAGAAGTCATATCGTAGTACGCGTATATTTTACTTGTTGTAGTAGTTATACCGGTTACAATTTGGTGGCAACCCCAATGGATACATGCTGCGGTACAAGCACTTTGTGTACTGTGTGTACCTCCCGTTCCGTAATAAGGTGCGTTATATAGTTGACAACAATCTGTTGTACATTCCCAAGAAGTACAAGATGCTGTACATGAAGACATCGCTGAGAATGTACCTCCCGTACCTACTTGTATCGTACAACCCGTAGTATAACAATTAAATGATGAACAACTTGCTGTACACGTGGTATACCCTAAGAATGAATTAGTTGAGTTAAAGTAGGTTCCTCCAGAACCAACTACTGGAGTACAATCATTTGCACCACAGTTATAAGATGTACAAGCTGTTTGACATTGAGCTAAACCTTGTACTGTATATGGGTATGTACCCCCTGAGTTATTTTGTATTACACATCCATTAGCAGAACACTCGTATGTTTTACAACTACCAGTACAATCGGATAATAAGTAGTATGTATGGCCTGAACCTTCTATCTCCACACAACCAGAATCTGTTGGTGATGTTACGTTTACACACTCAAACCCTATACAAGCTGCTGAACACGCTCCAGAAGTTGCGTATTGACCCCCGGTACCATAATATTGTACCCCTGGTAATGGTGTTGCTGGTGGTTGATTAAATAAAATACATCCATCTGTAGAACAATCATAAGAAGTACATGGTGCTGCTTCACAATCAGCTAAAGTAGAATAGGTACCTCCTGTACCTGTTGTGTCTTCATAACACCCATGTGTACCACACTCCCAAGAAGTACAAGATGCGGTACAAGCTGTTAATGTAGAGAAAGTACCACCAGTACCATTTTGCATTACACATCCTTGTCCTGTACAATTAAATGAAATACACTCATAATCACATATGTTTGAGTCCGTATAAGTTCCACCCGTACCTGCTTGACTAGTACATCCAGTTGGTCCACATTCATATGATAAACATTGACTTGCACATTGTGCGGTTGCAGTTGCAAAACTACCTTGATTAAAGAAAGTTCCACCACTACCGGTTTGATTCACACAACCTGTATCAGTACACTCTGTAGATTGACATTGTGCTGTACAACTAGGTAAGTCTTGGTATGTACCATATTGTGAGTTGACTTGGTAACAACCTAATAAACCACATTCATAAGTTGTACAACCGGTTTGACAGTCGTTTTGAGTGGTGAATTGTCCGGACGCGTTAGGTATTGGGTCACAACCTGGTATGGTACCCACAAAATTTGGGAATCCTTGTAGTTGGGTGACAGGTGTTGGGTCACAGTTAAAACTTGTACAAGCTGATGTACACGCAGATAACGTACTATACGCGTTACCAGTCGGATTTTGATGACCTGGAAGAGCTAAACACCCATCATTTGTACAGTAAAAAGTATTACAGTCTGTAGTACAACTTAATTGTGCATCTATAACTCCTTGTACTGTACCCGCGTTTGGTCCTATAAAGTAGGTACCACCTGAACCCCATGCGTTACTATAATCGGTCCAACCATTAATATCAAAGTAAGGAACATTATATACACTACAACCAGTAGTAGTACATGTGTATGATTGACATATTGCGGTACAAGCAGATAAACTATCAAAAGTACCGTAAGTTGGGTCTTCTATACATCCGTTAGCTGAACATGAGTAAGATACACAACTTGCTGTACAAGCAGATTCTGCTAGATAAGAATAATTTCCACCATCTACTACCCTTGTTTGAGCAGAAACACATGTTCCTGATTGGTTGTTGGTGCTCTCTTGTAAAAATTGTGTTAAGTCTTGAGCGAATAAACTAGCGTCAATTGTTGGGTAACTAATGTTTGTACCAAAACCTAAAAATTCTAGTCCACCATAACCTAGTGGTATGTTATTTATACTACTACCCGTACCTGCACTGTAATAAAACGTATCAGGGTTATTTGCTGTGAAATACTTGTTACTTTGGGAAAGTCCCCACATTGTCGCAAAAGAAACAGGTCTGTTTCCTGGCCCACTTAATCCACCCCAAACTCCTGGAGCGGAAAAATAATCGTTCCAGTTACTACCTGGAACACCACCACCATAAATGTTTCCTACCCCACTTGGTGGACCTGGATTGTTAGGGTATGTACCCATTAACCAAGTACCATCGAATGGGGTATTTCCTGTTATATCTAGTTTGTTACCAACCGATACCGCCGCTAGAACATTTATTGGAAATGCTCTGTGTGCCTGATATACCACACCATTTTGTCCTTTAGTAGGGTATATAAAAGTTCTTAAACTTAACTTAGTTGATGCACTACAGGTAGTGGTAGCTGAATTACCTTCATTTATCCTCCATAACTTAGAATAATTACCGTAATCTTGTTTCCAAGAAGCTGTTGGAGCAGAAAAGTCATAGGTGTTAAGATAACTTGTTGTGTGGTACTCACCACCGACCGCGTTTTCACTTTCATCCGCAAATATTATAACTAATGTATCACCAGTAATTAGACCGTGTTGGTCTGTTGTAGTCGCAGTATTAACCCAGAATTGTGGATTAATAGTTCCTCCCAACGGGTAATTAGGGTTATTTGGGTTGGTGTTTGTAAGTGATAGTAATGATGGTTGACCTATACCACCCTCATTTGTACCACCCATTGGATTACCTGCTGCAATAGCCCAGTGGTCTGGATTAGGATAATTAGGGTGTGCTGCTGGTGGTGTACTAATACCATAAGCCCACTCCCACGCATCTTTTGTTTTGTTTTGTGTGGTAGGTGGGAAGTTGTTACCCAGGTTATTACCTGAGTTTTGAGTCATTATGGTCCAATCAAAGTATGAGCTACCGTCAGGAAGATTAAAACCATATGCCATTAATGGCCAAGTCAACCACCTTTCGTTAGCCATGGTCATGTGTTGTTGGGTACCACCCGTAATTCCACCGTTATCTGACTCTACCCACGCACTTTGATTAGCAAGAAATGATTGTAGTCCCCAATACGCTTCTTGTATAGCAGTGGTAGCCATTGACGTGGTATCGTAGAATACATATATTTTTGTTTCTGGTGTTAAACCTAAATCATTGTTACATCTCCAACCAACACATCCCTCTTCACAAGCTCCCGATGTTTGATATATGTAATCCAAACTTGGGTTGTTAATATTGGTTGGGCTAGTTACTACTTCACAACATCCCCAGTGTGTTGTACACTCATAGTGTACACAAGATGCGGTACAAGCCTCTAGTGTTGCTGTACCACCTGTTCCAGGGGTTAATGTACACCCGGTCATAGTACACGTATAAGAAGTACAAGATGCTGTACACGCAGATAAATTTTGATATGTTCCTCCTGTACCTGGAATTTGTTGACAACCGTTTGGACCACAATTATAAGTAAAGACTGGTAGTTGTGCTCCAAAACATTGTAACTCACAATTTGTTTGGTCACCATATGGATAATCAACATTACCGGAAGTTTCAGCACTAGTACAGTTATTAGGAACTATACCTGGGAACCAACCAACCATATTAGTTAAAACATCACCAATATCTCCAGCGGTTGCTCCCGAAAACGAAGTATCGATAGACCAACCATATTGGTCTAATCCACCAAAAATTCCTGATGGTGATGAGGTAAATGGAACCCCAGCATCAGTTAAATCATCAAAACAATTGTGACCAAGAAATGTACACAATGGGTCCGTACCTAGTTGGCCTGGCATCCCAGTAAATGTTGGGTACCAATCTGAACTTGTATATTGTGTTCCATCATTACCTTTTAAATCCCAAAAAGGATTTGATATCTCTAAACCTATTATTTTTGGTGTGTTGTTATCACCAGCTACTCCTGTGTAATTACCCTCTATATTTGGGTCACTAATTTGAGTTTCACCTAAAGCACATATTGCTTCTGGACCAAAAGCTGAACCAGGTGCTGTACCAGAAATCCATGTACCATCTAATGTACCAGTACCTCCAGCACCTACATTATCTTGGTTACCACTACTAATCGCTGCCGTAGTAAACAATAAGAATTTTCTTTCAAAGGCTGTCCACCCAGTATTTTCGTCCCAATCTCCACCGTATGGATTACCTGCAACACTTTGTCTAGGCATCAGTACACTTTTTAATGACCCTCCCGCATTAGTAACGCCTGAATATGTTATATAGTGATTCGTATACCACCCAACATATGAACCCTTTGGTCCTATCCCTGATGCACTATTACCATAATCAGGTGCTGGTGAAGGGACACCAAGAGCACTACCAACTCTCCACCCTTGTGCGTAGTAACCATTAGCAGTTCCTCCATCTTCATTTATAATAGCAACAACAATTATGTCTTCATCGTATTCTGCTTTTTTAACACCCCCACCAACAATATTAGCTGGGTCTCCTGGACAGTAACATGACGCTGCTGGGGTACCATTACTACTTTGTAGTAAATTACTAGAATAACTACCTATATTATGATTTTCTACATCAAATATATGAAAATCATTCATATATTGTGCACTTATACCATTAACCGCGTTACATGTTGGAGATGCCTTAACTAAATCATGTTTATAGATGGCGGTCGGCCAATATAACCACATTTGTTTCTCATTTAGAATGTGGTAAGATTCACCTTGCCAACCATTAGATTGTAATGAGTTTGTGTACGCTGTTGCTGCAGTATACATAACTTCAAGGGAAGAACCATAAGAACCTGAGGAATCGTAGATAAAATAAATTTTAGTGTTTGCGGAAAGTCCGGGTGGACATCCCCAACTTACGCAGTTTGCTTGACAGTTGGAGAGTGTAGAATATGTACCGGTGTTTGCTGAGAGACAACCAACGGACGTGCAATTGTAAAAGGCCATAGATTAATATATATATTTCATTTTATTTATAAAAAACGCATCAAATGCGTAACATGTTATAAATAAATATCCCAAACTTTTGATTTGGGATATTTGAAACTTATATAATATTTTAAACTTTTAACTTTACTCCTCTAACACCACTTTTAAATGTGAGTCCCAAGTAACACCTGCGAAGTTATACGGTCCTTGGTCTATAGATAAAGCTACAGTACCATCACTATATTCTGTAACATTCATTGTTACCCACCACACAATAGGTGGGTCATTAGGATTACATGGTCTGAACTCTAATTGTAGGTTAATTACACCAGCACTATATGTATAATCTAAAATATAAAGTGGTAACATCGATTCATTAAAATTCCAAGCGTGTGTAGGAGAGGCATTTCCATTTACAGGGTATACTGTAGTCCAAAATCTACCTTCTTGTGTTGGTGTTGGAAAATCTATTATTCCATTACCTATACCGTTAGGATAATCAGTGTGATATATAGGACTTACGAAATTTGTACTAACATAAGAATAAGACGTATCAAAATGTTGTGATGTTAATTCAGAACAATTAATTTCAAACTCTGCTCTTTTTACATTGTACTTTTTACCTTCACCTATAAATGTTGTTGATGGAGGTAATATTGTAACACCGTTGTTATTTCCATTAGCTACAATTAAGTCATAATTTAATTCTGCTACTAATTCATTATTACCATTATTAATTATGGTATCTCCATTATTTACATTTAATGTGTCACCATTGTTAGTGTTGGTATTATTTGTAATACTTGGGTCTTGTGGTAATGGTTGTAATAAATCGTCTTCTTTTTGGCAAGATGAGAAGACAGTTAATACTATCAGTAGATTTAGGATTAAATTTTTCATTGTGTAGTGGGGTATTTAGTTAAACATTAATTTAATTGCACTACAAAGATAAGTAAATATTGTTAAACTACCAAATAATCTAGACTAAAATTTACTTGTTGCTGGTACCTTAGCCATTTCTGAATTATATATACCAAGTTTTTCACAAAGAGTTTTCATCGCAACATCAACAAAGTCTTTTGGTCCGATGAATTCTTTACCTATACCAGTTTTAGTTCCAGGATTAATATACTGAACCCCTTTTTCTAAATCATCAAGGTCACTAGAACAAGTATATTGTATATGACCTTTATTATCAGTTAAAGCTAATTTCATACCCACAATTTCACCTTTTTTGTTTTTAAGTGGTAACGGGTTGTCTGAAGTAGCCCCCGCAAATATTACTGTATCAATTAAACCTTTTCTGAATATACCACCTTTTTTCTTTTGTTTGTCCCTAGATTTTTTATCACTATAAATATTTACTTGTTGTCCAGCTATTTTAGTTCTAAAATAGTTTTCGAAATCTCTTTTAGCTGCATCTATTTTATTATCATCTCTTGTTTTACTTTCAGCTTCTTTTCCACCATCTTGTCTTTTATTCCAATCTTGAGTTTTAGTTTTTTTCCTATAGAAGTTAACGTCACCGTCTTTACCTTTCAAAGTTTTAACCTCATACTCAGCCACAGGGTCTGGTGTCTCTCCTTTTGTATACCCTAAGTCGATAAGTTTTTTACTCTCTTCTTCAAATTTAGCTTCATCAAAATCAGTTGTGTTATCTTGTTCACTAATAAGATTATTTTTATTTTTAAATGCTTCATGTAAGCCAAGAATTCTATTCTTTTCATCTTCCGTTACTTCAAATATTTTTTTCATAGTAATTGTTTTCTTAATAAATATACGTTAAATGTAGAATATTCCAAATTAATATTGTATCTTTGTCGTATGAATATATACCTATTTGATTTCGATAATACAATTGTCGAACTACCATACAAAGAAACAATAGAATATCTAGACCAAAAAGAGAGTTTAGACCCAAAATTAAATTTTAAATTAATTCAAAAAACAAGAGAAGATTATCTAAGAACAATGAATTATGACCCAGATGGTTTATTCTTAATTTTGTCTA
>Ga0209232_1000788_pt1 | contig 18355 bp, 22 predicted proteins | sample ETNvirenome_2_60_FD_184066 | JGI IMG/M metagenome (GOLD analysis project Ga0209232, IMG submission 184066) | Marine viral communities from the Pacific Ocean - ETNP_2_60 (SPAdes) (version 2) | ecosystem: Environmental > Aquatic > Marine > Oceanic | place: Pacific Ocean | collected 2013-06-22
AAGAGATAATGGACGCAACACAAATGTACATGGCAAGAAATGCACCACGTGCAGCTGTTGCCATTGTTGACGGCATTGAAGACCCAACGGAACTTGGTATACGAGAAAAACTAACAGCGTCAAAAGAATTATTAGACAGAGTTGGTTTAGTTAAAACGGAAAAAGTACAAGTTGAATCTACAGGTGGAGTTATGTTAATGCCACCGAAAAAAACTGAGGACGATGACTAATAGAAAATTAGGAACGTGGGAACTGCCACAACCTATAGACATAAAAGAACAAGAAGAATGGTCGGCAATTCCAAGAGTTGCAAAAACAGTACCTTTTGGGTACAGCGTTGACCCTGAGAATGAACATATACTAAGACCGATACCAAAAGAACTTGATGCCTTAGAAAAGGCAAAGGAACATTTAAAACAGTACTCCTATAGACAAGTTGCTAATTGGCTAACAAAATTTACAGAAAGAGAAATATCCCATATAGGTTTAATGAAAAGAGTAAAACGTGAGCAAAAACGTAAGAACCAAGCTAGAACTCTCCGTGTCTGGGCAGAGTATGCAGAAAAGGCAATACAAGCGGCAAAAAAACTTGAAGAAGAAAGAAGTGGCAGTAAAGTCACAGCCAGTAGTTTCTAAAACATCAGTAGAAGTTTTACCTCAAGAAGAACGTAATATTGTTTTTAAACCGAATGAAGGACCTCAAACAGAGTTTCTTGCTTCAGGAGAACGAGAAGTTTTATATGGTGGTTCAGCAGGTGGTGGTAAAACATTTGCTATGTTAGCTGACCCATTACGGTACATGGGACACCCACAGTTTAGTGGACTGCTATTACGACATACAACGGAAGAACTAAGAGAACTTATATTTAAATCTCAAGAGTTATATCCAAAAGTATGGAAAGGTATTAAGTGGTCAGAACGTAAGATGCAATGGGTTGCTCCGTCAGGTGCAAGACTTTGGATGTCTTATCTTGACAGAGACGAAGACGTTATGCGTTATCAAGGTCAAGCGTTTACATGGATTGGCTTTGACGAATTAACCCAATGGTCAAGTCCTTTTGCATGGAACTATATGCGTTCACGATTACGTTCAACAGTATCCGACTTGCCTATCTTTATGAGGGCAACAACTAACCCCGGTGGTTTGGGTCATCATTGGGTAAAGAAAATGTTTATTGACCCTGCACCGTACGGAAGTTCATTTCATGCAACAGACATTGAAACAGGAGAAACACTTAAATACCCAGCAGGACATAGCCACGCAGGAAAACCTTTATTCAAACGGAGATTTATTCCTGCAAGACTATCTGATAATCCATACCTCTCACAAACAGGAGACTATGAAACAATGCTCCTATCCCTTCCTGAACAACAGCGAAAGCAACTCTTGGAAGGAGACTGGGACATTAAAGAAGGTGCAGCGTTTACTGAGTTTAGTAGGGACGTACACGTTATTGACCCCTATTCTATCCCTAATAATTGGGTTAAGTTTAGGGCTTGTGACTATGGTTATGGAAGTTATTCAGGGGTTTTATGGTTTGCTGTTTCACCCTCGGAACAGTTGGTCGTCTACAGAGAATTGTACGTGTCTAAAGTCCTTGCCACAGATTTGGCAGATATGATATTAGAGTTAGAAGCAGGTGACGGAAATATAAAGTACGGTGTGTTAGACTCTAGTTTGTGGCATAAACGTGGAGACACAGGTCCTTCATTGGCAGAACAAATGATTAGTAAAGGATGTCGATGGAGACCGTCCGATAGAAGTAAAGGAAGTCGTGTAGCAGGAAAAAATGAAATACATAGAAGATTACAGGTTGATGAATTTACAGAAGAACCTCGATTGGTATTTTTTAACAACTGTACAAGCACGATAGCACAACTTCCTTCAATACCCCTTGACAAGAAAAATCCTGAAGATGTCGATACAAAATCAGAAGACCACTTGTATGATGCATTACGATATGGTATAATGTCAAGACCAAGATTTAGTGTGTTTGACTATGACCCATTTAAACCAAAACATAGTTACGCACCATCAGATACAACATTTGGATATTAATTTATGGCAGAAGAAAACATTACAATGGATGACGAAGCAATAGCGTTAGAAGACGTTAATGACTCTGAAGCAGATTATAAAGTTTCAGGTTTAATTGACTTTGTTTATTCTCGTTACAAAAAAGCTGAAGACTATCGTGAGAATGACGAAGATAGATGGCTAAAAGCGTACCGTAATTATAGAGGTATATATGGTCCTGACGTTCAGTTTACGGAAGCTGAAAAATCAAGAGTGTTTATTAAAATAACAAAAACAAAAACTCTTGCAGCGTACGGTCAGATAGTTGACGTTTTATTTGCAGGTAATAAGTTTCCATTAAGTGTTGAACCAACCGAACTGCCTGAAGGTGTAACGGAAGATGTAAATACAAAACTTACACCTGAACCTCAAACACCAATGCAAGAACCAAACTTAGATTCTCCGTATGGTTTTGAAGGAGACGGTGCTGACTTTCCAAAAGGTTTTACAGCAAATCAATTTGAGCTAGGACCTTTAGAAGATAAACTTGCCAATGTTAAATTAGAAGAAGGTGCAGGTACAACACCTGATAAAATTACATTTAGTCCTGCTATGGTTGCAGCTAAACAAATGCAAAAGAAAATTACTGACCAATTAGAAGAGTCCAATGCTTCTAAGTACTTACGAAGCACAGCCTTTGAAATGGCATTATTTGGAACAGGTGTAATGAAAGGACCATTTGCCGTAGACAAAGAATATGCAAATTGGGACGAAGACGGAAACTATGACCCTAAATTTAAAACTGTTCCACAAGTTAATCATGTATCAGTATGGAATTTTTATCCTGACCCTGACGCACATAATATGGAAGAAGCACAGTACGTTATTGAAAGACATAAACTTTCACGAACACAACTCAGACAATTAAAAAAGAGACCGTACTTTAGGTCACAAGTTATAGATGACGTTATACAAACAGGGGAATCATACATAAAAAAACATTGGGAAGATGATTTATCCGATTATCAACCTGAACATGGTATTGACCGATTTGAAGTTATTGAGTATTGGGGTATGTGTGATACAGAAATGCTTATTGAAAACGAAGTAGAAATACCAAAAGAGTTACAGAAGTTTGATGAGCTACAGGCAAATATTTGGATATGTAATAAAAAACTTATTAGAGTTGTATTAAATCCATTTAAACCTGCAAAGATACCGTACATGGCATCTCCATATGAATTAAATCCGTACTCATTTTTTGGTGTAGGTATTGCTGAAAATATGGACGACACACAAACATTAATGAACGGTTTTATGAGAATGGCAGTTGACAATGCTGTACTATCAGGAAATTTATTAATAGAAGTAGATGAAACAAATTTAGTTCCGGGTCAAGACTTATCTGTTTATCCGGGAAAAATATTTAGAAGACAAGGGGGTGCTCCGGGTCAAGCAATATTTGGTACAAAGTTTCCAAATGTATCAGGAGAGAATATGCAGTTGTTTGACAAGGCAAGAGTACTAGCTGATGAATCAACAGGCTTTCCATCGTTTGCACATGGACAAACAGGTGTTATGGGCGTAGGAAGAACAGCAAGTGGTATTTCTATGCTAATGAACGCTGCATCAGGTGGAATTAAATCGGTAATTAAAAACGTAGACGATTATTTATTAAGACCTCTAGGAGAAAGTTTATTTAGTTTTAATATGCAGTTTGACTATGACTCCAAAATAAAAGGAGACTTAGAAGTTCGTGCAAGAGGAACTGAAAGTTTAATGGCAAATGAAGTACGGTCACAAAGATTAATGCAGTTCTTAGGTACGGCAAGTAATCCTGCCCTTGCACCGTTTGCTAAGTTTCAATATATTATTAGAGAAATTGCAAAGGCAATGGATTTAGACCCTGATAAAGTTACTAATAATATGGAAGAAGCTGCACTACAAGCTAAGATATTACAAGAAATGCAAATGAAACAACAACCACAACCTCCTGCAGGAGTAAACCCAAATGACCCAACAGGTGCAGGTGGTGGAACAATTGGTACAGGTCAAGTGCCAACTCCAAACGAACAAGGATTTTCAGGTAATGAACAAGGACAACAAACAAGTGCTGTCTCACCTCAAGCCACTGGTGGAGAACAAACAGCTACTGGACAGCTTCAATAATTATATAGACTTACTTATTGAACGTCAACATTCTGCTATTGAACAAGCAGATAATAATATTATGATGTACCGAGCACAAGGTGCAATTGCAACTTTGCGTAAATTAAAGTTAATGCGTTGGGAAGTTTTAGGAGATAAAAAGTAATGAAAAAACAAATGGAATTATTTCAAGAGGGTGGATTAGAACAGGACGGTGGAACGACTGACCCTGTATCAGGTAATGAAGTTCCAATTGGTTCAGCTAAAGAAGAAGTAAGAGATGACATAGACGCAAGACTTTCTGAGGGTGAGTTTGTATTTCCTGCTGATGTTGTAAGATTTATAGGTTTAGAAAAACTTATGATGCTACGACAAAATGCAAAGGCAGGTTTAAAGAAAATGGAAGCAATGGGTCAAATGGGTAATTCAGAAGAAGCAACACTACCTGATGACATGCCATTTTCTTCTGATGATTTAATTGTTGGTGATGATACAGGTGACGGTGACTTAGAAATGCAAGTTGGTGGATTTGTTCCACCTTTTGGTACACAACAACAACAAGGTACAGGTATTTATACTCAGGCATCACAAATGGGTGGACAGTTTACTGTACAACCTCAACAAACAATGCAACCTTCAGCAATGGTTTCACAACAACCTGTTGCAACAGGTTATGGTCCTAATTTTATAGGTGGTCAACAACCAACAACAGATTTTAAAAAGTTAGTTCCTATGCCAACACAAAGCTATGAAAATATTCGATTTGTAAATGCTGCAGGGGAAATTATGATAATACCCCACACAAATGGTAATCCTGTATTTCCAGTACCTGAAGGATACACAAGAGAAACAGCCGATACATCACAAGTTAAAAAAGACACAGAGGAAACATTAGAGTCTCCAACAGATGTAAAAGTTAAAACGGCAACGGTAACAAAACCTGACCCTAATTTACAACGTGATAGAGAACGAGAGCTTCAAGAAGCTGAAGACCAAAGAAAAGCTACTAATAGAAGTTATGATAATATGTTTAAATTAGCGTATGAACAGTCACCTGATAAATCGTTAGAGGGTGTAACAAAGTTTATTAAAGATGGAAATGTAAAGGCAGATGTTCCAATTTTTGGTGAAATAAAAATACCCGGATTTACATTTGAAGAAGCTAAAATTGAAGAAGCATACAATAGAAACTTTTTAGGTTATGATGATACTTATGAAACAGATGTAAAAAGTATGATAGAAACAGTTAAAGACCCAGTAACTGGTGGGTCTAAAATTGTAACTGATGACAAAGATAAAATTATTGCACAAACCCAATCTAAGAAAGCAAAACAAGAAGCTAAAAACCAAGCAGATGCTATAAAATTTAGAAAAGAACAAGAAGCTAAGATTTACCAATCTGTTTTAGATGACAGAAGAAAACAAGAAGCAGAAGATAGAAGAAAAAAAGAAAAAGAAGAAAGAGCATTTAAAGACTTTAAAGAAAGTCAAAAAAAAGTTAGTGGATATGCACCTGATTTTAAAAAAGGTGGCATAGCTACTAAAGCTAAGAAAAAAGTTATGAAGCAAGGTGGGTTAGCTTCTAAAAAATAACCCATATTTGTTGGCTACTCATACCCCATGATGGCTACTCTGACCCCAACAAAGGAGAATGGAAATGGCAGAAGAATTAACAATGGCAAAAGACGCAACACCAAAAAAAGTTGCATTTATGAGTAAACCTTACACAAACGAAGAAAAAATTAAACGTGAGGAAGAAGAATTAAAAAAGTTAATTGAAGAACAAAAGAATGAAGCAACTAAAACAAACGCTACAGGAGATGCTACTGAGCAAGACGTTGATAATGCAGAGCCTAAAAATGCTGAAGAGCGAACTTTTAAAAAACGCTATGGTGATTTACGTAAGCACCAACAACAACAACAAAAACTTTTTGAAGACAAGATTTCGTCTCTTGAAAGTCAGTTGGAAAAAGCTACTAAACAAGAAATTAAAATTCCTAAAACGGAAGAAGAACTAGAAACATGGGCAAAAGAATATCCTGACGTTGCAGCGATAGTAGAAAGTATTGCAATTAAAAAGGCAAAAGAACAGTCAGAAGATTTAGAGTCTCGTATGAAAAAGTACGAAGACTTACGAGAAGAAGCAACAAAAGAAAAAGCTGAAGTTGAACTGTTATCTTTACATCCTGACTTTGGAACAATAAGAGAAAGTGACGACTTTCATACTTGGGCAGAAGAACAACCTAAGTGGGTGCAAGATGCCTTATATGAAAATCAACATGACGCTAAATCAGCAGCACGTGCAATTGATTTATATAAAGCAGATAAAAATATTACTAAAACAAAACCTAGCAAAGACGCAGCAAAAGCTGTAAATGCTAGAGGAGAAAGAACCGAACCACAAAAAGATGAAAGCAAAGCATATTTAAAAGAATCTGAAGTTGAAAAAATGTCAGCAAAAGAATATGAAAAGCGTTCACAAGAAGTAATGGAAGCAATACGTGCAGGTAAATTTATTTACGATGTATCAGGTTCAGCAAGGTAGGAGTGTACAATGTCAAAGTTTTATATTCCTAAAAAGGACGAAGAATATATAGCACCATTTGGTCCTGTAATGGGCTACAAAAAAATGTCCGATAGTTTTGTTAAAAACATGAACAAGGCTATGAATCCTAATTTAAAAGATTGGTCAGGGAATTTAGTTGGTAAAGTAAAACATGAATTAAAATTTGACCATGATATAGAAAAATTATGGCTTGATGAGTTTTCACAATTTATAGGAAGACTACATAACTTTGTTGAGTACAGACATTCTTTTGGTACAAAAAAACTTGATACTGTAAATAATGATTATGGTATAAAGATTGCTTCAGGTTGGTTTGTAAGACAATTTGAAAATGAATATAACCCATTACACGTCCATACAAGTTGTAGACTATCATGTGTTGGATATTTAGCTTTACCTGACGGTATTGAAAAAGAATGGGAAGAAGATTATAAAGACCATCATCCTGCAAATGGGCACATACAATTTGCTCATGGAACAAATTCAGGATATAATCAAACTAATTTTATGGTAAAACCACAAGTAGGAGACTTTTATGTTTTTCCTGCAGAATTATTTCATTGTGTTTATCCATTTAAAACTAAAGGAGAAAGACGTTCTTTTAGTGTCAACTTTAATTTTTTAGAAATACCTAAAAAAGCTGTTGACAAAAAGTAATTTATACATATAACTATGTGTATAATGTTTATACAGCCCACTATATATAGTGTTACCTGTATACTATGACTAAGCAAACGACAATAATTTACTAGATTACCTGATAAACTTTGCCCAATACGTATAAGAATGTACAGCTTATATACATTGCACCATCTGTAAATCAGCCCTATAAATAACTTTGTATGTTTTGCATCTGTAAATATGCTAATTAAAGGAGATTAACTTATGGCATTTTCTAGTGCAGCAGGTTATGGTAATCTTCCTAACGGTAATTTTAGTCCTATTATCTACAGCAAACAGGTGCAACTTGCATTTCGCAAGGCATCTATTGTAGACGCAATCACTAATAATGACTACTTTGGTGAAATTGCAAATATGGGCGATACTGTTAAGGTTATCAAAGAACCTGAAATTACAGTTAAGGCTTATTCACGTGGTACAACAATTACACCACAAGACCTTGACGATGAAGAGTTTAACCTTACTATTGACAAAGCTAACTACTTTGCATTTAAGGTTGACGATATCGAAGAAGCTCACTCACACGTAAACTTTCAACAGTTGGCAAGTGATAGAGCTGCTTATAGACTTTCTGACCAATTTGACCAAGACGTTCTTGGTTACTTGTCAGGTTTTAAACAATCATCAATACATGGTTCAGCAGATACTGTTAACGATACTGTTAATGGTGCTGTAGCAGTTTCAACTGCAGGTACAGATGAACTGTTATCTTCAATGAAGTTAGATGCTTCTGACTTTACTGACGGTTCAGGAACTGCAGGTTCTGCTAGTGCAGGTATTGCAATTCAGCCTAGACTTCCGGGTGCAACTGATGCAACACCAGCAGCAGGAGACACATATCCATTGACGTTGATTGCAAGAATGGCAAGACTATTAGACCAACAAAATGTTGACACTAATGGTCGTTGGTTAGTACTTGACCCTGTGTTTATTGAAGTACTAAAAGATGAAGACTCAAGACTATTCCAAGCTGATTGGGGTGGAGACGGACTTCAAAATGGTTTAGTATTAAATAGCTTACACGGTTTTAAAGTCTATCAATCTAATAACTTACCTTCTGCAGGAACAGGTCCGGGAACAGCAGGTGCTAATAGTACCTCAAATTTCGGAGTTATTGTTGCAGGACATAGTTCATCAGTAGCTACTGCCGAACAAATCAATAAAACAGAAACTTACAGAGACCCTGATAGTTTCGCTGATATTGTTCGTGGTATGCATTTGTATGGCAGAAAGATACTTCGACCTGAAGCAATCTGTACTGCTAGATACCACTTAGCATAAAGGAGAATTTAATATGGCATTAGGCGATAATACAACTTCCGTTGCTAGGGGTATGGGTTCTAGAGGTAGACAACCATACTTCATTCAGCATACGCTAGACTTTGCTCAAGCAGTAACTGATAAAGGAACTGCTCTTGCAGCAAATGATGTTATTCCGGGATTAACTATTCCTGCGAATACTGTTATACTTCATGCAGGTTTTGAAGTTACTGAAGCACATGCAGGTACTTCTACAGATACCGACTTTGACTTTGGAATAACAGGTGGAGACCTCGACAACTTTGTTGACGGTTTTGACTTTGACGGTGCAAGTGTGGGTGCTTATGCTCCTACTCCTGCAGCTTATTCTCCAGTTATTGTTGGTGGAACTTCAGATACTATTGACATTGAAATCCAAGCAATGACAGGTACAACAACTGGTGGAAAAATCAGAATGTTTGCTATATGCATGGATATTGATGACGTTGGTACAATGGCTGCTGACGAAGTAGATAGAGATACATTAGCGTAACTCAACATATAATATGAGGGCAGGGCAACTTGCCCTCTATTTAAATATAGGATTATCATGGCTGAATCATTTTTAACATACACAAATAAAGTTCTTGCAAGAATGAATGAGGTACAGCTTACCTCAACAACATTTCCGAATGCAAGAGGTATTCAAGTGCAATGTCAAAATGCCGTTAATGAAGCCATACGTTATATTAATCAAAAAGAATTTAATTATCCTTTTAATAATGCAACGGAAACAAAATCATTAACAACAGGAACAGTTAGATATACTGTTCCAACATCCACAAAAACAATAGACTATAATACATTTAGATTAAAAAAAGATGATGACTTAGGAACAAGTGGTGGTAAATTAAGAATACTAGATTACAATGAATATATAAATAATTTTATTACACAAGAAGATGACATCGTAACAACACAATTAGATGGGTCATTAAATGACTCAGCAACAACAATAACAGTAGACAGTACAACAGGTTTTGCGTCTAGTGGTACGTTACACATAGACAATGAAAAAGTAACCTATACAGGTACTTCATCAACACAATTTACAGGTGTTACAAGAGGTGCTTCTTCAACAACAGCAGCTTCACATTCTGATGATGCTCAAGTTTCTCAGTTTTCAGGTGGCAGTATACCACAGTACATTGTTAGAACACCTGACAATAATTATTTACTTTACCCTTTTCCAAATAAAAATTTTACAATTAAATTTGAATACTATACTTTTCCAACTGATATGTCTGCACATGGTGATACAACAACAATACCTGATAGATTTGCAGCAGTAATTGTTGACGGTGCAACTGCATTTGTTTATCAATACAGAGGAGAGACTGCACAATATCAATTAAATATGCAACGCTTTGAGCAAGGCATAAAAAATATGCAAACATTATTAATAAATAGATTTAATTATGTTCGTTCAACTTTTATACCAAGAAGTGCAAACTATGGAATGGCAGATTTAAATGTAAGGGTTTCTTAGTATGCCTGATTTATCGCAAGTGCAACCTGTTAACTTTCCTTTACAGGGTGGATTAGTTTTAAATAAATCTACATTTGCTATGCAACCGGGTGAAGCATTAGAGTTACAAAACTTTGAACCTGATATTGCAGGTGGCTATAGACGAATAAATGGTTTTGCTAAACTTGTCGATAATATTGTACCACAAACAAGTTCTTCTTCTGAAGCTGTTTTATTGTCTATAAAATTTAATGATAAAATAGTTGCTGCAAGAGGAGAAAAAATACACACAGCCACAGAGGGAAATAACTCTTGGACAGAAATAGATACAGGAAGAACAAGTGCTTCTACCTATGATTTTGAAATCTTTAACTTTGACGGTAATGATAAATTTATAGTTGCTGACGGTAACAATGCACCAACAGTATTTAACACTTCTTTTGTTGCAACAGACGTAAGTTCAGGTGGTGGTGGTGAAGTAAGCACAGCCGTTACAGGTGCAAAGTTTGTAAAGGCATTTAAGAACCATATGTTCTATGCAGGAATGTCTAGTAAACCTCAAGAGGTAGTATTTAGTGAACCTTTTGATGAAGATGATTTTGCTACTGCTGATGGTGCAGGAAGTTTTAAAGTTGACGATACAATAGTTGGTCTTAAAGTATTCCGTGAAGATTTATTTGTATTTTGTGAAAATAGAATATTTAAACTGTCAGGAACGTCAAGTTCTAACTTTGCAGTTACTCCTGTAACAAGAGACATAGGATGTGTAAATGGACAGACAATACAGGAATTTGCAGGGGATTTAATATTCTTAGCACCTGATGGATTACGTACTGTTGCAGGTACTGCAAGAATTGGTGACGTTGAGTTGGGCACGGTAAGTGCTAATGTACAGTCTTTATTTAATGATAATATAGCAACGGCTACAAATTTTACTTCTGTTGTTATTCCTAATAAAACACAGTACCGAGTTTTCTTTTCTAAATCTAGTATTATTGAAAGTCTAACGGAAGGTGCAATTTGTTCGTTACGAGGACAAGCATTTGAATTTGCAAAGTTAAAAGGAATAAAACCTTCTTCAACTTCTACCTTTACAGACATAAGTGGCACAACAATAATACACGGTGGTTTTGATGGTTATGTTTATAAACAAGAAAGTGGAAACGATTTTGACGGTACAGCTATAGATGGAAAATATAGAAGTCCAGATTTAAATTTTGGAGATGCAGGAGTACGTAAACATATGCAACGTATTCTTGTAAGTTATAAACCAGAGTCTTCTGTTAACGCTGATTTATTTTTACGTTACGATTATGAAGACCCTGACACACCAAGACCTTCAGCATATTCATTATCTGCAGCAGACATAGTGGCAGTTTATGGAACAGCTACATATGGAACAGCAACGTATGGTGGACAGACAGAACCGTTACTAAGACAGGCTGTTGAAGGTTCAGGATTTACAGTTGCATTACGAGTAAACGACAACGGAACTTCAGCACCTTATGCATTACGAGGTTTTGGATTAGAATATCAAGTAGGAGCAAGACGATAAATGGGAGCTACATACACTAGACAGTCAACATTTACTGATGGCGATATTATTACTGCAGCCCATAGTAATGATGAATTTAATCAATTACTAGCAGCATTTGCATCAGGAACAGGACACACACACGATGGCACAACTGCCGAAGGTGGTGCGATTACAAAACTATTAGGTAACACACTTACTTTTGGTACAGGTGCAGATACAGATATTGCTATTACATTTGATGGTAATAGTGCTGATGGTGTTTTAACTTGGATGGAAGACGAAGACTACTTTAAGTTTTCTGATGACATCTTAATGAACAGTACAGAAAAAGTACAGTTTGGTGATACTGCATCTTTTATACAACAATCCTCTGATGGTGTGCTACGAATAGATGGTGAAGCAACAATAGATTTAAATGCTTCAACAGCCGTTACAGTAAGCAATGATTTAAAACTTGATAGTGACTCTGCTGTATTAGGGTTTGGTTCGGACAACGATGTTACACTAACACACGTAGCTGACACAGCTTTACTACTTAACGATGCTATAAAATTAACATTTAGAGATAGTGCCTTATCTATTAGTTCAAGTACAGATGGACAATTAGATATTGACGCTGATACAGAAGTAGAAATAACAAGTCCGTTAGTTGAGATGTCTGCTGATGCAACAGTAGGTGATGACTTTACATTAAAATCGGATGCAGCAGTATTAGGGTTTGGTGCAGATACAGATGTAACATTAACGCACGTAGCCGATACAGGACTATTACTTAACAGTTCAAGACAGTTACAATTTGGTGACAATGCAACGTACATACATCAATCAGCCGATGGTGTGTTAGATTTAGTTGCTGATACAGAAATAGAAATAAATGCAACCACTATAGATATTAATGGTGCAGTTGATGTATCAGGTAATTTAAGTGTTGGTGGTAACTTAGATGTTACAGGTACAATTGACTTTAGTGACTCTAACATTAGTAATGTTGGTTCTCTTGCACTTGATACAATTACAAACGATGGTACAGATATAACACTAGACTCTTCAGGAGATATTATTCTTGATGCTGATGGTGCAAATATTGTATTTAAAGATGATGGTACATCTATACTTGACATTGCAAATAACTCAAGTGATGTAGAATTTACTGTTAGTGTTGCCGATAAAAACTTTGCAATTAAAGGAACAGATGGTTCTTCAGCCATAACTGCTCTTGACATTGACATGGCATTAGCAGGTAAAGCTACATTTAGTGGTGATGTTGTAGTTACAGGGGATTTAACTGTAACAGGTGATGACATTACTATGGCTACAAATACTGCAGGGCATATGCTCGTTGGTGATGGTTCTAACTATAATCCTGTTGCAATATCAGGTGACGTTACTATGTCATCAGCAGGTGCAGTTACTATTGCAAATACAGCAGTAGAAAGTGGTATGTTAAATGCTAATGTTGTTACAGGGCATGATGCTATAACATCAGGAGTAGACACAACTAATGATACTCTCCTACTACACGATGCTGACGCAGGATTAAAGAAAATATCTGTTGCAAACTTATCAACAAGTCTTGGTGGATTAACAGATGTTGTTGGTGATACAAGTCCTCAACTTGGTGGTAACTTAGATACAAATTCACAAAACATACTTATAGACGATGCTCATTTTATTGCCGATGAAAATGGCAATGAACAAATTATATTTCAAACAACTAGTTCTGCAGTCAATCAATTTGATGTAACTAATGCAGCAACAGGTAGTGCTCCTCAGTTATCAGCTACAGGTGACGATTCTAATATTGATTTAAACATATTAGCAAAGGGTACAGGTCATGTAACAATTGTTGGTAATTCTAATGCAGGTGCAATACAATTTAATTGTGAGAGTAATTCACATGGACAGATTTTACAATCTCAACCACACTCAGCAAGTGTTACAAATACAATGTTATTACCTGCAGGTAGTAGCTCAACTCTTGTATCTCTTGTATCCACAGATACTTTAACTAATAAAACTTTAACTACACCAACACTAACAACACCAATAGCAAATGCAGGTATACAGTTAAAGAATGGTGCAACAAGTGCAGGGTTTTTAGAGTTCTTTGAAGATAGTGATAACGGAACAAATAAAGTAACATTAATAGGTCCTGCGTCAACTGCAGATGTAACTTTAACTTTACCATCAGCTACCGATACAATAGTTGGTAAAGCAACGACAGATACATTAACAAACAAATCTATAGATTCCGATAACAATACAATTACAAATATTGTAAATGCCGATATTAAATCTAGTGCTGCAATAGCAGACACTAAATTAGCAACTATATCTACTGCAGACAAAGTTTCATTAAGTGCTGTAGATATTGACGGAGCTTCAGACATAGGTGCTGACTTAGCTTCAACTGATTTAATTGTTGTTGACGATGGTGCAGGTGGAACAAATAGAAAAGCTGCCCTATCAAGATTAACAACCTTTATGACTGCTCAAGGGTTCTCAAGTGAGGACCCTACAGCTTTAGCTATCGCTCTTGGGTGATACAATAAATGCTTGACAAACAAGCATAATTCGTGTATAATTAGTAAAAAGGAGAAAATACATGGCAGATGATGCAGTAGCAAGTATCCAGACAACAGTTTTGCCTGATGAAATTGCTAAAACACTTTCAGCAACTATGACAGTCACTCCTGCTGACGCTAATGACAAATGGTATTACAAACTAACTAGTGTATCTAACTCAAGCACCGATTTAATTGCAGGTAGTTACATTGATTACACAGCAGTTGATGATGATACAGGGTTTACAGCAGTAGCAACAGGTGATAAGGTCAAGTTCATATTTATTAAAAATGTTGACACAAACAGTAGAAGTATCTATATCGTATTAGATGCAGGTACTGCTTCAAGTTCAGTAGGTGATGGTATTACAATAGGACCTAATGAGTTCTTTTGTGCAAGATTACCAAACACTACAGTCGCAGATATTCATGCAATCTCTTCAGCTTCAACAGCCGAAGTTGTAGTTGCAGCTTTATTAGATGATGTAGCGTAGGGGGTAGACAATGGCTAACACCTTTAAAAATAAGGTATACAATGGAGCTAACACTTCAGCTAATGCCAATATGAATGTCTACACCGTTCCTGCTTCAACGACTACAGTTGTTATCGGCTTGACGTTATCTAATACAGCGACAAGCCAAATAACTGCTGACATTAAACTAAGTGCAGGACAGACAGTTCATTTAGCAAAAAATATACCTATCCCTGCAGGAAGTAGTTTTGAGTTTATGGCAGGTAATAAAGTTATTATGGAAGCAACAAACACTATAACAACATCTTCAGATACAGCCGATAGTCTTGATACAGTATTGAGTATTATGGAGATAACCTAATGGGATATGTTGGGAATATACCTGCTAAAAACTTTCACGATGTACCTTCTGTAGAACGCTTTAATGGTACAGGTAGTGAAACAACATTTACTATGGGAAGAAGTGTTGGTAATGTCCAAGACGTTCTTGTGTCCGTAGATGGGGTTGTTCAAGATACAGCAGCGTATTCTGTTAGTGGTACACAGATTGTATTTTCAGCAGCACCTTCAAGTGGCACAGGTAATATCTTTGTAAACTTTCTTGGTGTAACAGATGGTTCTACAACACCACCTGCAGCAAACAAAGGTACATTTAAAGGTGATGGTATATTTAGAACTAACGTGCAGTCTTTAAATACATCTACAACTATTCTTGCTACAGAGAATGCAAACGTAACTGGACCTTTTACAGTTGCAAGTGGAGTAACACTTACAGTTGAATCAGGGGGAACATTGGTAACAGTATGAGTACATTAAAAGCCGACACAATACAAAGCACAAGTGGTGGTGCAGTTACGCTTACTAAGCAACACGCAGCAAAAGCATGGTGTCACTTTAAAGGAACAGAAACGGAAGCTCTGTTAGATAGTTTTAATTTTAGTTCTGTAGATGATGATGGCACAGGAAACTATGGGATGCATTTTACAAGTAATATGACAAATGCTCTTTATGCTTTTACTGCTGGAAATACTGATGATGGTGGTAGTTCTTCTATGTATGGTGTTGATATTACAGAAAATACTATGGCAACAGGCAACTTTGACATTGAAGTATTTTATGTAAATTCAAGTACAAATAGAACAGACGTAGATTTAACGGAAGTTTATATGGTAGTACACGGAGACTTAGCATGAGTACAGTAAAGACTAACACACTTACTGGCACAACTTCAGCAGGGTCAATCGTTGTAACAGGTGAAGGTGGTTCTACTACAACAAACTTACAACAGGGATTGTGCAAACATTGGGTATCCAAAGGCGATATGGCAGGAAATGAAATAGATGGTGAAACATTTAACAATGCATCTTATACAGACCACAACACAGGAATAGCAAGATTCAACATGACTAATCCAATGAGTAACGCTTTGTATATGGTAGTAGCTAATACAGAAGGGTATTGTTACAATACTGTTGTTGTTGATAGTGACACTTGGAATCAATCTAATACTAATGATGGTGGAACTTCTTTTGCCGATAGTTTTGCTTCTGGTGGTGCATGGGGAGATTTAGCATAATGGCTTTTGGTACTTTAAAATTTGATACGCTAACAACTTCTGGAAACATAAGTGGTAAAACAGGTGTTACAGCAACTTCTGTTGATGCTGATTATTTGATTCAACAATGTAGTGCAAGAGGTAAATTCCCAGCAGATGGTGCAAGTATTACAGAGTCATTTAATATTAGTTCATTAACCGACACAGATACAGGTAAACAAACACCTAACTTTTCAAGTAGCTTTAACACAGCTAATTATAGTATTGGTCATTCATTATATAATAATATATCTGAACCTTATGTAAGTAATCAAGCTACTTCTAGTTTTAGACATGAGTTATATGGTGATAATAATGCTTACGCAGACACAGAAAATTGTGTTAGTTTACATGGAGATATGGCATGATGGAGACACCTGAGTTTCAAGGAACACATTTATGGGAAAGACTATGTTGGGCAAAAGAAAAACTTGAAGGAAAACCAACAGACATAAGAGTAGTCTATGAAGACCCAGAGGACATGGACAATCCTGCAAAGATATTATGTCCTGACCCTAATTGGATGGCTTGTGCATTACAGGGTGGAATATTACCACCTGTTGAAGTCTACTGGGAATTAGCAAAGGATGAAGCACAACCTGATTTTAAGAAACATACAAGAGGGTATTTGTTGCACAATACTAAACCTGTTGAAGCAATGACAGAAGAAGAAGCAATAGAGTACCTAATTCAAAAAGATATTCCTGAACGTGTATGGCGAACATGGAATGAGGGCAATAAACCAAAGATGGTAATTTGCCGAACACATCAACTGCCTGAACATCGTCAATGGCGAAATGCTTGGCAGATAAAAGATGATATAGAACTAGCAGCATAAGGGAGAAACATATGACAAGTTTTATCGTGGACAAGGATGGCAACCAAATTGATGCATCAACTGTATCTTCTAAGCCATCAGACAGACACTTTAGAAATGCATGGGCAATAAGTGGCACAGTTATTTCTGAAGATATAACAAAGGCAAAGACAATGTTTAAAGACAAAATTAGAGAAGTCCGTCAGCCTTTACTAGAAGCTGAAGATGTAGTGTACATGAAAGCACTAGAAGCATCCGATAGTTCAGCACAAACTACTAGTGTTAATAAGAAGAAAGCATTGAGAGATGCTCCTGCAGCAAGTGCAATTACTAATGCCGACACTATTGCTAAACTAAAAGCAGCGTGGGATACATCTGTATTAGGCACAAGTCCTTACGCATAAGGAGTAAATAATGGCTTTAACTCAATTAAGAGCAGGTGCTTTTCCAGCAGGAACTGTAATACAAACTTTATCTTTTGAGCAAGATGGGGATATAACTACAACTAGCACTTCATTAGTAGCAACAAATTTTATTGGTTCAATTACACCTCAATTTTCTAGCAGTAAAATTCTTTTTACTTTGCAGGGTGGGCAACTAAGTTATAGTGGTGGAACTAATTTTCAAAATGGTAGTCTTTATAGGCAAATAAATAGTGGTGGGTATTCTTCTATTTTTGTACTGTACAGAAGGAATGTAGCAAGTGTGTATTACGAACCATATTCTCATTCATATTTAGACAGTCCAAACACAACAAACCAAGTAGATTACCAAGTTTATTTTAAAGTAAATGCTAATACAGGTTATTTTGCAATGGACCCAGATTCAGATGATTCAGCCGTTATTATGTTATTACAGGAAATAAGACAATGAGCACTAAATTGGGAAAAGCATTAACAAATCTTAATCTTGGCGAATGGGTACTAAGAGGTACACCAACAAATGAAACAGAATTTAATACCATGTTTAGAAAAATTACTGGTTCTAAAGATGGAGTGGCTATTGAAAGTAGTAAGCCATCTGATTTTGGAGTTACTTGGAGTCAAGTTAAAACAGAAATGGATAAAGAATAATGCCTTACATAGGAAAAAGTCCTGAGAATGGAGTAAGAACACGATTCATATATCAAGCCACAGCGAGTCAAACAGCCTTTAGTGGTTCAGATGCAAACTCTAATGTTCTATCGGTAAC
>Ga0209232_1000790_pt1 | contig 18313 bp, 25 predicted proteins | sample ETNvirenome_2_60_FD_184066 | JGI IMG/M metagenome (GOLD analysis project Ga0209232, IMG submission 184066) | Marine viral communities from the Pacific Ocean - ETNP_2_60 (SPAdes) (version 2) | ecosystem: Environmental > Aquatic > Marine > Oceanic | place: Pacific Ocean | collected 2013-06-22
TGCAAAATGTAAATTGTGGGTGTAGCTAAAATCTATGCCAAACAAATCTATTCGCGCAACCTTGTTCCAGTAGGCAAAAGCAATCGTCAAAGGAATTGTGTTATTTAAATAGGCGCACTTAGTTTCTTGCACCACTTCTTCTATTGGATACAAAACCGCGCTTGGCACTCTTGGATCTAGATCGCACGTGTAACAAGGTATGTCACACTCTGGCAAAAACTTTTTAAGCACATCGGTTTGCGCCCCAGCGTCATCAGTATCAAAAAACCGACTTGCTGGGTCCAACATAAACATGCGATCTGATTTGTATACCGCAGCTGCTGAATTGATGGTCCAAACCTCGTCCCATTCAACACCGTTTTCTCGGCCTATTGCGTAATCAACTTGTGAATTGCCCAGCGCCACAATCGCCACGTGAGCGCCCTCAAGAGACTTGATTTTTGGCATTAACTAACTCCTGTTCTCAGGAGGTCGTAACGATATTCATCTCTTTGTTCGCGTCCCTCCGCTATGGTCTTCATTCGAGCAATGGCCTCTTTGAAACGTCCTTCAAACGTAGCCATTACGTCTGGAGTTTCTTTCAAGAACACTGCCGCCTCTGCGAGAGAACCATAAAGAAGAGCGTCAGGATAGTCTGTGGATAAAAAGGTTGTTCCACTTTCAGCACCAGAAGTCAAAGACGCTGGTTTATAAAGATAGTGAAGCTCAACCGTGTAGTTTGCATCAGGTATGGGTGCAATCTCAAAAGCCGTGTCATCAAACAAAGAATAATATCTGGGCTGTCCTGTCGTTGTAGTAGACGGCGCAAACTCCTTCATAAATGACGGATGCTTGTACTCTAAATACGTGTAGGTATTGCTAGAAACAATTGCTGCGCTAAATGGCGCATAAAAGTCACTTGGCGTTGCCAAAAATCTACTGCTAGAAGTAAGCGTTCCTTGCACGTTTTTGCGTTGCTTAGGCAGCTCAACCAGCTTAAAGATTCTAGACTCTGCTTCTTTAATAAAAGTGGGCAGATTCGTAACAAACGTAGATTCAGTACATTCAAGATAATCTTGAATCGCGGTTTTTAATGTTGCTAATGTAAAGCTCATGATGTCGTTATGGTTACCTCGCCTAGACCTACTGTAATTTCGTAGGTATCTAGTTTAGTGCCAAGTATACCACTTTGCACATTTGTGTACACCACAAAGGCATTATTATCATCTTGTGTATCTGGCCTTGCATTCTTCAAAGCTTCAGGATCTGCTTTGTGTGGCTTAGGTTGCAGCTGCGGATGCTTAGGTGACCATTGGTCTGGACCAACTAACAAGCCGTCCCAAGTCATCTTCATTTCGCGCAATCTATATCTGAATCCTGTTATGTCACAAATACCGTATGCTTTTTTTCCGCTTGCGAATGCCATGATTAAGCCGAGTTATACCCACCAAGATTAGGGGAAATTCTAAACGAAGCTCTAGACTGATCTTGGGACATAGCCCTTTGAAACTCTTCTTCGTACAATTGTTTCAACACAGGCGTGCGCTCTGGTGCTTTTTTTAAACTCATGTAGTAAGCCAAGCCAGCCGTAAAACACGGATAAAACCGAAACGGAACGTCCATTGTGTTAGTTGCAGCATCGGCATCGTCCATACGAGTCAACACGTTCATATGAATTACATAGGTAGAATTCTTGTCGGGAACAGGCCAAGCCGAAATTGTTGGTGTAGTTTGTTTGTCTACAAATATTTGGTTTGGTTTGCCTGTGGTGCTTTTGTTCGTAATGTTTGCGTATTCTGCTCGATTAATTCTGCTAATCGGCATGTCTACATCACTGCCGCCTATCGTTTCCCTGACAAAAGCGTCTAACACATCAATCGGCGCAGTGGGATTCGTAGAATCAATGTTGTACGTTTTTGTGTCTTTGACCATAGTCACGGTTTTTTGTTTGATCGTCCATTGATTCAAACCGCGATTAGACCATTCGGCCAACATTAAATTTACGCTACGGCGTGCAGTTCTTAAATCATAACCAGTGCGAAGCTCTAAGCCACAACGCTCAAAAGCTTCTTCGACGTACTCCGCTACATCAGGTTCAAAATTTTTACTGCCTGACACTGCCATATCAATCCTCGTATAAATTGTTGAAAGTTATCGCAGGATCTAAATAACTTTCATGCCCTTCCGCGCTATGAGTCCACTGTGAAGGCTTAAAGTCAGGAGCGCCTTCCCCGGTAACCCACAATGCTGGGCTAGTTGCCCTAACCCTATTGTTAGGTAATGCAACCAGATTGCCTTTCCATTCGCAATCTTCAGTAATATATAATACATGACTTTGTTTATGTTGTGCAGGATCATCTGCAATATCAGAATCGGTGTAGTCAACCGTAAACAAGTATTTTGCCTGATAAAAGTCGCCGTTAATTTTAGCAATCCAAGGAGAAGAGCTGACTCTGTCCATAACAGTAACCGCATGGTTTCTCGATTCACAGTCCCACGGTTGCGCTAAATGATCCTCCATTGGCCTTGGAAATTCTTCCATGGGTACGTCAAAAACCATGCCTTGTATTGGCATTCTGGCCCACATTGCGCCGCCATGTATGTTGCCCTCATCGTTGTCATCACAATCTGATTCGCAACCTGTAAAGACAACTTGAAAGCTTAAAGACCTGTCTGGAATAGTGTTAACAGCGATAGCTAAAGCGTGTATGTACTCATCATGATACTTTTCATGGTTGTGCGTAAACTCCCTCCTGATCCAGCATTTAAAATGAGGGATGTTACTAATAAGGTAGGACACAATTTATTTTTTAGACTTCTTGTTCATTGATCCGCCTTTCGACATTTTCATCATGGCCCCGCCCTTAGACTTACGCATCATGGCTCCGCCCTTGGATTTCTTAACCGCCAGCTTATTGATAGCTCCGCTTACGCCGTTACTCTTAGTCTTTTTCATCATAGAACCGCCCTTAGACTTTTTCATGAGAGCGCCGCCTTTCGACTTCTTCATCATGGCTCCGCCTTTGGACTTCTTGTTAACCGAGTAACCTTTTGTTTTTTTATAAGTCATAATCGCTCCTTAAACTCTGCCAAACAAACCCATGTTTGATTGTTTTCTAATTATACCACCGTTACGAGCAGTCATAGTCCGCACGTTAGTAGGTTTGCCGCCTACACCTTGCTTTTTAGATCTTTTGCGCTTTACCGCAGAAGCAATTTGATTTTTAGACATGCTGTTTGCCTTGGATCTTGGCACACACTTGGGGTAAGCGCGTTTGCTGCCTGAAGCCGATTTCCTGCCACACGCCTGAAACTTGCCGTCTACTTTAGGAGCGCCTATATCAACCCAGTCGCCTTTTGATCCTTTACCAAACCAAGTTTTTAAGCTCATTAGGTTCTAGGCACTCTGGTCTTTTTTTGCTTGCTTGGGTCAATCGCACCACAACCACGGCCTTGTACCATCATTACGGTTCCGCCGTTTTTCATGTAACCCATTTTGTTTCGCACTTTAGTAGGCAGTTTGCCTAAGCCTTTGTTGCCTTTTGGTACTTGTTTTAGTGACACATCACCTCCGCTCTTCTTTCTAATTGCACCGCCTTTGGCTGCGTATGTACCGCCCATTTTTTTGTACTCTTTTACCATATACGCATTAGCGTATGCAGATGGATATACATCAAATTTGGCTTTAGCTTTAGATTTAGCTTGCGAGTAAAGTTTAGGGTTTTTTACGTTATCAGGTATGCTACCGCCTTCCTTCATCTTAATAGCGCCCAAGGTCTTGGCTTGTTGTGCGTGCGTTTTGCTGGCTTTCTTCAATCCTTTAATTACCTTGTTAATTTTCTTTTGTGTCATTATCTCATCCTTGCTCCCGGTCCACGCATGCCAACCATAGGCATATTAATAGCCGTGTTAACCGGACCTCTTGTTAATGGAGCTGCCACGCGCCCCATTGGGTCAATTTGTGGCATTGGAAACTTAGGTAAAGATGGCATAGGCATCGGCTTTGCAATAGTCAAAGGCTCAGGCATAGGCATCGGTTTTGGTTTTGGCGCTAGTTGCGCTGCAAATTCATCTGGTGTCTGCCTTTTAAATCTTTGTGCGCCTTGAAAACCCATACCACCCAAATCTGTTACATATTCACCCGTATCAGGATCAAAAGTGGCTGTAAGACCAAAGTTTTGCGAGGCTGGATTAATGTTGAATGATTCTAACAAACCTTGATCGACTTGCGGCATCGGAGGCATCACATCAGGAACCTGCTGCATCGGAGGCATAATTCTTTCAATTGATGGTGGTTTAATCATTTTTCTACCGCCAGAATCTCCTCGCGGCAACATGCCGCCTCTTCTTGGCAGCGCCTCTTCCATTCCTAGTTGTGGTAAATCTATATTTGGTGGCACGCTCATAGGAGGAACCGCTGTAGCAGAAGCGCCAGCAATACGATCTTGTAATTCTTGAAGAGCAATCGGATCTATCTGTGGGATGTTGCGTGGGCCAGCAGTTCCTAATGGATACTCTCCGACACCAGTGCCTCCCAAAGTGCCAACTCTTGGTTCAGGAAGATTTGCCACGGGGTCAGGTAACGGCGTAGCCGTTTGTCTTGCAGCAAGCTGGTCTTGTAATTCTTTTATTTTTGCTTCTAAGCTAGAAAACTGACTTGAGTAATCTGGCATTTGCGGAGGCGGTCTGCGTCTACGCCTTAATCTAGGCCTAAACCCACCGAAGAATCCTCCTCCACCGCCGGGAAAGCCTCTTTGCATACCGGGAAAGCCTCTGCCGCCGCCGGGATACTGCGGTTGAAACCGCCCAGAAGCTCTTAATCTGTCAAATAAACCAGCTATACCGCCCATCGGTTGCCTAGGCATAACATTTGGCACGCCCCTTAAACTCTGGCCATATTGAAAAGGGTTTGGTCCTACATCGGACTCGTAAGCTCGGAAAAATGCCATAAACTTCCCCTAGTCGTATTTCTTAATCATTTCTAAAATAATAGAATACGTGTCACCGCTACTGTGTCCGGTTGTGGTTATAAGCACATCTCCAGTTTTACCAGATCCCGCATTGTTTGGAATCGCGGTAAAATTATCGTAATACTCGTCACCCGTTGAATCTGCTGGCAAACCAACAAGCAATACATTGGTAGTTGCATCAAAATCCAACTTAACGGACATACCTACGGTAGCCCAATAAATTCTTTGAATAGCAACTTCAGTGCAAGCCTTTCCAGCCGAGTTTGCGGCTAAGGCAGACACATCCACCTTTACTACCGCAGATTCGCCTGATCCATCAGACACGTTAGTGAACCGCATTACTGCGGTTCGCTCTCCGTCTTGAATAGTTTGTGAAGCTACAGCATCAGCCATGGTTCACCTCCTATTATAGTTCAGTGACCGCAGTGCGTTCTTTGTGAGCGCCGATATAATCGACAGTCAAAGTTTTTGCAGCAGCAGCACCATTTTGTATGCCAAATGAAACGGTTAACTCTTCATTGTCAGGCACGTTTGTACTAACTACTGTGCCAGCTAACACATTGTTTTGGAAAACATGAAACTTTTGATCTTTAGGATCATATACAAATCCTACAGTCATGAAAGTGTCGTCAGCTAACGCAGTAGGCAAATCTAAAGTAGATTGAGTGCTGTCTTTTTCAACTATGAAAGTAACAGTTGTCGCTCCATCTGATTTCAAAAAGAAAATGCCATCGGTAACGTCTAACGGAGATGTGTCCGTCAGCTGCAAACCAGCAACGATGTCAGTTTCCGTTGCGTCATTGGTTTTAAACCGCATGTTGAACGCTAGTTGTTTGCCAGCTTCGTACTTAAAGCCTTCTTTGACTAACTGAAAAAAGTCATTGTCATTGTCGCCAGCAGCGTTAGTTACTAACAAAAGACCGCCATCGCCATCAGCTAATGCTTCTGTTGCAGACCCAGTACCGTCTTCTGTTGTTGTGATCGTCCAGTCGCTCGCTAGATAAGTATCGAAGTCGTTAAAATAACTATGATACTTATGTGGCGCTGGGGTTTTTAATTTACCTAATGTTCCATCAGCTGAAACATTGGTTACTCCGCTCGTAAAGTGTGTTGTCATGCTACAGTCCTCCTATAATTTTAGACCAGCATTTGGACCATCCAAATACCGTAGTGACTCTGTCAGTATACCACCAAAAACCTAAAAACAAATAAAAAGGGCCGAAGCCCTTTCTTTATGCGTAGATTTTGTGGTACTGCTTTTCTAGTCCCGCAGCAAATATCTGTCTTTTGTACTTTTTCACCATGGTTTTAGCAGCGCGTTGCTGAGCAGGGGTCCAATTATTTTGCCTAGCAAGAGAATGTCCGAAGCCGCTGTCTATCTTGTTAAAACCAGAGCCATCTTCTTCAAACGCTCCGTCACATGCACTTGCAACACAAGATACGAAATCCTGTAGTGAAGCCACCACAGTTGCAGGCAAAGGCTTAGGCGATTTTTTGTTTTTAGCTGAGAATGCTTTTTCCACAGTTTCCACATCTATTGCGATCTCCTCGATACTGATGCTGTTAGTAACCACATTGTCTAAAGCTTTATCCAAAACCTTTTGCTTGCTGACTAAGACTTCAGCCAGTCTAGCGTCAATTGAGCCGTCAACAACCAAGTGTTGAACCAAGACAGAGTTCTCTTGGCCAATCCTGTGGCATCGATCTTCGGCCTGTGAGACGTTACCGGGAACCCAGTCCAACTCAGCAAAAACAACGTGGCTTGCAGAAGTCAAAGTGATACCAACACCAGCAGCTCCAATTGTGCCGATAAATACGTCAGCGTTACCAGCTTGAAACGTATCAACAGAATTTTGCCTGTGAGCTTGGCTGCAATCACCTGTAAGAGTAACCACAGACTTACCAGCTGCCTCTAAACCTTCTTTGATGCCTTCAACAACATCTTTGTGGTGCGCCATAACAACAACTTGGTGATCAATGCTTTCTAGGTGAGACACAACGTCTGCAACCTTGGCAAGAGCGGTTTCATGTCGCACGCCTGACATTTGCTCAAAATCAATATCTTGAGATGAAGTCTCTACCACTGCCTCTGCCATGGTTTCAAACTCTTTTTTCATCTCGTCGCTATACTCGTTGTTAGGCAACACAATGATTTGGCGAACCTTCGCAGGCAGCTCTTTCAACACCTCGTCTTTCTTCCTGCGAATCATGAACGACTGACGCAACAATCTTTGCAGCTCATCTAGATTAGACGCGCCGTCAAAGTTCCAGCCGAATCGGTCTTTGTATGCGCCTGCATACTTACGGCCAAACTTGAAGAAGTTACCAAAAGTAACAGGGTCAAGATAACCAGCAATAGGCTGTAGCTCGATAGGACGGTTTGTAATTGGTGTCCCGGTCAATACAACCTTGCGGTTTGCTTTAATGCCTACAGCAACGCCAGTGCGCTTGGCTTTTGGGTTTTTGATGTAATGAGCCTCGTCCATGATAACCAAGTCCCACGTGCGAGCATTGATTGCATCTTGGTGCTTAGACAGAACGTCATAGTTGATTATCACTACATCTGGCTCAGCAGGGATCTGCTCACCACCACCGTTAACGATCTGAATGTCGCGCTCAGCAACCAGCCATTTAGTCATTTCGTTTTTCCAGTTGATCTTTAGAGATGCTGGGCAAACCACCAATACAGTCTTAGGTGCAGTTGCGTTGATCACGCCGATAGCTTGTATGGTTTTGCCTAAGCCCATCTCGTCGCCAATAAGAGTAGACGAGCGTTGCATGGCATAAGAAATACCAGCCTTCTGGTACGGCAGGTAAGACAAGCCAGCTGGCACTGGAATCTCAATGTCTGCATCAACAGCTTGAGAGTCAGCAATAGCCTGATCATTGTCTCTGTATCGCGTGACTACAAACTTGTCTTTAACCTTGCCAACAACGTAACCAGCAGCTTTGATAGCCGCTTTCTTTTCGCGCCATACGTCCCAAAACTCAGAAGTAGGATTAGCGGTACTAACAAAACGGCCATCTGTGTGGACCGTTTCTTTTGACCAATCTAGCTTCAGTTCCATGTTTATCTCCGGTTTTTTCAATCTATATGCTTAATATACTTGATTCCGTGTCCATGTGCAACTTTATGTACATATGTATTTAGGCATAAAAAAAGAGGGCCGAAGCCCTCTTTCTCAGTAGTTGAGTTATAAACCCTACTGTTGGTTCAATTAAGCACCTTGCGAGCCGTAGACTCCTCTCCAATCGGAGAAGCCAAAGCTATAACGCTCTCTAGCCTTGTAGCGAATGTTGCCAGTCGTAAAGTCTGGTTCCATTGCAGTTTCCATCGCTGTTCTTTGGAAACCTTTAAGGCCTTCACCTGCTTCTGTGACAGTAGTCAACAAGAAGAAAGCATCAGGATCGTTCAAATAGTGGTTAACACTGTAACCACCGGGAAGAACGCCCGTGTTTCTAATTGCATTTATGTCATTGTCAGCAGTTCCAGATCTACCGGGAGAGTTTAATATTCTATCTGCAATAAATGTCAGTTGCGGCGGAACAATAAGTTTCGTCGCTTGAACACTTACAGTTAGACCTCTGTCATCAGTAAATGTGGAAATGTCAATCAGCGCGTCTTCTAACGATGTCTCGTTAAGGTCTGCCATGGTTGTTGCTCTGTTCGCAGCAGTTCCACCACCCGCAAGTGGGTGAGCTGTATTGATCAGTGAAACACCATCTCCTCCAGTAAAGGAAGAGCTGAATGCGTTATTGAGAACGTCTGCGCCTTTCACTTCTTTGGTATGAGCCATTGAACGTGCTAAAGCTTTGACATATCTCTTGCCAAGTGAGTCGTAAAGGTTGTCTTCAACCGCTTCCTCAGTTAAAGCAAACGCTAAAGCCACTGTATCGTGGGTATAACGTGCGCTAAAGCTTTCGTTAGCATTGTCGAAGGATACACCTCCGCCCTCTGTTTTTGTTGGTGCGCTGCCAAAACCAGTAATCAACACCTCTTCTTCAAAGGCACGCTGTGAATCTTCCATTACGAAGATGTCAGCATACTCTTGGTCGTATGAGTCATACGACATACCGAAGAGAGAGTTAAGGCCCGGTTCCAGCTCTTTCGCTAATTGCGCTCTTGATATAGCCATCTAATTAACCTCCTAAGCTAGTCCAGCGCCTTTAACGCCGAATATATGATTTTGAATAACGACATACACATTAGTGTTAGCAGACGCTACGTCATCGTTGTCAGGATCTTCAGAAATGTCGATTGCCTTTACAGACAATGTTGTTCCTGTTCCACCATCAGCGACTTTAAGTTCTGCGCCAGAAATACCAGTCTTGGTACTTCCTGCTGATGTGTACACTATGTCAAAATTACCAAACAGATCGGCAACCGGGAAGGCAGCATCTGCCTGCACCTCAAATACGACATTCGGATCATCGATAATAAAAGCGATAATATCCGAAGTATTTGTACTTGCGGGGTAGTAGTTGCTGTAAACCTGTTCACCAGTCGTAGGATCGGTATATTGACACCCATTGAAAACGCCTACAATGGGAACAGTCCCACCATCTGCGTGTATTTCAACGGTTCCTCCAGTGACTTGCATCACCATATCGCCTTGGAAAATTGAAGTTCCATAGTTCGCAGCAATACGGTATCGACTCACGCCCCCGGAGTATGGAGATCCACCAATCATCTTGACTGGCTTCAACCCAAAAGCGGCATCTCTATTAGCCATAAGAATTACTCCTTTTAAGATTTACCAAAGGTTACCTTTGTATCCCTCTGAGGGTCATACTTCACGTACCTACCATCACGTTGAGCATCGCTGAACACTGTGTTGTCTAAAGCATCCACAGCATCTACGTTTTTCTGTTGATAGTAAGCATTACGCTCTGCAATCGTTTCAGTAGGAATTTTTGCCAAAAGCAAACCTTCGTTAGTTATTACGCCAGTGTTTCTTCCGTCTTCAACGCTTGGCATGTGTTGCCACTCTGAAGGAAGATCAGCTGCTGTAACCAATTCCCACCCTTCACGGATGCGTCTTGACACGTTAGCACGGTCTTCTTCACCAAGCATTTCCGCCCTAATCCACCTATAGGTATAACCCGGAGGCGGAGGAGGCGTTTCCAGTTTTCTTACTGGCCTCCATGGTTGTCTACGAGCTTGTTTATCGTGCGTCTCGGATTCACGTGAGTTTCGATTCGTTTCTTTCTTTTCTGTAGCTGTCATACTGCCTCCCTTTGAGCAATTTTTTGCTTTTCTTGGGCTACTCGTTTCAACCAGTCTTGTTCAGACATGTTGTGCGGTTTTAACCCTCGAAGGCGCTCGACTTCTGACTTCGAGAAAGTTACGCCGTTCTTTTTGCCGCGTGTTTGTTGACGACTTCCAACGGAAGCGGAAGCGACTCTTTGCACGGAGGGTCTATCTTCCTTTTGACCGTCACCCCCATCCGCAGATTGCAGATGTGGATAAACTTTATAAATTCGATTGTTCAGCTCACCATAATACTCATCAGAGTCTGGCTCAAATCCTTCGTTAATTAGCATGTTATGCTGAAAAAACGCAAACTGAGTTGCCTCTAGATTGCTAGGATCTTCTTGATCGCCATACCACTTGTTGCTTTCATACCAAGACAACGCTTCTGACGTTGGTTCAACCGCTTGCTCTTGAGCAGCTGGTTGCTGTTGATAGTAAGAAGGGTCAACAGTTTGTTGTTGAGGGACTTGTTGCTGTCTGTTTTTAGCAAGTCTAATTTTTTCTTTTTGTATCCTAAGATCGCCTTTCAGATCGTCGGCCTTGCTCATCAGGTCAGCATCACCAGACTCTACTGCTCTTTTGTAGAGGTCTGCTGCTTCTCGCTCTTTAGCCTCAAACGCTTCTTCTTCTTTTTGGAGAACAGTCGCTTGTTGCGCGACTTGAGATTGTGACAAAGCAGCAAGCTGTGCTTGTTGCTCTCGAACCATGTGTTCTAGTTGCGCTGCTCTATCTTCAGCTGCTTTGACTTGCTGGTTCTTTTTGTTAATACGCTTGCTGACACTTTTCGTATAGTTTGCAAGCTCCTCATCAGAGTCCGCAGCTTGTTGCCCGTCTTCTGGCAAGTCTTGTATATCGACTTCTATTTCTTCAGCTTCGTTTTGAATTTCGTTTTTTTCTACCATGGTTATACACTCATTATATCATCAGGGGATAAAATTGTTGCTATGACTTCATCATCGTTAATGATTCTAACTTCAGCACCATCTTCAAGCTTAAATCTAGCGCCAGCATAACGGCCAATTAAAACCCACTGCTTTTCTTCACACCAAGGATTTTCACCGTATTTGTCCGTGTCGTTATAGCACTGCGGACCCATCTTCACAACGTATGCAACAACCGTAGCAAGAGCTTCTCGCTCGACGGTTTCGCTAGTTAACAAAATGCCACCCTTGCTTTTTTGTTTACCGCCATATGGAAGCACCAAAATGCGCCAACCTGTAGGTTGCGGCATTCTTTCTAATACTGATTTTTCCAATAAGGAGGGATCGAGGACTCTGTCCTCTAAATCGACATAAGCATCTGTAGCTACTTTTTTTGCTGTTTCAGACATTTATTACAGTTCCTTGTTATATTCTTTTATCTCCGATTCAAGATAGTATAACGCAGAAAGCTCGCCTTGCAAAAATTTATAATGTTCTATACTTTCCAACGCTCCTGACATAAGTGTCTCGCTGATCTGCGTTTCTCTGTCTTTGATAGCTTTTTTGATTCTATCGTAAAGCGTTATATCGTCCATTAAGCTCTGACTTTGAATTTGTTCCCTTTGGTTGCTGCGCCCTTTCCTCTGGCTTCAACAATCTTTTCAACACCAGCGTTCATAGTTACGCCATCAACCACTTTTTTGATGGTTTTCTTATTGCGCTTGTACTTAGTGTAACCTTCCATAAATACTCCCTAGCTTTTTTTAGCAGGCCTACCCTTTTTCTTGGGGGCTGCTTTTTTAGCTGCTGGCTTTTCAGCTACAGGCTCTGGTTTAACTTCAGGCTCAGCTTCAGGCTCTGGCTCAGAAACTGGTCCCGCTCCGCTGGCTATACTTGCTTCTTTCTTAGCAATTCTTGCTAAGTTTTCTGCATGCGCTTTAGCAACTTCTGCATTCTGTGCTGATAAAGCTTCAGCTTCCGCTTCACGATCAAGCTTTTTTTGCGCTCGCAATTCCTTAACCGCCTCTATTTTGTAACTTGTTGTCATAGTTTCTCCCTGACTTTAGCCTCGCATTTTCTGTTCTAATTCGAGTAGCTTTAAGTCTGCTTGCTGTTGCAACCGTTGCAAAGCAACATCTAGTTTATCATCAGCTACTTCTTTTTGCACATTAATGCGCTGCGATTGGATTTCCGTTTCTAACAACTTCTCTTGAGCGCGTTGGTCTTGTTTAGATTCAAACTGATTTTGGTTTTGATCTAGCTCTTTATTTCTTAGCTCGACTTCAGCTTTTCTTATCTCAACCAAAGGATCTTCGCCGCCCTGACCAATAGACTGTAAAAACTCTTCGCTAAGCTGCGCCATAATCGGAGCTGCAAATTGGTCTAACAACATTTGTATTTGTTGAGCTGTTTGTTGTTGTTGGTCTATCGGCATTTGACCAAGTTGTTGCTGGACTTGTTCAATTCTTTGCATGGTTTCTGGAGGCATTTGCTCTCGCGCCAATTCCGCAGCAAGGAATTGTAAGTGCTGCATAATATGGCTAATAATCATCGCCTGTATCTGCGGGTTTTCTTTTACCACTTGAGTCAAAAACAATGCCCTGTGAGTCTCGACATGCGCCCTATGGTTTTGTCCTTCAAACGCCTGTGCTGGTTGGCCCATCAAAAACGCAGAGTTTTCTAATCCTGCGTCTATAGGTTTTGGAGTCATGTCTGGAGGGGGTTGTAACAAGCTTTCCACGTTGTCTACGCCCAACGCGCCGTACATTCTTTTGTAAGCTTCGTATATCCCGTTGGGACCATGCACTTGCGGATTAGACTGAACCATTTGTAACAATTCTTGAGCAAGCGTTATTCGTTGTGATTGAGAAAATATGTTTGGATCTGAAACCGGAACAACATCTATCCGCTCATCAAAATCAGTTTGTTTGATTTCTCTAGGGCCAGTGCCAGTCTCATACGCATACTCTGGAGGCAGGTACTCGCTGAATACTTTAGATAGCAAACCAAACTCTAATCTTTGCGCGTAATGCAGCCTCTTATGGATTGCACTCATAACTTTTGTACCGCGCTCTAACAACGCAACGGTAGTTCCAACAGGCATCGCTTGGTTCATATCACCGACATTCATGTCGCCTATTGCTGCAAATCGTTTGCCTGAATCTACAAGTATGCCAAGCAAAGACATAAGCACGTTGCTTGGTTCTTTGATAGGCAGCGGTATTAAGTTTTCTCTTAAAGAACCGCCAGTCGTATCAATATCCCTAAACTCTCCCGGCTGTAGTGGCTCATCCTCATCTCTAATACGCATGCCTCTGGCTTTAAAGCCAGCTGGTAAATTAGCTAGAGTTCCTGCGTCTATTAGCTGTCGCAATATGGATGTAGATGCCTTAGACAGACCGCCAATCATGTGCGAAAGACCTAACCCATAGAATCCCAGCCCCGGCAAAAACTTGTACTGCACAAAATAATTAATTTTGTTCTTGTAAGGATCGCCTTCTGTATAGTTTCTGCGAATCGATAAGACGGTTTGTGACGACTCGTCTATTGTTACGATGTAAGGAAGCTTCAAGCCTGTAGGCTCTCCGTCTTGCCCAGCGTCTTCAAATCCTTTTAAGTCTAAAATTGTGTGTACTTCGTATACAGTGTGATCCCTGTCTTCGGCATAAGAAGGCCCAACGCCTTCGATGTCATCTATTTCTTTTTGGACATCCGAATCATCTGGATCATATGAGCTTTCTTTAATCTCTACATCTGCATAAAAACCGGAAAGCTGTTGTTTTTTAATTTCGTTACGAGACATGCTAATTGCATGCGTAACACGCTCAGCGCTTGATAAGTCTGATGCCTCGTAAGGAACGATCAAATCTTCTGGTGAAATAAACTTAGATACAGCTCTATTCAAAACCGTATCAAAATAAATCTTTTTGAACGCGCTGCCTGCTAGTGGCAAATAGAACAAAAGCATATCCAGCTCTGGATCATAATCTTTCATCACGTTCATGATGTAAAAGTTCATAAACTCTTGAACGCGGTCAGCCTGTGCTTCTGTGTCGGCGCTTCTTTGTCCAATTAGCTGTGTCTTTACTGGTCCTTTAGCCGGGAGCATTTCTTTGTAAGCTTGAGCCTGAAACTGTGTAACCGCTTCAGCTAGTATTGGGTGTATTACACCACTAGAACCCTCGAACGGCTCAGAGCGAGATTCGTCAAACTTCATGCCCAAATACTTTAAGCCATCAACGTATGTTTTTTCCCACTCGCTTCGAGAGTCTTTGTCTTGCCTAATGCTTGATAAGATGTCGCTAGAAAGACTTTGCAGCTCACTCTCGTCAATAAAATCTACCAAGTTAGCATCAAACGCACTTTGATCTTGCGCTGGCGGTTCTTCTAACATCTCGTCGTCAACAAGCACGCCTTCTTCGTTAACAAGTATTTCAGCGGCTTCTCGTATCTGATCTTGTCTAGTAGGCTCTGGGAAAACTTCTACAGCACTACCTCCAATAGCAATACTAGGGTCGTCTTGCGTGCCTAATTCTCTTTTTTCGATAGCCATAGTTTTTCAGTTTAACACTTCTGACGCATTTTAATAATAAACAACACGCTTACGTGGTAATAAATCTGCCTCCATTTGATAGTCTTCATCGAGGGCCACAAACCCACCTTGTCTGAACCGCATCAATGCCATTGTAGCAGAGTCGCAATAATCGTCATGATCGCCAAAAGGAAACGAAGCCATCTCTTCTATTACCTCGTCAGCAAACGTATCCTCAGTAGCCCAGACCATTCCGCTTTCAAATATAGGCGCAACCGAATTCATTCTTGCAATTTTGTCTTGGCCCCTGCTTGGCGTGTAAGATGTTACTGGAATACCCATTCTTCTTAATTCTTGCGTAAGCGGCGTTCCGCTTGCTTTTGCTTCGATCAACACACAGTCTGGTTCCCAATATTTGTATTCATCCCAAGCCAGTTTTTTTAGTTCAGGAAAGTCTACGCGCACCCGCTTAGCATCTAACAATATAATTTGATCGGCTTCGCCATCAGCAGGACTAAAAATCGCCCAAGTTGTTATAGCGCTATAGTCTGCGGTTTCTTTCTTGCTGAACGCTGTATCGTATGACTGTATAACGTAAGAGTACGCAGGCACTTCTTTTTCCCACGTATTCCACCATTCGCGTTTTACAATAGATCCTTCTTCAGCTGTTGGATTCTGCAACCACTGAGAGTTCCATTTAGATAACGGCAAAGAAGCTTTGACAGAAAGTAATTCTTCTTTTTTCCAATACTCAGGCCAGAGCGGAGTTTCTGTCTCAGGCATAATCGCTGGAAATTCTACTACTTCCCACTGATCAGCGTTGTCATCGCCTTGTTTCTTTAAAACCTTGCCAACCAGATCTTTTGTAGACCATCTGGTCATTACGATGATAATGATCCCTCCGGGCTGCAAACGCTGTCTAGGTCCAGACGTATACCACTCATACGCTGACTCCATTGCAGTCGGAGACATAGCGTCTTGCTCAGAATGAGGGTCGTCGATTATAAGCAAGTCCGCGCCACGCCCTGTAATTGCACCTCCTACACCAGCTGCGAAGAATTCTCCTTCTTGGTTACTGGTCCACCTTCCTGCCGACTTGTTATCAGCTTGCAGTTTGAGGTCTGGGAAAATCGTACTGTAATCTTGGCTATCAATGATGTTTCTGACTTTACGTCCAAATCGAACCGCTAACTCAGCTGTGTGAGTTGTTTGTATAATTTTTAAGTTACCGCGAAGACCCATCATCCAACTAGGAAAATAGGTGCTGGCAAACTCAGACTTAGAGTGTCTAGGGGGGAGACAAACTATAAGCCTTTTGAGCTTGCCCTGCGCGATACGGTTAAACTTTTCCCCGATAATCTTGTGGTGACGGCCTTCTATAAACTCTGGCCATAAATGCTTGATGTAGGTAATAAAGTCTTTCTGACAAGATTCTTGTTTTTTAAGCTGTTCGTATCGATTCAACAGCGCGACAGCTTCTGCCTGATCTGTTTGTGACAGAATATCAAAGTCTTTAAGAGAAATTTCTCCCATCAGACCTCATGCCACTCTTTGCCTTCAAACAACAAACTTTCTGCCTCTCGCCTGCGAATTAAACCCTCTAGCGTTTCTCCGCCAGCCTTGTTCCAGCGGCGCATTTCTGAAGGTACTTTTGCGTAGTTACCAGAATTCAATTCTTTAAGCATTGTACTGCTTTTCAAGTTGGCAGGACCAAGGTTAAAGGTCCAAGCAATCAAAGCGTCTCTTTGGTTTTGAGAAAGCTCAACCTCGACGTACTTTTCAACGTATCCTTCAAACTCCTCTAAATCGTCCGCTAACATCTGGTCAGCTTCTTCTTGAGTACAAGTGTCACCCTCGCTTACACCTTTGGTATGCCCGTAACCTATTGTGATTACGTCTGCGCTACAGTGATAACTTTCCAGCTCGCAGCCTTCAAACTTTTTAATAAGCGCCTTTCCTTCTTCAGATATTTTCATATTATTCTCCCCATGTTCCATCTGCTCGGACCTTGGCAAGTTTCTTACCGCCAAAATACTCAACGGCATGTCCTTCGTTAATAAGTATCTGACAAATGTCTTCACCAGATTCACTGTACGGTATACCAAGGATTCTTCCGTACTTGCCTTTTCCGAGAGATTTGATTTTAAATTTTCCAAAGCACAGTTCCTTTAATCTTTCCTTTGCTGCTTTGCCCATGATTTTTTCTTGAGTCCTTTCAGGATATCTTTTTGTATTTATTCTAGACTCAGGCGTATCAATGCCATGCAAGCGTACCCTTTGTTTGTGTAATTTCACATCAAAACCAAGGTCTAAAATTATATCGATAGTGTCTCCATCAACAACCCTATCTAACTCTGCCTGATAAACAAAAGCTTCTGGCGACTTACTCATCTGGTTTCTCCTTTTGCTCTATTGTTTTATCTTGCTCTCTATAATACTCGATTATGGCTAACACATTTGTAACGTATCTTTTTAACTCCGCCATGTTCATACTCAAAGACTCATATCCTTGTGTTGATAGAGCATAATAAGGCTCTACCGGAGCCTTGCCTTCTTTGACCAACTGCAAATATTCTTCCATAACTTCTGGGGTCAACACGCGCCATTTAATATCCTGAAGATTTACTTCAAGAGGCATAGGAGGGTGATACATTGGGGCAGGCAGGGTTATTGTTTTGACTTCAACTGGTGGTGTGCGCGGCTGAAACAACGAACACCCGCTAACACAAATAACCAAACTAATTAGCAGTAGATTCTTCATCTTTCTCCTCAAACATGTTTGGGTCCGTTAACTGCAAAAAGTCGGTTTTTACCTTTGCCGTGCCTCTGTTGATCACGCCTTCAATCAATCCGGGTTTTGCTAGTGCAAGATTGCCAAGGCTGTGGCGTTGAAATGTGTTTCGTAACTGGTTGACTTCGCGCATCGATTCTTGATTTTGCGCGTTTAGTTGATTTATCTGCTCAGTGGTTTCTTTTTGCTTAGCAAGGTAATTATCTATGCTGGCGTTTTGCTCTTCTATTTTATCTTTAAGAACAATTGCATTTGCCTTGAGAGTCGCAATCTCTTTGCCTTGCGCTTGGATGTAAAACCAAGATCCGGTTGCTACTGCTATGAGTAATCCGGTACTGATGATTGCAACTTTGAATCCCATGTATATATCCTTAAAGGCTCACTTTTGCCTTTGACCTTAATTGGCTCTAATGATTTTAACAAAAATTTGCAATTTTGTGCAGTATTGTGGCCAATTAAAATATCTGCCCCTGCTTCCTTGGTTGCGCTTTCTAATCTAGCGGCTACGTTTACAGCGTCTCCAATAGCTGTGTAATCGAATCGCGTGTTGGACCCCATGTTGCCAACCACTGCTTCTCCAGAATTAACGCCAACACCGATTGCTACCTCTACCGGGAGAGTATCGTTTAACATTTTGACTCGCTCTTGTATGCGTATTGCAGCAGTCACCGCTCGTCCTTCTTGATCTTCAAGATCCAAAGGAGCCGAAAAAATTGCCATGCATGCATCGCCAATAAACTTGTCTACTAAACCTCCAGCACGCTGTATTTCTTCTACTTGAACCGTCAAAGTTGCATTCATAACCTCTGTAACCTCTTGTGGGGTCAGTTTTTCACTTAACGAGGTAAATCCGCGCAAATCTGTAAA
>Ga0209232_1000791_pt1 | contig 18302 bp, 20 predicted proteins | sample ETNvirenome_2_60_FD_184066 | JGI IMG/M metagenome (GOLD analysis project Ga0209232, IMG submission 184066) | Marine viral communities from the Pacific Ocean - ETNP_2_60 (SPAdes) (version 2) | ecosystem: Environmental > Aquatic > Marine > Oceanic | place: Pacific Ocean | collected 2013-06-22
ACATTGGCGTAATGTTAGACACTGTAGTTGAGGGCAAAGCTATTCGGGAAAGGTACTGTGACAAAGTGTCATCCCGAATGGCGAAGCTGTCATACAACCAGTGGTGTGAGAGGGGCATTCATTTTGCTAATCATGTCTTGTCTGCCTCTCGCATACTATTTAATCATGGTCTGCACATGGAAATGTTACTTATAAACCCATTTATATCGGTCAAGAAACGCTCTGTGAGCGTCCGTAGCACTGTCTGGAGTAGGGAGCAGGTACAATCCTTCCTAGACACGGCCTATGGCGATTTTAGCACCCGTAACGTGGGTATTATTGCACAGATGGCATATGAATGGTGTCAGAGGCTTGGTGATATGCGTATGTTGACATGGGATAGCTTAGATTTAGATGCTTGCAGAGTACATATTAGGCAGTCTAAGCGTAAGGCAGAGGTATTTTTGCCAATTGAGCAAGAATTAAATGAGATGTTGATTGAGCAGAAACAAGACTTTGGTTTTCAAGAGTATGTCGCACCTATGACAGAGCCTATTAGGGGTGTATATCATCCTTATACAATATACAGGCTACCCAAAGTAGCACGTAGGGTAATGAGGGATGCAGGACTACCTGAATCACTACGGCTATCTGATCTTAGGCGTACAGGCACTACTGAAATGGTTGAGGCTGGTGTATCTATGGGAAATATTATGTCGGTTACAGGACATGCTAACCCACAGTCAGTTAAGCCCTACATGAAAAATACTTTTGCTAGTGCAGATTTAGCCTTGACGACTCGTAAAAAACATGATATTTAAACATCGTGATTGCCAAACGGACCTATATATAATACATATATATGAGGAGAACAGTAATGAATATTAAAGGTTATGTAGAAGATTTAGATATACCTGTTGGTGAATCTCGTAGGATTAATTGTCCTGTTTGTAGTTCATATAAAACATTTACTGCTACAAATAATATGGGTAAGCTACTGTGGAATTGTTACAAGGCTTCTTGTAGTGTGAGTGGTAATACTCGTGCTAAAGTTACTGCTGATGATTTACGTAAGATGTATGGTGATCAGGAAGTGTCCCAAGTTGGGACATTTGAAATGCCAGAGTATGTGGTCAATCGTAGTGGTGGCTTGTACATGAACAGATGGTGTGCTAAGTGGGGCATTGATGGTGAAGCATTAGGTCTGATGTATGATGTAAGGGAAGACAGGGTTGTGTTTCCTGTTGTACATGAAGGCTTGGCTGTTGATGCTACAGGTCGTGCGTTAGGTAAGAGATTACCTAAATGGAAAAGATATGGAAATAGTGGCTTGCCATATGTATCTGGTTGTGGTAAAGTCGCAGTTGTTGTTGAGGACTGTGTCAGTGCAACCGTTGTTGGTGAGTACGGTTCTTTTGTCGGGGTTGCGATATTAGGCACGTCTTTGTCTGAATCGCATAAAAGGTATCTGGCACAGTTCTCAACAGCCGTTATGGCATTAGACCCCGATGCTCTACCAAAAACGCTACAGTTCAAAAAAGAGTTGAGTGGATACGTGAATGACGTTAAGGTGCTACGCCTTAATGATGATATTAAATACCGAAACCCCGATGACATGGAACGGCTTCTTGCCTTCCAAGATATATAGGAGAAAACCAAATGGAGTTATCAATACTAAGAAGTTTAATGGACAAGGAGTTCTACGACAATCATCGTGGAGCCAAGTGTCCTGATCGTCTGTTTGGTACAGACAACCGTAAGATCAAGAAAGCCATTGACAATGCAATGGACAAGTATGGTCGGTCTGTCGTGCCAGAGGAGATTGAGGCACTGTTCCTATCCGACAACCCCACTATGACCACAGCGCAGAAGCAATCGTTTCAGCATCTGTTTAGTCAGATAAAGAAAGAACATCCGCTTGGCAGTGATGTGGCACAGGAAGTATTATCTAAACTGTTTCAGTCAGTGGTGGGTACAGACATTGCAGAGTTAGGGTTTGAATATGTAAATGGCACACAGGCTAGTCTAGAGTCATTGCGTACATTACTTGAGCAATATAATGATAACTTTTTACCTGATTTAAATGTGGAGTGGGATGACATGGATATTGACACATTACTTGCTAAGAATGATCTTGAGGCACGTTGGACATTTAACATACCAACACTAGGTCGTCAGGTTGAGGGCATCAATGCTGGTCACTTGATTGAGATTGGCGCACGTCCTAACACTGGCAAGACATCATTTCATGCCAGCCTTATTGCATCACCACAGGGTCTAGCATCACAAGGTGCTAACTGTATTATCTTATGTAACGAAGAGGGTAGTCATCGTGTTGGCGCACGTTATTTGACTGCTGCAACTGGCATGACCATGAGGCAGATCAAGAACAATCCAGCCAAGGCACGTGACCTTTACTCTCCTGTCAAGGAGCGTATTAAGATCAAGGATGCTACAGGACGTGACATGTCGTGGGTAGAGTCTGTTTGCAAGACCTACAAGCCTGATGTGGTGCTTCTAGACATGGGAGATAAGTTTGCACGACAGGCTGGCTTTGCACGGCCTGACGAGGCTCTAAAGGCCAATGCCATTCATGCCCGTATGATTGCCAAACAATACAACTGTGCTATGTTCTACATGTCACAGCTATCTGCAGAAGCAGAGGGCAAGGTTCTACTTAATCAGAGTATGATGGAGGGTAGCAGGACAGGTAAGGCTGCAGAGGCTGACCTTATGCTGCTTATTGCAAAGAATCCAATGAGGCAGGAGGATGACCCCAACATAGAAGACTTGCAGCGTCACATTAACGTGGTAAAGAACAAGCTGTCAGGTTGGCATGGGGTAGTTACCTGTGAGTTAGATTATCGTACAGGAAGGTATACAGCATGACTCAACTAGACTTCTTTACAGAGGAGATTGAAAAGGTATGCGAGGATGGGCTTGTTTGTATCAAGTGTGATATCAGACAACCTGTTACTAACTTCCAACAGATGTCCTATACAAAAACAGGGGATGCAGAGATAAAAAGAACCTGCCGTTCCTGTCAATCAGGACACAGGAAGGTAATTGCTGATTTACGAAAACGTAATGTGTATCCACAAGAAGCTAGTTATAAATGTCCTATATGCCAACGTACTATTGATGAGGTAAATAAATATGGACAGAAACTATTAGGAACGTGGGTGCTTGATCACTGCCATGAAACGAACACATTTCGTGGTTATATATGTAAACATTGTAATGACGGTCTTGGTGGGTTCAGGGATGACTTGATAACTGTTATCAACGCAGTTAAATACCTACAAGGTCATAAGGAGAAGATAAATGAAATTAACACTTGATGTAGAAAATACTACAGTTACCCGAAACGGTAAGCTGCACCTTGATCCATTTGAGCCAGAAAACTCATTGACTATGGTGGGTATGCTTAGTGATACAGGTAATAAAGCTATTGTCACATTTGATCATAGCGAAGAGCCAGCCACTGTATTTGGAAAAGAACTAGTGCAGGATTGGCTTGACAGCACTACTATCCTGATCATGCACAATGCAGCACACGACTTGCTGTGGCTATGGGAGTCTGGCTTTACATACGATGGACCTGTATTTGATACAATGCTTGGAGAGTATGTCCTGCAACGGGGGCAGAAGGAACCACTCTCTCTTGAAATGTGTGCTAATCGTTATGACTTGGATACAAAGAAACAGGACACACTAAAAGAATACTTTAAGAAAGGATACACAACGAGAGAGATACCATTTGATGAGTTGTCTGAATATCTAACGGCTGACTTGATTGCTACACAACAGTTATCTGACAAGTTGTATTATCGTCTTAATACACCAGAGGATTCAGGTCTTATGGAGACAGTGATACTTACAAACAAAGTTGCAGTGTGTCTTTCACGTATATATCAGCGTGGGTTTAAAGTTGATTTGTCTGCCTTGGATACTGTGCGTAAAGAGTTTGAGAAGGAAAAGCGTCAACTTATTGACAGTCTACAGCGTCAAGTAACAGAGATAATGGGAGACACTCCTGTTAATCTAAACAGTCCAGAGCAATTGTCTCAAGTCATTTACAGCAGAAAGCCTATTGACAAATCTATGTGGCAGAACAACTTTGATAAGTACATGAGCAAGACATCCTATAAAGAGATGGTGTCAATGCATTCAGAGCCTGTCTACAAGACAAGGGCAAAGCAATGCCCTAACTGCTATGGTCGTGGCACATATTATAAGAAGAAGGTAGACGGTAGTAATTGGTCAAAGCCATCCAAGTGTCAGGATTGCAACGGTGTAGGTTTCTTGTTTGTTAATACAAAAGAATTAGCAGGTCTTAAGTTTTCTGCACCAGATGCAAAGTGGGTAAGCGCACATGGTTTTACTACAAGCAAGACCAATCTAGAAATCCTTGAGGGTTTCGCTAGACAGCGTGGCATGGAAGATGCTACGAGTTTCTTAAGTAAGGTAAAGCGTCTAAGTGCTTTGGATACGTACTTGTCATCCTTTGTTGATGGCATTGAGAACTACACTAAAGAGGATGGTAAGTTGCATGTTCGCTTACTACAGCATCGCACTGCCACTGGCAGGTTTAGTGGTGCTGATCCTAATATGCAGAACATGCCAAGAGGTGGCACATTCCCTGTCAAAAAAGTGTTTATATCACGGTGGGAAGGTGGCAAAATTATGGAAGCAGACTTTGCCCAGCTAGAGTTTAGGGCTGCTGCGTTTTTATCACAGGATGAGGTAGCGATAAATGAAGTATCTACTGGATTTGATGTACACTCATACACCGCTGAAGTTATTACCAATGCTGGTCAGCCTACGGACAGACAGACTGCGAAGGCTCATACATTCGCGCCGTTATATGGAGCGACAGGCTATGGAAGAACAAAAGCGGAAGCAGAATACTATGAACACTTCAGTCAGAAGTACAAAGGGATTTCCGCTTGGCACTCCCGATTGGCTAAAGAAGTTTTATCAACAAACAAAATAACTGCACCATCTGGTCGTCAATACTCATTTCCTAATGTAGTTAGGAAGATTAATGGTACAGTAAGTTACTTTACACAGATAAAAAATTACCCTGTGCAGGGGTTTGCTACAGCAGATATTGTACCACTTACCCTCTTGCATATTGATGAATTATTGTGTAATATGCAAAGCTGTATTGTTAACACAGTGCATGATTCTATTGTGATTGACATACATCCAGACGAGGAACGGCAGGTCATTGACCTTATTAGTAGGGTAAACAATGATCTGACCAGTATCGTGAATACCACGTTTAGAATTGATCTGAATGTGCCTTTGCTTTTAGAGGCAAAAATTGGAAATAATTGGCTTGACACTAAGGATGTAAGCTGATATAACTATGCATCTTAATCTGAAAGGAGCAGAAAGAATGAATGACTTAACAGTATTGAGTAGTGGTAACTATGACGCTATAGCGCAGATGGTTGGTATTACTGACGACTTGAATACAGGGGTTAAAGTTAATACCCTCAACCGTTTGCGTCTATGGCATTATCCTACTATGGGTCAAGCCGAAATAAATGGAAAGCTAAAGAATGTTGAGGTAATTGATGGTGGAGTATTCCGTCTAGAAGTTATTGAAGGCAGTTTGTCTAAATATGCATTTAGCAAAACAATTAGTGTGCGTCCCTTTATGCAAAGGTTTATGTTAAAGCGATACATAGCAAACAAAAACCCAAAGCCTAATGAAAAGAAGGGTGAGTTTCAGCGCACTATTATGTCAAACAGCTTGAAAAAAGACCTAAAGGATAATACTGGTAGGTTCAACTGTGGCAAGCCCTCTGGCTATATTGAGGACTTTCAAGCACTACCTGTAGATATGCAAGACCTGATCCGTCAGATCAAGCGTGTAAGGGTATTGTTTGGTATTGTTAGTATGGAGAATCCTGTAGATGAAACGGGTAAGCCTATGGATGAGTTTGAGACTCCTTTTATCTGGGAGATTGATAACAAAGATGCCTTTAAGAGTGTTGGAGAATGTATGGGTACATTTGCTAGGCATCAGCGTCTGCCATTCCATCATGCGATTACCTTCACAGAATCTACACAGCATGAAATGGATAACAACAGCAGTTACTATACTCCTGTGTGTAAAGTAGATATGGATATAAACTACGAACACACTAAGGAAGATGATGAAACATTGTCTAGTTTCTTAGATTGGATTAAGAACAACAATGACTACATCTGTAAGGAGTGGGATATTAAGAACACTAAACGTCAGGAGGAACTGCCTGATGAAGATATGGATGTAGTAGAAGACTTTATTGACATTGAACTGGAAGAGGGAGATGAAAAATGAACCACCCCGCCGAAATGAAGCTACATAGGTACATGACTGATGCAGCTAATGGTAAATCAACAATATCTGAGGAGGTAATTCAAAAGATAGGCTCTGATATTATGGACGCATTGCGGCGACAATTCGGCGGGAAAGAGAAGAAAGAGTTTAGGTTGCGTATGTCTAACGTTGGACGCCCAACTTGTCAGCTATGGTTTGAGAAGCATAGACCAGAGGCAGCGCAACCTAAGTCTAATAACTTTGTAATGAACATGATGTTTGGAGATGTCGTTGAGGCTATCTTCAAGGGTCTGTTAGATGAAGCAGGAGTTGAGTATGGAGATGCAGAAAATGTTGTGCTTAAACTTGAAGACGGCACAGAGATTAATGGGACATATGATATTGTTATGGACGGTGCGGTTGATGACATCAAGTCAGCATCTGATTGGTCATATCGTAATAAGTTTGAGTCATATGATACCCTTGCTGCTGGTGATGGCTTTGGCTATATTGGACAACTGGCTGGCTATGCTAAAGCAACAAATAAACGTGCTGGTGGTTGGTGGGTAGTTAATAAAGGCAATGGTAAGTTTAAGTACGTACCTGCTGATGGTATTGACACAGACAAAGAAATAGATAAAATACAGGAGACAGTAAAAACTGTTGAGAAAGATGAGTTTGTGCGTTGCTTTGAACCAGAACAAGAAACATTTAGAAAGGTGCTTACAGGTAATAAGGTGTTAAATAAGCATTGCACATTCTGCGATTTTAGAAATACTTGTTGGCCTAATCTACAAGAACACCCGCAAGCTAAATCAAAAGCTAAGTTTCCTAAGATGGTGCAGTACATTGAATATAATGCCGAACAAGCAAGCTAGGAAGCACGGGTATCGCAGTGGGCTAGAACACAAACTTTCTATTTATCTTGATGAACTCAAACAAAACTATGGTTATGAGTCCATTAAAATTGAATGGGAAGACCTAGCCTATCGTACCTACACCCCAGATTTTATTCTAGATAACGGAATAATAATTGAAACAAAGGGTAGGTTTCTAGCAGCAGATAGACGTAAACATCTTGCCATTAAAAAACAACATCCTAAACTTGACATACGGTTTGTTTTTACTAATAGTAGGGCTAAGTTACGCAAGGGGGCAAAGAGTAATTATGCAGAGTGGTGTATCCGATATGGTTTCTTGTACTATGATCGCATCATACCAGAAGATTGGTTGAAAGAAAAAGGAAGAAACAAACACCCGAACTTTATTAAATTTAAGGGTACAAAAGTAAAAAGGAGATAAGACATGGACGCTACAACATTCAACATACAGTTAAAACCAGACCTAGATGAAGATGATTGTTGGACAGGTGGATTAGAAGTTAGTATTGCATATGATAAGTTTAGTCCTCTAGATAAACAAAGTTTTCTTCATCTACAGCATCTTGCAGAAATAGTTGCTTGTTCTATAGCTTTTATGGAAGAACATCCAGAAGTTATAAAACAAATAGAAGATTTTATGAATGAAACATCTGAAGATGAAGAAGAAAATATGTCAGGACATACGGTTGAAGAGATAGGTGATAATGTGGTAAAGTTATCCTTTAACAGTAGGACGAAAGGAAGAGCGTAATGCGGCATGAAGAGTATATGAAGGAAGCTATGAAACAAGCTATGGAGCAGTCTGATGTATTAGAACGAGCAGGTAAAGAAGCCTACGGTAACGTGGACATGGTAAATAGTCCATCACACTACAATCAATCAGGCATTGAGTGTATAGCTGCTATTCAAGCGGCACTAGGACCAAACTTTAAGTATTACTTGCAAGGTAATATTATGAAGTATCTGTGGCGATTTGACTACAAAGGAAAACCGCTAGAAGACTTAGAAAAAGCACGGTGGTATCTAAATACCTTGCTAGAAGATGTGGCGGCTAGTGATGAGAGTTAAGATGTTTATCTCAGTTGAGATTGATGAAGAAGAATATCCTGTCCCTGCAGATGGGAGGGTAGACGAAGAATTAGAGGATGCGTTTTTAGACTTGATGCACGATATAGAAGGTGTTACAGTCAAATCAATTAGAGCAGTTATGGAGAACAAAGAATGAACAATTACCTACCTACAGATTATCAAAACTTTATTGCGCTATCACGGTATGCACGATGGAAAGAAGACGAACAACGCCGTGAGACATGGGTAGAGACAGTGACTCGCTACTTTGATTATATAAAAAATCATCTGTATAGTACGTGCAGATATGTAATGCCTGACGATTTAAGAGGCGAACTAGAGCAAGCTGTATTGAATCAAGACATCATGCCCAGCATGAGAGCATTGATGACTTCTGGCCCTGCACTAGATCGCTGCCACGTGGGTGCATATAACTGCTCCTACGTGCCTGTAGACAGCCCTAGAGCCTTTGACGAGACTATGTACATACTTATGTGTGGCACAGGTGTAGGCTTCTCTGTAGAACGTGAGAACGTGGATAAGCTACCAATTGTTAATGAGGTAATGCACGACACAGATACAGTAATCAAAGTAGGTGACAGCCGCCCCGGTTGGTCAAAGTCTCTGCGTGAACTAATATCTTTGCTATATGCTGGTCAAATACCCAAGTGGGATGTATCCGATGTACGTCCTGCAGGTGCAAGACTAAAGACATTTGGTGGTCGTGCAAGTGGCCCAGCACCGCTAGAGGAATTGTTTGAGTTTGTTATAGCTAAGTTTAAGACTGCGACAGGCCGTAGACTGTGGCCTGTTGAGTGTCACGATATTATGTGCAAGATTGGTGAGGTTGTAGTTGTTGGCGGTGTACGCCGTTCTGCTCTTATTAGTCTGTCTAATCTTGGTGATGACCAGATGGCTCATGCCAAGTCAGGACAGTGGTGGGATACAGAACCACAACGTGCATTGGCTAACAACTCTGTAGCCTACAAAGGCAAACCAGAGATGGGTACGTTTATGCGTGAATGGGTATCCCTATATGAATCTAAGTCAGGTGAGCGTGGTATCTTTAATCGTGAGGCGGCAAAGACACAGGCAGCTAAGAATGGTAGACGTGATACAGAACATAGTTTCGGCTGTAACCCCTGCAGTGAAATTATATTACGTCCATACCAGTTCTGTAACTTGTCAGAGGTAGTTGCACGTGCTAGTGATACACAGCAGTCGTTGCGTGAAAAGGTACGACTTGCTACAATCTTAGGTACGTTTCAATCCACACTAACTGACTTTAAGTACCTACGTAATGTATGGAAGAAAAATACAGAGGAAGAGCGTTTGCTTGGTGTGTCATTGACAGGTATCATGGACAATGACTTGCTTAGTGGTACATCAGCCCATCTTGGCAAGAACATTGGTCAAACACTGGAAACATTGCGTGACACGGCAGTAGAGACTAATGCTGCTATGGCTGAACAACTAGGCATTCCACAGTCTACAGCCATCACATGTGTCAAGCCTAGTGGTACAGTGTCGCAGCTTGTAGACAGTGCCAGCGGCATCCATGCGAGGCATAACCCACACTACATTCGTACTGTACGTGGAGACAACAAAGACCCACTTACACAATTTCTTATGTCGGAAGGTATACCTGCAGAGCCAGATGTTATGAAGCCAGAGTCTACAACAGTGTTCAGTTTTCCGATGGCATCACCACGTGGTGCGGTTACACGTACAATCCTGTCGGCTATTGAACAGCTTGAGTTGTGGCTTACTTATCAGCGTTACTGGTGCGAACACAAACCATCAGTGACAATCTCTGTTAAAGAAGATGAGTGGATGGATGTAGGTGCTTGGGTATATAAACACTTTGATGAAGTGTCAGGCATTAGTTTCCTACCATTTAGTGACCACACGTATAAGCAAGCACCATATCAGGACTGTACAGAAGATGAATATGATGCTATGATAATACAGATGCCCAGAAGTGTGGATTGGGCAAAGCTGCAGGAGTTTGAGAAAGAAGACATGACAACAGGTGGGCGTGAGTTAGCGTGTACGGCAGATGCTTGTGAGATTGTAGACTTAAATGCGGCATGATTGAAGGAGTGGACATGCCTACATGGTGGCAGTGGTGGCTAATAGTGGTCATCACTGTCAACACTGTAATAAATGCAATTGTGTTTTTCAAACACAGATTTAAACAGAAAGGAGTTGACAAATGAGAGAGCAAATGGTAGAAGTATTACGGAAACATGCACAGGCCAACGTGGCATTGCATGTTGCCAACATTGAGTGTTATCTACGTAACCCTGTGGGTATAGGAGAACATTCAGATATCATGGAAGCAATGCAAGGAGAACTTGATAAGATTGCAGCACATGAAGATAGGCTTGACATATTAAATAATTACTTTAATGAATAATAGGCTCCTCCATTGCCTATAGAAACAAGTAAAAAGTTAGTATGGAAAAAAGGGGTGGATTACTTAATTGCTAATCCACCCCGCAAGTCTGAACAGTGGGAAGAATGGCTAAAGGAAAAGGAGAAGCACGATGACAAAAAAGAAAGTAAGTGAAGACAAGCAGATGGTTACAATTGATGGTGAGGATTATGCATTTGATGACTTGACAGACCTGCAGAAGTATATGCTAGAACAAGTGTTAGACTTGAAAGGTAGGATAAAAACTGCACGTATGCATCTAGACCAACTTAAAGTTGCTAGTGCAGAGTTTGGCAGATCACTTCAAGAATCTGTACGACTAGAATCTCAAGGGGAGAAGAATGAAAAGACGTAATGGCCTAAGTAAATATGATGCTCCACTCAAAGTACAATATGAGTGGGGCTATCAAGATTTTTTTAATTGGGGTGAATCTATTGGCAAAGATAAAAAGATTAAGCCAAAGGTAGAGAGGAAGCTGCACACTAACACTATGCAGTTTCGTGAGTGGCAAAGAGGCTGGAACGATGCTTATAAAGCCAATTTAAAGAGAGTACAACGCAATGAACAAGCTAGAGCAAGAGGCTAGGAACTGGATGAAGGAGAAGTACATGTATGGAATATCAGCTAAAGCATATCAAGTAGCAGCGTGTGATACTGCCATCTTCCCAAAAGAAAAGGCCACAGAGTATTTAACTCTGGGCCTTAGTGGGGAAGCGGGAGAGATTGCAAATAAGGTGAAAAAATTTATACGTGATGGCGCACCACCAGATGAATATGAAGCCAAGAAGATTGAGATTGGCTATGAGATTGGTGATGTGCTGTGGTATTGTGCAGTGCTTGCAGAAGAAATGGGGATGGACCTTGGGCATATTATGGAGAACAATTTACAAAAACTGGCTGACCGAAAAGCTAGGGGTACTCTGTCTGGCTCTGGTGACAATCGTTAAGTATGCTATAGGTGGTGCTATATGCCTGTGGTTAATATACATCGTGGGCATGGCACTGACTAATACCATATGTGATTGTGTCAGAGACTTTAATGGTTGGTGGGAGTTAGAATACTGGACAAAAAAAGAGGGGGCTTAGTTGCCCCCTTATCTTATTACTGGTTCTAACTCATTTCTCATATCTATTTTACCTTCACCAAACTCATCTTCATATATAGCAAGACCATATTCATAATGACCAGTCTGGTGAATACTAACACCATTTGTTTTTTGTTTATATATTTGTTCTACTATTGTTTTTCTATCTCCTTTTAATGCCCTAAAAAGTGTCTCTGCCTTTTGTGCTATATCTTGACCAGATGGATATTCCATTTCTAAAACATCAGCCCTAGCTTGTCTTCTTTCATTTTTAATAAATTGAGACAGTGCTATTCTTTTTACAACATCATTAGGTAAAGAAGTGTAATCAGGGTCTTGGATGAATGTAGCTACGTTAGCATCAATCTTTTCGCCTAATTCTTTTTTAGCTAGATTCGTAAGAGGTTTATTTAGTTTAATACGTGCAGGGCTTAGTTCTGCGTAACTAAAGCGTAAACGATCCAACTCTTCTTGAAGCAATGTTCTTTCTCGCTCCATAGTTATACCTGTTACAGCTTTTAAAAAGGGATTGACATTTACTACAGGTCCAGATCGTCCAACTGAGTATAAAGGTACATCACCTTCATCAATGTTAACTTCTTGTGGGAAAGATCGCATAGATTGTTTAAACGCAAGTTCCACAAGGTCAACATCAGTGTTATCAGGAACGATACGATACTCTGGACCCATAAACGTGCCAGCTAAATCTTTAAACATGCCAGCACCAACGGTAAATGTATTAAACAAGTTTCCTACAGCATTGGCAAATTCTTCTTCAAATGTTCTCTGTGATGTACCACCCTCCTCAAAGTTAAGTGCTAACTCACTAAAAAAATCAAATGTCTCTAGTCCCAAACCAGCACGTGCTGTTCCACCTGAAAAGGCTTTTGCAATATCTCTTGTTGGATAGGGTATGTCAACGGCAACTTTATCATTATCGTGAAGTTGTGGTAAATCTACAAATCCAAATAAAGGTTTTTTATTAGGCCCAGAGTGTCTATATATTAAGTCTGCAAGCATAGCAAAACCCATAAACGGACCTAAGTTTGCCTCTGCATTAATAGTCTTATTAGTTGTTGGGTCTTTGTATTGATAAGGACCAGTTGTTTCATCACCGAACATTGTTCGTATTCCAAACATTGCAGTAAGAGTTGCCAAACCACCAACTTGTTTTCCCATTCTTTCTGCAAAAACATCTGCACTTTCAAATGGTAAAAATTCTTGTGTTCCCTTCTTACCCGCTTTATTAAGAATACCACCAAGATTAAATAAACCAAGCATAGGCATATGTTCATATGCAAATATAAGCTGATTTACTATGTATCTAGGGAACGGTATACCCACAGTTATTGGTGTTTTAGTAGACAAGTCAATAAAAGCGTCAAAACCCTTATTAAAGACACCCTCTTTACCAGCAAATTTACCTGTTTGGTAAGTAAAACCCAAAGCCGTTTCCATAGCTTCACCAATAGCTCTATCGTCTATTTGACTAAATCTACCACTGGCTGTTGCGGATGTTTCTGGGTCTAAATATGCTTCTTTAAAAAATCCTCTTAGGCCACCCTTTTGACCATTAGCAACTAAATATTTATCAATCTCTCTAGAAAAGATTGCTCTTTTAAACATGTTATCACTCATGGTATTGAGGACATTAAATTTTCTAGCTACACTAATTAGACCACCTTCTGCGCCTGTCAAATCTCCGACATCACCAAGTGATCTAAATAATTCTTTAGCCAGAGGAGTTTTACCAAAACGGGAATCAGTAAATAACATGTCTAGTGCTTGAGTTTCAAAGCTACTTGTTCCCAACCACAGGTCTTTTGCATAAAGAGCCTGACCACCAGATCGCATTTGAGCCTGACCAAGACGTAATGATCTTAATGCTTCGTCAGACATTTGACCTTTAGTTATATCAGATAATGCTTTTATACCCCCTAGTCCAGCATTAACTAATCCTGCTCCTAAATTATCAAAAGCATAAACATAATTACGCATCAAACCATTTGTTGTATTACGTGCTGTAGTAGCAAGTTGAACAGTCATCATACCAATACGTGCTTTGTTTATATTTCCCAAGCTGAACCAATTTCTAAATACAGAACCTGCTTTAGTTCCAACGCTTGCAGAACCAGCATGTCTAACACTTATACGAGAACGAGTGGTAGCATCAGCTAAACCCTGAAGTCTTTGGTCTAAAACAGTTAACTCGTCCAGCATTATTTTCTTTTCTTTTTTAGCTGCCCTACCAAGAGAACCCAACTTAGCACCAGCCTCACTGTAGTCTTCTGCAATTAAAGCACCAATCTGTGACATGGTAGTGTAGTGTTGTTTTGTAATACGAGCAATCTCTTCTTCTGTTATATGACCGTCAATTATACCCCTTGTAATACGAGAGCCTATACGCTCCTCTTTTAAAACTTGTTTTTTACCTACAACTTCTCTTATTGGTGGCACTTTGTCTAATATTCTAGCAGCAGCAACGGCAATATTTTCATGCACCTGTTTATCTAAACCACCAATTATTTTATCACCATCTCCAAGACCTTCTTTAATTATCTTTCCTGCTTTTAGTTGTTCTGGAACAGTGTCAGACAACGCAAGTTTAGCAATAAATTTCTTTGCGTCTTTTCTTACTCCTGCAGTTTCTCTTTCTGTAGAGTTTAAAACTTTCTTTGTTGCTTTATGAGCAGTCAAAATAGGTCTCTTTTCTTTAGAAAGAGCAACCTGACGTATTTTTTCTGCGGTATTAGTTGTTAACTCTCTTTTAGTTCCTGTAGCAAGACCTATTGTTGCAGGTGCAGCGATACTAAGTGCTGTAGCTAAACCAACATTGGTATAATCAATCTCATCTTTTACATCAGTTTCAACTCGTACTTGTTCTTGTGCTAAAGCAGTTCCAGCAGCTATTGGTGCGTCAACAGCAGCAGAGCCTATTGCAGTCTTTGCTCCTCCTTTTAGTGCCTGTTTAATGCCAAATTTAATACCTTGTTGAGCAGCTAATGCACCAGCTTTTCCTGCACCAAAAGAAAACATACCTGCATAAGTGGACGGAGCAAATAACACACCCCCCAAGTAGTCTTGAGCCGCCGCTAAACCAAATTCTGTATCCATCTTATCAAAAGTGTCCATGAGTTTGCCCATGCCTTCTTTTTCTTTATCTGTGGTATCATCACTTTGGGCATAAAAAAGATCACGTGTTGCCGTGACCTCGTTTACATTTTGATATCGGAAATGTTCTAAAAAACCAGCGTAAACATCTTCTTTGTCTCTAACATCATCTGCACTGTAGCCACCTCTCTTAATCAAAAAAGTTCTAGCATCAGACAAAAATTCGTCATTCTGAAGAAGTGTTTCTTTGTTTAAATACTTATCTCCATAAAGATTGTATGACATTATATGTTAAGATACCTTTTTGCTTCTATTTCAGCCGATGCTGCCGTAAATCCTTTAGAGACTAAATAGTCTTCTAATTCTGATTGTGCCATTGCTTTATCACTAGCAGATTGAGCATTTTTATGTTTATTTATGAGGCCTTTAAGTATTGTTTGGTTAGGACCACTAGTAGATATTTGTCCGGGTTGTGGTTGAATTATCCCTCCTTTTGGTCCGGGTTGATTTATAATTAATCCATTGACTTTATTTACACCAGCTAATTCAAAAATTTCTGCTGAGACTAATCGGTCATTACTAAGCATCACAGATGCTGGAACATCTCCCTCTGCTGGAATATACTCTAATTTTTTATTTAATCCTGCTGCTATACGGGCAAGTATCATAACGTCAATGGTTTCATTTTTATACACACCTTTAGCTTTATCTTTAAGTGCTTTTTTTATTATGTTTGCATAATAACCACCAGCTTCATCAATAGCCTTTGCTACCTCTGCCATGTCTGATCTACCAACATAACCAGTTCCATTCTCTCTCCACTTACCGCCTAAATTATTAGTTGTTGCAAGAACACCTGACATTTCATTAGTAAGTCTTAGCATAGTAGACACAGTAAGGTCTTTGTCTGGTCTTGTAGTGGTATCTTGAAGAATTGCATACAGAGTATCAGCTTCAGAAGCAACTTCTCTTGCTTTTCTATTGTCTTCAGGATTTTTTGACTTTTCTAGAAATAATGCACGTTGGCGCAACCTTTGTATTTCATCAAGTAAATCAGCCCTTCTACCTAAATCAAACTGATCTATTTCAATACCCAAAGCTGATGGCATATCCTCATCAACAGTGGGTTCAAACTGTCCACCTGCGTCTAATAATTCAGCAGAACGTCTAGCAATATCTTCTCCCTTAGTATCCCCTTTAGTGCCAAACAGCTTAACTAGACCGACTCTAGAATCAACTTCTTTTATTTCTGGCAACTTTCTTTTTACAGTTACTAAGTTTGTTAGTTGAGGAACGGTGGCTCTATTTGCTCCAATATCACGTAGTGTCATGTTTGCAATTTTATATGCAGGTTGGCCTGTTTCTTTAGACAAAGTTATTAGTTCTGCAGCCACACTTTTAGCACCAGTAAAAGAATAATCAGTTATAAGAGAGTGCATTAAATCTGCACCCCCCTCACCTAATTGACCTACAATTGCGTCAATCTCATTTTCATTTTTCTTATATAGCTGATAATACTCTTCATTGTATTGATCACCTTTTTCCACACGGCGAGTAATTAAATCCTGCGTGGCTTTTTTAGTTAAAGTCAAATCATCATCAAGTTCGTCTGCAATAGACGTGCTAATACCTGTAACAAGACCTTTAGCAAATTCTGAATCTTTTATTCCTAGTGCTTTTCCCAAACTGCCTAAAAATGCCATGTTAATTTCTCCTCGCCATTAATCCAGTAGGTTCTTCTTCTGGTTTAATATCATCAACGACAATTTCAGACTGTTCGTCCATGTTTATTTTATCTTTATTTCTAATTAGTTTTTCGGCAATTCCCGTACCAATTGAATCTGATTGTGTTAATTCAGCATTATCTTCTAAACCTGTATTATATTTTATACCTGCTTCATCACCAAGAAGCATAAGAGTTTCAATAATCACAGGTAAAACAAGAAGACCTGTATCTACAGAATGAGTGCCATCCATCACACCAGCTAATTGTAGTGTGTTGGCAACTGTTGTTAGAGGTATTCCCATTTCCATAACTGGAATCAAAGAATTATTAAATGCTGGCAACATCATCCTTTCAAGATAATGTTCAGACACTTCAGTAACAGTTGTTAGACGTGCTGGTTGTTGCCACGGCCTTGCCCCTAATTCATGGGTTAAAGACATACCGGGAATAGGAGCATCTAATAATCTTTCTTTCTGCATCATGTTTCCTGTCTTTTTAATCTTTCTTTACGAATAACATCTCTAATAACCGCAACTTGATAAGCAGGTTGGCTTTTTAATTTACTAGAAACACCAGAACTTGATTTTGTTCTATTTAACAAACCAGAGGAAGCAGGTTTTTCCTCTTGTTGGTTAACTGGTATTTTATCTATACCTAAATATATACTTTTTGCATTATTGGTTATCATGTTAAAATCTTGCCCCCTGTAAAGGCTCCAAATCCATGTTGAAGAGCGGCACTTCCAAGTGTACCAATCAAACTACCAATAGCTGTACCTGCTGAAGAACTGCTTGCCATAGCTTGCACCTCTTTTTTATAATCAGACTCTAACTGTGCAACAGCTAAAGTAACGTGTCTTTCTAATTCGCTTTCTGCTGATTTCCATGCCCACTCCATAGTGTCAGCATAGTAACTCCACAGATTATCATAGGCAGTTTTACTAATATCTAAAACAGCATTGGCATTTAGTTCATTAGCCCTGTTAACAGCAGCCGTGTCAGCAGTAGCAATCTGTCTACGCCACTGTGCGTTAGACTGTGCAATTACAAGTTGATTCTGTGCGTTAAACTGATCACGCTGATTATTCATTTCTGCGTTAAAACGCTCCACGGTATTAGCCTGACCTGCATTAAACTGTGACTGTGCATTTTGTTGTGTAGCATTAAACTGTGATGTTTGCTGCCCCAAGTTAGCAAAAAACTGATCAACTTGATTTTGACTTGTAGCATTAAATTGTGCCGCTGCATTAGTAGCTGCTGCATCTGTAAACATAGATTGCGTACGCTGTTGTGCTTTAAATAACTCTGTCTGTTGTTGATTAGACAAATTAGCCATGTCAAGCTGCATAAAGTTAGATGCATTTTGTACTGCACTCTGTTGTCTATTGTTTAAGTTAGATGCATCCATCTGCGCTAAAGCAGCAGCCTCTGCCATAACCATTGCCTGTGAGTTAGACAGGTTGTTAAGGTTCATTGTATTTGCAGCACGAGAGTTTTCTAGCTGCACCTGCTGTTCAGCAGTAAAGTTCATATTTGCTATTTCTGAAATACGTGATGCGTTTTGCACTCTTGCTTGGAAGGCTTGATCAAACTCCATGCCCATAAATGTTGCACGTTGCTGTGCCGCAAGCATAGCACGTTGTTGCTTGTTTGTCAAGTTCTGAGATTCAAATTGTGCAATAGTCTGTGCATCAGCAGA
>Ga0209232_1000794_pt1 | contig 18259 bp, 8 predicted proteins | sample ETNvirenome_2_60_FD_184066 | JGI IMG/M metagenome (GOLD analysis project Ga0209232, IMG submission 184066) | Marine viral communities from the Pacific Ocean - ETNP_2_60 (SPAdes) (version 2) | ecosystem: Environmental > Aquatic > Marine > Oceanic | place: Pacific Ocean | collected 2013-06-22
CTGCTAATGCATCTCCTGATCCTGTACCTATACTTACGTTTGACGTACCTGCTCCTATTGCAGTTCTAAAATTACTGGCATTTCCTATTGCATTTTCTATGAATGTTTGATTTACTGAACTATTAAGTATAGTGCTTGGAGTAGCAAATTCATGTAATAAAGTAGTGCCTAATTTTGTTTGAAACTTCTCATTAACACTATCATAAACTACTTCAATTTCTCCTGGATCTTTAATAATTCCAAGTCCAAAAAATCTTGGAGTTCCAAATGTAATTGTTTGAGTTCCACCATGATTTGCTTCTGTAACTGTAAAAGCTAATATTGTATATGGAGGTGTCCCTTCTGAATGACTCCATCCACTTGCTAATCCTGAAAGTCTTGCAGTAGTAAAATTATAACTTACACCACTTGTAGTTGGAGCTGGTTGAGCAGTAGAAGTACTTGCATCATAGTATATGAAACCTGTTGCACTTCTCGATGATTTTGGACTTCTTATAAGACCTGGGTCTGACCACTCACTTTCTGGTATGTCATCAGTTGCAGCATTTGATGCAGCTGTTGCTGAACAAGACCATATGTAATTATTGTCTGAAGCTGCTGGAACTGCATTTACTGACCAGCCATCTAGTTCGCTAGAGTCATCTGTAAACGCTTTATTTGAAAAGTTCCAAGTTAAAGTAGTATTTGGGTGAGCAGGAGCGCTGTTTGATGTTGTTAATTTATATAGTTGTATTGTTGCAGTATTTATACCTGATGTTCCTGGGTCTCCTGTAATTTTTTCTGGTGCAGACCAACTATATGTAGAGCCACTAACATTGTAGTTAAAAGTACCTGTGCTTTGCCATACAGGGTCTGTACCTGATGGTATAGTTGCTGACCACCCTGATGGAGGATTTGCTGTTCCTGTGCTTGGAGTTCCTGGATTACTTGTACTTCTTTGGAATATATTTGGTCTTACGTCAAAATAAGGACTATAAAATACTGGACTAGGCCAATTTACTGTATTAGTTGTTCCACTTCCTGAAAGTGCTATTTCTGATACATAGTGCAGTTGTGTTATCGTAGGACTTGGTCTGGTAGTAGTCCAACCAGTAGGAATACTTGAAAGTGTAGAAGTATCAAAATTATAGTTAGAAGTACCACTAATAGTTGGTAAAGCTAAAAGAGAGTCTACTGTTTTATATATTGCAAGTAAAACTACACTATCTCCAGCTGCTCCATCATCTCCGTCTTCTACAAATTTTACTGGCGCTGACCATTCATTTGCAGCTATACTATCTGTGCTTCCTGTGCCTGCTGCTGAAGCTACACAAACATATAAAGGATTTCCATCACTCGCTACAGGTGTTTTAGACCAGCTATTTGCTAGTGAACTTGTTGTTATCTGACCTGTAGTTAAACTTACAGTAACTGCACCTGGTCCTGCTGATGATATATTAATTCCACTTAAATCACTTGCAGACCTTTTATATGCATATACAAGTGCTGTTTTTGTTCCTGGGTCACCAACTGCTCCAAAAGAACTAAATAGTTGTATAGATGACCATTCACTATCTGCAATAACATCTGTCGTTCCTGTACCTACGGCTGTTGCCTGACTGACCCATAAATATTGATTAGTAGAACTTACACCAGGATTAGTTGTTGACCAACCATTGTCAGTTGTAAAACTTGCACTAGAGCTTGCAAAAGTGTATGTTGTATTTCCTTCTGGCAATCCATTATTTGAACCAACTCCTGTAGGAGCACTAGAGTTATTATTTTGTTTATAAATTGTTACTGTTGCTGAGTTTGCACCATCTTCTCCTTGTGCTAGTATTACTGGAGTTGACCACTCATTTGCTGCAATAGTATCTGTTGAGCCATTACCTGCCGCTGTAGCAGCACAAATGTAGAGTGGGTCACTTCCTGATGGTATAGTTTTTGACCAACCATTTTGTAAAGTGCCTGTTGTTATTGTTCCTGAAGTTGTTCCTGTTAAAGAAACTGTTACTGCTCCTGGATTGCTTGTAAGTGTAGTTGCAGATCTTTGGTAAGCATATACAATAGCATTTGCTTGTCCAGCTACGCCTGTTCCTGTTGCTCCTGTTTGTGATTTTCCTATAGAATATGTTTTTGTAATAGTTACATCATTTACATTATCTGTTCCACCTACTAAACTTCCTTCTACTTCGCATGAGAATGTTGCTGTTCCTGAGCCTGCAGACATACTATTTACAGTATATACTCCTGTTGTTGAGTTTATACTTACATCTACTCCGGACTCAGAAGCTACACTAAAAGCTGTTTTTGCATTTGTTGTAATTTCTGTATTTCCAAAAAATACTTTGAATGTCCCACCTGCACCACTAAAACTTGATACTACTCCATCTTTATCTGCGGAAACAGTATGAGCTTCATTTGTTAATACACCGGTTACTGTGCTTTGTCCGTCTTGTACAGCATATATTGATACCGTATCTTGTGCAATCAAAGTACCTGTAGAACTTCCTTGTCTTGCTTTTACCGTAACTTGTATAGGAGCATCTGTTGGGCCTGGCTCGTCACTGTCTGCTAGTGTAAAAGTTTGTGTTGTTGAGTTTTGTTTAGAAGTTGCTCCAACTAGAAAATCAAAGAAAACAGTTCCTTCCATATTAGTAGTAAAAAGTGTAAAAGTAATAGAAGTGCTTTCATCTCCTACTTTATTAAAATCAACTACATAACTACTTGGTAAGAGTTTTACTGTTTGAGCACCTGCAGCAATAGCCAAAGAAGTACCCTGCGTACCTCCTGTTGCGCTAGTTGGGTGAAAATCTGATTTTACTATATACTTTTTCATATTAATCTGTGAACATAAATCTTCTGTGTCTTATCCAGAAGTACTTGGTTTCTGCAGTAGCTGAGTTATACATATAACTGGTTGCATTGTCTACTACTGCTAACAATGTTGCGTTTGCTCTATTATTGTCATCTGAACACCATATTTCAGTTGAATCCGAACCTTCTACAAAATCGTCAGCATTTGTCCAGTTTAACAATATTGAACCATTTTTATTTGTGCTAACTGAGGTCAAAGTAGGCGCATCTGGCGCTTTCAAACTAAGTTGGTCTGAAGTTTCATCTCGAACAGCTAGTGCTCGTTGTTTCGAAATTTCATAAATACTATCATCATACTCTCGAGCTTTTACTGAAACTTCACAATTTGACTTAAAATTAAGGTTTTCAATTCTAAATATTCTATTAGTCCACCCAAATGGTGCATAATTTATACTTATTACTTGTCCAGGTCTTAATAATATACCTCTTGGACCAAGTGTAAAACTTATCTCTTTTGAGAATCTTGTATGAAATAATTCTTTCTCAGTATTTATTCTAGCATTATAATAACTAGTTATTCCTGTAAAAGGAAAGTTTCCCGTTTTTATTACATTTCTATCTGCTTTTAAAAAGTCTGAATTAAAAAACGTAACACTACGACTATTATAATTTAATTGTGGATCAGCTAAACTGGCTTTTATAGTATTTTTTGCAGTTTTCTGCGAATTATCTACTACGTCTATTTTTCCAATAATATCTGTTTTATCTATATAATAGGGATTAGTATTTTCTTGGCTAGAGTTTAGAGACGCTGTTGGAGCTGTTTCTTGAGTTTCTACTGTTAGTACATACTTTCCATTTTCATAAGATAGTTGCCCATTAAAGTGTGAAAGCAAAGCGTTTATGTTTTGAAAAACAGGTTTTCCAGTATCTAGTATAAAATTTGTTTGGTGTCTTGTGACTTCTCTTTGATGATGATGTTCCCACCCCATATATCTCCAGTATTTAACCCAATCCGAATCATATAAAGAATACTCTATAGGGATATCATCAGTTTTTAACATATTTAAAGTACTAACACTTCCGTTGCCTGAAACTTTGTGTATAGGACAATTTCCTGAAATAAGAGTCAAATTACTAGTTGAAGATGTTGGTTCAGTAGTATCGCCTGTGCCTGGCCCAGTAGCTCTAAAATACCTATTTGCTGAAGTATAAACAATATCTCCTGCTCCAAAAGATATATATTCACTATATTTTTTAGCAAACTTATTTATTACATCAGTAAGAGTAATAGTATTATTTGTAGTATCTATAGCAGTAACTGTTCCTGATGCTACATGAGTACCAGTACTAGTACCATCATGTGTTATTTGAAATATATCTCCAACAGATACTCCGCTTGGAGACCCTGTTAATTTAATTTCTATATCTGATCTAGTGTCACATAATTTTGCTGCAGTTATAAAACTCGATAAATCTAGGTCATCTTCTTTTAAATCTTTCCCATATCTCTCGTTCATTATATAATCCAATGTTTGTATAGCTGGATTTATACTAGCTCTTTCATCTACTCCTCTGCCATCAATTTTAAACTTGTGGTCGCTATATGGAGGAGTTAAGAAAGGTGTTTCTACCACTATTTTATCATCTCCTGGAGTAAACTCTCTTATTTCTCTTTTTTCTCCAGTAGTTAAATTATGTAATAGTGCTCCTCTTTCAAATTGAGAGGTATTAAGAGCATCAGTAAAAGTAGAAGTTAATTCGTTTGCATTTGTTATATTTTCAATTTTACTTATCCCTGTCATATCAAAAGTAGTTGCATTTCTTATTTTTATAGTATTTGGAAATGAGGCTCCTGTCCAATCTGTTCCTGCAAAAGTTATCGTATTAGTTTCGCCACCGCCACTCCAAGTTCCTTGAAGCACACCATATTTTAATCCTGAGTAATCTCCTGGACTATCTGTATACCATTCAGGAGCATAAAACTGAATAAAAGGACTAGAGTCTCCTAATATACCTTTTTGAGCAGCTGTAATATTTGCTATAGTTATTTCTCCACTACCATTTACACTAATATTGCTTCCAGCTGCAACCCAGTTATCAGGAAAAGTTGTTTCTCCTATAACCTCATGATCCCATGTGAGCATGTGCCAATAGTTACTTCCTTTCTTTAATCTTAAATGTGTTTTTGTTGCTCTCGCATTTACTAAACCTAAGTTTGGAGTTTTATCTAATCTGAATCTTGTATGAGTGGTGCCTCTTGAAGTAGTAAATAAAAACTTATCCATAATTTTAAATTGACCATTACTAAAGTTCCCTGTGGTATCTGTAGACCAAGAACTTCCGTCTTGGCTTGTTTCTACATAAACTAAATCTCCTTCTGAAAAGTTCATATTATTATCACTAGAGCCAAGTATTATGTCTGGTCTATAAGTATTATCATAATTAAAACAATTAAGAATTTTTCCTTTTACAACATATTCCATATCGGGTATAGTTGTTTGATCAGCATCAATTGTAATTTTACTAGCTACATAGCAAGTATCTAGTAGTCTATGATTTGGCCCCCAGTAAGGTAAATTACTATCCCAATAGTCTGTTTGTCTTTTAAAACCTCCTAAGTTAACTCTGACCGTGGCTCCAGCACCTCCGCCTCCAGAAATAGTTGCACTAGGATTACTAGTATATCCTGTTCCTGGGCTATTCACTGTTACACTTCTTACTTGTCCAGCATCACCTGTTGCGTCACTTCCAAGATGAACAGTTGCCGTAGCTCCAGAACCACCACCACCACTAATAGTTATAGTAGGAGCAGATTCATAACTTGCACCTTTGTTTATAACGGTTACGCTTCCGACAGCACTTTGATTTTCTGCTACATCAATCAACATACCTGAAGCTTTTTGATTTGCTCTACCATGAAAAAACTGTTGAACTATATCATATGGGTGCTGTATATTATAGTTTGCTCCATGCTCTAATCCACCTGCGTCTCCGCCTCCTGCACTACGAAGTCCAACTATTTCTCCTATAGAGTCATAAACTTTTTGATTTATAATATACTGTAAATCTCCAAGAGGGTCTACTGCTAGTCTTTGTGCACGGTCTCTTTCAGTTTGTCCACTAGCTACATTTTGATTCCCTCTTGTTATTGCTCCTGATATTGTATTTCCTTTTGACATTCTACCATAACATTGTAATTGAGTATTGTCTCTATCTGTTCCGTTAAAAGCATTTCTTACTTCATGATCGGCTTCATCAGTACAAATTAAAGGTTTATCTTCAACATACATATTGAACATACCATGAATTTCTCCTTCACAAATTGCTCCAATTGTATATACAACTCTATTATCCCTATTTAATGTATCTGCAAAAATAGGATTTGCTGCTAGTCTTTGAACTCCATATACTACCGGTAAAAACTTTCCTTGTAATCCTACACTTAAATCTACTTCATTTTCAATATCTACTTGGTATTCTTCTTGATAATACTTTTTACCCCCAAATGCTCCAGCAAGCCCACCTCTCTTTTTAGACTTCATTCTATACCTAGTTTCTTGAGTTTGATAATTTGCTATTGCAGACAGAGAAGTTTCAGCATGCATAAATCCTAAATCAGTTGCATACTCAGGTCTTACTGTTGATTCTATTTGTGGTTGTTTATCTGCTGATAAAGCTCTATGAGTTTCATCAGTTGTCATTCTTCCGTTTACTTCATTAAAGTTGCCCCAATGACTAGTTAATGTCCAATTTGATTTTGAGCCTGTTAATTGTTCTGTTAAGTTAACACTAGCAATAATTCCTTTAAATACCAGTATACTTGTATTTCCTATAATGCTTCCAGTTTCTGGGTCGATAAACACTTTATGTACAAAGACTTCTCTATTTAAAAAAGCGGGATTTGCATTTGCAGTATTGTTTAAAGTAATTCCTCTTTCCATAGTTGCTGCATTCATTTCTACTGAATCTTGCTCTATTACAAAGTCTTGCGTCAAATTACTTCCAGGAAATGCAGAGTCATCAGAATCTGTTCCTGTTCTTGCTAAATTTATAACTGTATTATTAGTAGTAAAACTAGTAATTATGTATTTTAAGGTAGTGCTAGAATAGGAAAATTTAATTAAATCTCCTTCTTTGAAACCTTGATCTACAAAGTCTAAAACTTCTCCGCTAATTATTGTACTTGTTGGAGTGAATACTCCTGAGGTAGATAATGTTCCAGGAACTGTTATGGAAGTTCCTAAATCTTCTGCAGCAACTGTAAGTTTCATTGAAGCTGCTCGTGGTTTTATAGTTTCTGAATAAGCTCCTAATCCTAATATTCTATTTGCTCTATATGTTTGGTTTCCATTTCCGCTGCCATCGTCAAATACTATATCAGTTGCTCCATCAGTATAGTATGCAAATCTATTTGCATTTGTTCTAAAAGCTTTATTAACAGGGTCAAAAGGTCTTTCAAACTTTACAAGATGAGCATATACAAAATCATCATTACTTACTAATGCTGTTCTTATATTTGAATTTATTTCTCTTTCTACTGACATTTTACACCTGTGCTTCTTCTAACGTTAATGAATAAGAATATAAGTTATTAGTACCAAGTGAATATGAAACTACATCTCCGCTTTGAATAACTCTAAACACAGGATTGGTGTACACTAAAGGAGTATTATCAGATACGGTTTTTTCAACTGAAGGAGTCACATAATATATTCTATGATTAGCATCAGTTGGTCTGTTTCCTGTTAGATAGTCTGAATAAGTAAGTACACGAGTTACTTGATAAACTTTTTTATGGTTAGAATTATTGCTATCGTTAAATGTAAACATATCCCCAGGTCTTAAACTCCCTGAAGTTGCTTGTTTAACTTCAAAATTAGTAGCTCCAGCAGTTACAGCTCCGTCAGCTTGTAAACTACTAGTAACTGTGCTTCGTGGAGAAGCATACTGAGGGATTACTACTTCGAAAGCTTTTAATCTCCCTCTTTTTTCTTGTAAAAAATTGTATATTGGCTCAAACTCATCACGAGTCATTGGATTGTATTTTATGTTTATTTTCCAATTATGTCCTGCAATAGAACGAGTAGTTACTCTTCCACTATTTGTTCTACTAAATGCTACTGGTTGCATTGAATCAAACTTAACACTAGCAAATCCAGGGCCTGCTGTATAACTGCTTGCATGCCCATCTCCAGCTTCATTTATAGTCCAGTTTGGATCAGGTAGTCTATTATTAAATGAACTAAATGCTGCCATTAGTATGCTCCTGTTCCACCAAGTGCTTGAGTATCAACATCTTCTAAAAAGTCATTTCCTGTATCATGTGCTGCTTCTCTTATCATTCCTATTATATTTCCTCTTTGTTCCATTAGTAGTTGCTGTACGCCTGTTGCATCAACAGCATTTATTGTGAAGTTTACATTTGAAACTCCACCACCTATATTATCATTTGGTATTACATCTACAGGTACTGTAGGTCTTACAATTTCTGGGCCTTGTTCTCCTACTAATATTCCTTCTCCGCCAGTATTGTAGCTTTTTAGTCCCATTGCTCCAGTAGGAGTAAAGTTATTTGCATTACTTCCTACACCTCTTTGACCTCTTAAGTATCCTATTTCACCACCTGTTGCTCCTCTTGAAACATCTACAGTATTATTTCTTGCCCCTATAGAAAGTTGAGTTGGGGCAGGAGGTGCTTCACTTTGTCCACCACTATATTTCTGTCTAGATATTACTGCTAATTGAAGCGCACCAGCTGCTGCTGCTATACCTGCCATTGCAAATCCAATAGGAGTTGGTCCATAACCCATAGGTCTTGGTGCTAGAGCTCCTATAATGGCTGCTGCAGTATTTGCTACAGTTACTGCCATTTGAACTTTCTTTTGTTGTTCAAAGGCTTTCTTAGCCATTGCTTCTTTCTTTTTCTCCATAGCAGCAATTTTTGCTAAACTTTCTTTTGACTTGCCGTCTTTTCTTTTCTCTGCTGCTATTTCTTGGTCTACTTCTCTTATTCTTAAATCTGATACTGCTGACATCATTTGACCAAGAGCAGCAAAACCACTTGCTACACCTTCCATAACTGCGGCTCTTTTTGCCATACTTGTATCAACAGCTACACCTGTTTTTTCAAGATGTTCTGCAGCTACTGTATCTATGTCGGTAAAGGAAACCATTACAGTTTTAAGCCCATCTCCAAGAGCTTGAAATCCTGTTAAAAAGTTAGATACAAATACTCCTTCTGGACCAAACTGTTTAGAAGTTTCTATTAAATTAGTCATAGCGCCTCTTAAACTTTGCATTATAACTATTCTTGATTTTTGTTCTTCTGTTACTTTTCTATCTGTTGTTGCAGTAACAGCATTGCCATCTTTGTCTACATCTGTTTCGCCTGTTTTTACAAGTAAACTTTCTGCAAACATTTGAGCAGAAGCAAATATACCTTCACGCATAGTAGCACCTGTAAAAGCTTTTGCTACTCCATTGCCTAAAGCTCCTGCAAAAGTATCCTCTAAAAGACTCATTTGTTCTTTTATTAATTGAGTTGTAAGCTTATTAACACTTTCTTGAGCAGAAAGCATGTCGTCTTTTTCTGCTTCTTCAATAACACCTTCTTTAACCAATGCTCTTAATTTTGCATCTAAAAGCTTGTACTCCAACTCCATTGTTTTTGCTTTTATGCCTGCTTCTAAAATGGCAAATCTATAAGATGTTTCAGCTTGTTTTACTTCATTTACAGCTTGTTGTCCTTTTGTTAATTCTCCTGATAATCCTTTTTCTAAGTTGAACCTAACTTGAGCAGCTTCTGCAGCTTTATTTGCTTGTTCAGCAATTTGTTTCGCTACTTTTACTTGTGCTTGATAAACTTTTAGTGTTTCTTTTTGTACTAAAAATTCTTTTTGGAACTCGAATATTCTTTCTTTGATTTCTTGTGTTCTTAAAGCTTCAAATGACGCTAATAGTTGGAATAGCTCTTTTTCACTAGTCCCATTGGCTAATGCTAATGCTTGGAATTCCGCCAAAGTTTGAGCACCTTTTACTTTTACAGCAAGGTTTCTTAGCTCTTCTTCTTCCAGTTGCATATTTCTATTAAAAGTATTAAATTCGAGCAAAGAAAGAGCAGTAGTTTTAGCGAGTTCATCTGCTTTTAGTTCGTTTATATGTTCTTGCGCTTCTACACTTTTAAGAATTATTTTAGTAAAATGTTTTTGTTCTTCTTGAGAAGCTTTTATAAGTGCTCTATAAGCAAGAATTTCTTTTTGAGCTTTTACAAATACTTCAACTAACTCAGAAAAAGCTAGAGTTGCATCTTTTCCACCTTTTTGTATTCTTGCAACTTCTGCAGGTGTGGCTATTAAAGAGAATGGATTTTTGTCAAAAGTTTCAAAGAAGAAGTTTCTTTGTGCTTCTGTTGCTTGTAAAACTGCTCCTAAATTTTGTTGTAAACTTGCAGTAACTTCATCTACTTTGGTTTTAGGTAAAAAAGCTGCTGTAAATTTACCAACAGCCTCTGAAGCTCCTTCGTATGCAGAAACCAAAACATCTAGTTGTTTTTTCATTTTCTCTTCTTGTGCTAAGTTTTGGTTTAGTTTTGCAACTAAATCTTCTTGACTATCTGTCGCATCGTTTAATTTTTTTATCTTTTCTTCAAATTTAGCATTAGTTTCTGTCATGAGGTCTAAAACTTCTGCTTCTGCTTTACTTAGACCCAAGGCACTTGCAGTATATCTATCATTAGTTATAGTCATTTGTTCTGTAAAAGTTATACCTTTGGCTAAAGCAGTGGTATAAATTCCTTGTATAACACTACTCTTATTCAACGCTGTGTTTGCTGCTTCTTGATTCTCTCTGAGTGTATCAGTTAATGCAATTGTTTCATTTAAAAAACTATTTAGGTCATCACCCGTTATCATATCGCCAAATAATGCTATTGTATCGGGTGCAGTGGCTCTTGTATTTGCAAGTTGCTTTGGATTCATATCACCAATTAATGTTTCTGATTCTAATCCCTCTAAAATAACTCTAGCCATTTCTCTATTTCCTACTCGTATGTACCCAACAGCTTTCTGCATAGAAGCTTGTACAGTTTCTGCAAATGAGTTTACTAATTTACTTCTTCCAAAAATATCTAACATTAAATCACCAAATTTTGCAATATCAGTACCAAAAGTAGAAAAAGCCATCGTTGCGTCTCCTACTGCAATTGCTGTCAATGATGCTTCTAATTGTGCTGTGGACATAGCTTGAGCAGCTTTAGTTACTGCTAAATATCCATTGCTAGTGTCATTCATTATCTCGGCTTGTTTAGCAAAGTTTTTTGCTAAATTTAGATTTATATTTTCAAGTTTTTCTAGTTCTTTTCCTAATTCTTCTGCTTCTACACTGAAAAATCCTAGAGCTTTCATTCCTCTTTTTATAACAGGCATAGCTAAAGTAAGAATCATTACAAATTTCATCAATTTTGCAAATAAATTACCCATAGCAACAGCCAATAAACTTGCTGTTCCTTTTAAGCCAGTCATTACTCTACCCATCGCGGTCATTTTAAAAGTTGTTCCATCAATAGTAACTTGACCAGCTCTTAAAGTACTAAATAAAGCTCCGAAACCTTGTCTTACTCCCTGACTTTCTGCTGTTAGTGTTGCAAAAGATACTGCAGATGCAGATGCAGCTTTATTTTCTAATCTAACAGCTTCTCTTGCTGCTGCTGTTCTTGCTTTAAATGCAGGGATTCTTTTGTTTTCTTCTCTTGTTATTTGTTTTTGTAATTTTATTTCTTGATCAAGACTAGCTAATTGTTTATTTCTTGCAGCTAATTCTTCCTTTATTATGTCTAGATTTTTGCCTTTTGCTCTTCCTTCTGCTTTTGTTAAAATGGTTATTCTTTCTGCAACGGCTGCTCTTTTGGTTTCTGCTTTTCTTGTTTTTAAAATATTCTCTAAGTTTTTGTCAGCTCCAGCTGCTCGTGATTTAAAAGGTACTATTCCCTCTTGAAGCGCTGCTCTCTTTTCTCTTCCTTTATTTATTGTATCTTGTAAATCATCTATTCTTTGTTGTTTGAGATCATTATACATATTTGCAAATTTGCTTCTATGTATATCAGCCGTCATAGCAGCTTGTACAGCTTGTTCCTCTAAACCTTTATTAAACATTCCGAGAGCAGGTATTGCTTTACTTAATAATACTGTGACTAGTAATCCGAACGCGGCTCCTAAAACTACAGGAGAATTTGCTAAAAATTCTGCTAATGCTCCTAGAACTACATTTAATTTTGATAGTCCTAATTGTGCTATGTCTGAAAGAGCTGATCCTAGTCTAACATAAGGATCTGGTTTGATTGTGTCAGCATATATTGAGAATTTTCTACTACCTTGTTCGAGTATTTCATTTAAAAATGCTTGTCTTTTTTCAGCTTGTGTCATTGAAGATACAGTTTTACCTATACTTCTTCCATACTTTTGTGCCGCTTCGTCCACACGAACAAATAAACCAATCTCATCTAATATCTCTGGCTCGAGTTTAATCGCACCACGGAATATTCTATCCATAGCGTCCGGTAAGTTTCTTCCTAATGAGATTGCCGCCCCTTTTGCGACAGTGGTTAATCCTTCGATTTCTGCTGTACTTAGACCAGCACTAGCAGCAAGAGATACTTGTCTAAAAGCTTGGTCTAGTGCTATGGCGCCACCGGCAGCTGCTTTCATTTCATTAGATAAGTTTCTAATGTTAGTTCCGCCAGTCATGGTTAGTACTTCCATGGACTCTTTTAAAGTATCAATTTGAGCAGCTCTAGATAGAACTCCAAAAGCTGCTGTTAAGGCAAACACGTTAGCGGCTAGTAATGCGTAAGCTCTTACAAGACCGCCACCTCCGCCGCCTCCATCAATGTTTTGTTGCATTTTTGAAAAAGATTTAGTACTGTTCATGCCCATTTGGGCTGCACCTTTTTCTTTACGGTTGTACTGGTCTCTTGTTCTATTATACTTTTTCTGAGCTTTTTCAGCTTTTTTGACTTCTTCTGTGTTTTTCTTTTGTCTTCTAGTATTTCGTCTTGTCTCTTCATTGAGCTTTTTCATTTGCTCAGCAGAATGATCCAGCAAATTACCTTTTGAATCGATTCTTATTTTGATGAGAATGTCGTTTGCCATTTTATTTTTTCTTTATCTTGTCATATTCAGCTTTTATTTTTCGCTGACTTTCGGATATTTGGTAAGAGTCTATAAAAAGTAATAACTCTATTATCCAATCTTGTTCTTTTGGTTCATTAATGTAGCTTAATCTAAAATGAGTATCAAGTAGTGTAAAGTCTTTTCCTACATACCCTACATCTGGGTAAATTCTACTTCCTAAAGAGTTGTAGATATTTAATGCTACGTGTACAGAAGTGGGAAAGTCCTCTTGCTCTGGAGGACATCTATCCCAGTCTATCTCTTGTCCAGTTTGCTCACACATTCGTAAGTACTGGTCTTTTGTCATGCCTATTTCATCATGCTTTAGATACAGTTCCAGTTTCTTCTTTATCTTCTCCTTTGCTTCCGCTACGAAAATTCTCTAATTCAAAGACTACCTCATTGAGCCAGTTATCAAATTCAGTAGAGTTTTCTACTAAAATTTGAGCATTTTCTATAGTGTATGGAAGGTCTGCTTCTACATCTTGTTTTGATAAATCAACTAGAATTAAATCTTCTAAGTATTTCATTTTTAAGCCTTTCCAACCTTTTACAGTTGCTGAAGAAAATTCTTTGATGAACTTATTTTCGTCCATTACTTCTTCAAAAGCTCTAGTTTTTCTATTAAATTTATTACTAGTACATCTTTTTCTTAGTGCTAGTAGTTCTTTTCGGGATAAGTTTGCTAACTCGACTTTAAATCCATCAAGTCCTGGAAACTCAACCCATGCGGTCTTAACATCGACCAATAAGTTTTTAAGTTCCATGTATTCTCCTATGAATATTGTGTGATGACAGCAGGTATAGTGTTAGTATTATCTAGTGAGCGATAATCATAGCTTTGAGTATAAACTTCTTCTACAGTCATTCTTGCAGTAAAAGAAGCTGGATTCATAGCTATTTGAAAGAAAGGAGTAGCATTTGCAGCTTTTCCAACTTGTATCGCTTTTATAGTAATATTACTATTAGTACTAAAATCATCTACTTGGTTTATATTATTATCAGTTTGGTATTGTCGAATTTCTCCCGATATAATTCTTTTATCTACCGTATATTTAGATGGTCGCATAATATTACTTGCGTTTGTTACATTTAAACTAGCTTGCAATGTTTCAAAAGGTACCCAGTCAAGATTATTTTGTATTTGGACAGTTGTTGACATAATATTATTCATGTCAAGACTATCTATGGATACTACTGGATATACTAAAAGAGGGGTTCTTGTGGAAGATTCAGTTTGAATCGTTCCGAGATTATATGATTCATCTCCAATTTTTTCTAATTTAGTTCCTTGTCCTTGTATACTTACTGCAAACTGAGTGTTTGGATTTATATCAAACATTCCTTGAGTAATAACAGCGTTATCTATTTTAAAGGTTGCACTTCCTGTTTGTACATATATATTAAATGATGTTAATTGAGCACTATTTAATTCAGATAGTAAATCAATAACAGGACTTTCATCTTTTTCTATTGTTAACGGAACAGTAAATTCAAAATCTATTGGATTTGCTTTTGTTATTTTTGCTCCCTCGAACATTTTTGATTGATTGTGCAAAGTCTTTACTGGGTACGAATCTTGCGCAAATGTTTGAGAAAATGAGATGGCGGTACTAGTATGTATTCTATACTTGTTACCGCCATACTCTAGGTATAGTTTACTCTCACGAAGAAAACTATATGACATTATACTAGGCGTCTAGTGCTCTAGATGTACCGTCAGCAGCTGCATAACCGCTTTGAGTATGAGTAGTTGCACCTAAGTATTTAACTTCCATTTCATCACCTGTTAAGAGGTCTGAACCATGAGCTGCGAACTCGACAGAAGTTGAGATTAAGTCTGCAACTTCGATTGTTGGTACAGTTAAGTGACATCTTGGCATATTAAATTCAACACCTGGTGCTGTAAAGTCGTCTGCCTCCATACCTTCTCCATCTGTATCTACAGTTCCTGCAACACCCATAAAGAGTCTCATATCAAATGAGTTTGTTACTAGGTCTGTCGCGTTAGCTAAGTCAGTTAAAAGTTGGTTTGAACCATTAGATTTAGTGTCAAGGTACATGGTTAAAGAACCACTAATTACCCTAGCACCTGTAAATGAGCCGATAGGCTTATCTACTATACCAATAGTTTCTGGTGTTACATATGTAACGTTGTTTGCTATAGTTATAGACCCACCTGTGATATTAATATCATAGGTTCTATTATCTAAACCATTTGAAGCTGAGCCACCACCCTGTGCGTCTGCATCTAAGTATAAACTTGAAAGTTTATTTCTTAAATAATCAGCATCACTTGGGCCAGTAGTATCTACAAAGTTAAAAGTCTCTGTATGAGTATCTGTATTATTACTTGTAGGTGTGCCTGCAGAAGTTCCTTGAATTATAAATTTAGAAGGATCTTCTATTGCTTCTTCTACTTGGTCAATTGTTGTTGCGTTTCCAGACCAAGTAATTTGTGCTATTCCGTCGATTGAAAAATCAACTTCAGCTTGGTTAATCTGTGCATCGTTTAACCTGTATGTTGTATTTTCTAGTGCGAAATACAAATTAAGTTTCATAAGTTCGTGAACATCTGATTGGTCAAATTTACATAATGAACCGAATTGAGAACCAGTTGTTACTAATACGCCAGCGCCTGAAGCTTCTGATGCGTTAGGTAATCCTGTTCCTGTTAATGCAGCCCATAGTATATTCTCTACACAGTCAAAAGTTCCATCTGCTCTATAACTATTAGCACCGTGTTTGAAAGGTCGTACATAAGTACCAAATGACCATTCTGCTGGTGGTAAAGAGTCGTTGAACCTTTTTTGTCCCCTGTTAGGTGCAGCACCCGCTTCTGATATAGTAACATCAGTTGAATCACTTCCTTGTGAGAAGCTGTATCCATCTAATACACCAATTCTAAAGCAGTTTGCATCAACTTCATTACCTTTGAATTTACCGGTACCAGTTCTTGCACCATCTGCTGTTGTTGTTCCTGCGATTGTATCAACAGTTACAACTAAACCTGTGGCGGAACTATTATTAGTACCAGCATAGTTTTCTACGGCTGTTTCAGTTGCAGTTTCGTTTGCTACGAATCCGCTACCTCTAAAGTTGTTAGGAATATTAATAGTAGCTACTGGGCCAGTTGAACCGCCTCCAGTAATAGATGCTACGATACACTTGAAGCCAGTACCACTACCACTAGTTGTACCTAGCGTAACGATATCGCCAACAGCATATCCTGATCCTGCAGTACTAACGTGGCAAGTTTTCACTCCGCCTGTAGCACCAACTCCGTTTACAGAGCTTACAAATACTTTGGTATTTCTCGAGAGATTTAAAGCCATTGCTTTCTCCTATTATTTTCTTTGAAAGTACAAATCTAGATATTTATCAGTTTGTAATTTCCTTTAGTACCTACACAATACTGTCATTTGTCCTATTCCGAGAGGAGACAAAACTCCTTCATCTGTGGATAACGACTGTAAAGTTAAGGAAGTCGTCGTTAAGTTCGGACTTACAGTATTGTCGTAAATCAGAACATCATTGTCGTCTATCACTCTTTCAATATCTTCCATTAATCGAGCTAAGACTTCTTGCGGATCTTCTTGATCTTCGACATAAACTCTTATATCTAGACTAAGAAACCTCCACTTAAATTCACCAGGTTGATACTCTCTAGTTTCATCTCCAGGTACCACGCATAATTTTGGGTACTCCTGTATTTCATCTAAAAATACCATTCCTGAGTGAGCATTTAAAAATATATTTGAATTGTATGGGTGGTTACCATCAATCAATTGTAATTTTTCTACTAAGGCATCTGTTATTCTTTTTCTTGCTGTTCTATATGTTGATGCCATTAATTTCTCCTAAGGTATATAAACCTTTCTTTTGTATGTCTTTCTGCTAACTTTCTTATGCTTTTTGTTATCAGTTTTTTAGGATTATATCCTGTAGGCCATCTTCTATTTCCTTTGTTTTCAAAAGTTTCATATGGACTTAATCTATAAGTATAGTCTCCACTTATTCCATTAGCCCCTCTTCTTAATTCTGTTATTTCTACACTATTTGAAAATCTACCTGTTCTATTTATTAATGCAGGTCTTTCCATATTTCTTCTAACTTCTGCTGGTAAACTTCTATTAATCAAACCTTTTAGTTTAACCATAGACATTGCTTGTTCACCACCTGCCTGTTCTTTTCTTGCTCTTCCAGAAGGATTAGGGGGTGCAACTCTTCTAGCTTTTGCTTTCTTTATTCTGTCTACTTTTCTTGTTGCGCCTCTACTATTACTTACACGTTTTTTAGTACTTGTTCTTTTACTTCTAGCTTTACCAGTTGTAAGTATGTCTGCTAGTTGTTGTGCTACTTCGTCAGTTATAGCTTTCGAGCCTTTTAGTTTACCAAAATCAACTGTGCTAGTTATGGTTTTCCACTCACTATCAGGTATATCTGCTATTGACATTAAGTCTTGTGCATATTTACCGAGCTTAGCTTCTCCATGTTTATTTAGAAGAGCATTCATCTCTGGAGATACTAGTTCTATTTCCATAGTAGCTTCTCCTTTAAAAACATTTACATGTTTATTTTTTATTACGTCCCACTGTGCTTGATCTAACCCATTTACAAAATCTTGAGTTACTGAGTTTAAATCATCAACATCTCCATCAAAATCTGTTTTTCTAGAAATTGCTAAAGCTGTTATATATAATCTTCTAAATTCTTCTATTACTATAGGTAGCTTTGTTTTTGCATCAGGTCCAAACTTAAATAAAGCTGTAGTATCTACATTACCTTCTTTTAAAGGAGTTGAATATAACACTCCTGTTTCCATTGTATCTGGGTCAATAGTTCCAAACCCACTAGGTACTAGTCTTTGGCCTTTTCCTTTTTCCTGTCCTAGTTTTGCAAAACCATCTCCACCTAAATCTAATTCATCTTGAATATCTAATAAAGCTTCGTATATGACTCTTAATTGTGATGAAATATTACTATATTCTTTATGGTGTGGGTGCTTTCCTGCATATTTATCACTCCACTTTTTATACGCACTAGAATAAACATTAAAAGGTGTACCTGTTGTATTTGCTTCTGGTGTGTAAATTTTTTGTAATAAACTATATAATTCTGTTGCTGCTGCGCTAGACCTGCCTAAAGTTTTATAGTAGTCATTATACGCTTTTGCAGTTATTTTAAAAGCATTAAATATTTCGTGCTTTAAAACATTTGTTCTACTTCTAGGATATCGTAAAATTGTGTCTATGGCGTCAGTTAGTGCAGAACCTCTACTTGCTCTCTTTTTT
>Ga0209232_1000796_pt1 | contig 18221 bp, 18 predicted proteins | sample ETNvirenome_2_60_FD_184066 | JGI IMG/M metagenome (GOLD analysis project Ga0209232, IMG submission 184066) | Marine viral communities from the Pacific Ocean - ETNP_2_60 (SPAdes) (version 2) | ecosystem: Environmental > Aquatic > Marine > Oceanic | place: Pacific Ocean | collected 2013-06-22
ATGTTTTTCAGGTCGCAAAAAATATCTAGGCACAAAAATTTTACAGTATTTACATTTGCGCTATATTAAATGTGTGGTATTTACTCAAACCCTAGTAAAAATGCGGTATTATACCATATATTTACATTTACGCTATTGTAAATAAAAACATTTACAGTTCTATGGCACTAATCACCAGAAAACAAGCAGCAGAGGAGATGGGAGTTACTATCCAAGCTGTGTATATGGCTATAAAACAAGGCAGACTAACTGCTATTAAAGATAATCAAGGTAAAATCGTAATTAACTCAGACACGATGAAGGATGAGTGGTCTAAGAAAAGTGAGCCAAAATTAATTAAGAAGATAGAGCATAAAACATACAAATCTTCACAATCTACAACTGAATATCCAGAATATGGAGAGAGCAAAGCTAGAACGGAACATCTAAAAGCAGAATTATTAGAGTTAGAGCGTCAAGAGAAAGAAAAAAGTCTTGTGCCTGTAGAAGAAGTAAAGACAATGTGGCAAACAATCATTACTAACACCAGAAATAAAATGTTAGGTGTTTCAGCTAAAGCACAGCAAAGATTGCCTGATTTAGATAACAGCGCTGTTAGTTGTATTGATGACATTATTCGAGAAGCTTTAGAAGAGCTATCTGCTGCATGACAAGTATTGTTGACTTACAAAAACAAGCATATGCAGCATTTTTACCTCCAAAAAAACTTAGCCTAAGTGAGTGGGCTAATCAATATGCATATTTATCTGTAGAAAGTTCAGCAGAGGGTGGTAGATGGCGTACATTGCCATATCAAAAAGGAATTATGGATGCAGTAACAAATCCTGATATAGAGCAAATAACGGTAATGAAATCTGCAAGAGTTGGATATTCTAAAATTCTTAATCACATCATTGCTTATCACATACATAATGATCCTTGCAGCATAATGATTGTGCAGCCAACAATTGATGATGCTACTGGTTACTCAAAAGAAGAAATAGCTCCAATGCTTAGAGACACTAAATGTTTACAAGGTTTAGTTAGTGATGCAAAAGCAAAAGACGGACAAAACACACTTCTACAAAAATTATTTCCTGGCGGAAACCTTACACTTGTTGGTGCTAATTCACCTAGAGGATTTAGAAGAGTTTCACGGAGAGTAGTCTTATTTGATGAGACAGATGGATACCCTGCCTCTGCTGGTACTGAGGGTGATCAAATAAAGCTTGGTATCAAACGTACAGAATTTTTCGTAAATAGAAAAATTGTTGCAGGGTCAACGCCAACAGTAAAAGATTTTAGTCGTATAGAAAAATTATTTAAACAGACTAATCAAATGCGTTATTACGTTCCGTGTCCTAAGTGTAATCATATGCAGTATTTAAGATGGGCTAATTTTGAATGTTTTGAAAATGATCCAAGTACAACAATTTATAAATGTGAAAACTGTAATAGTCATATACCACATACAAAAAAAAGATGGATGGTAGAAAGAGGAGAGTGGAAGCCGACTGCTCCTTTCAATGGCAAACACGTTGGTTTTCATATATGGGCGGCATATTCATATTCACCCAACGCAAGCTGGTCAAACCTTATGGAAGAGTATCTTGCTTGTAAAGATGATCAGGAGCAACTAAAAACTTTTATTAATGTCACTTTGGGAGAAGTATATGAAGACGAATATCATACAAAGGCAAGTGCAGATGGTTTAGCAAAACGTGCGGCAGAAGAAAAATATAACCAAGGAGTGCCACCAAAAGAGGTATTGATATTAACTTTAGGAATTGATGTACAGGATGACAGACTAAGTATGTCAGTAATTGGTTTTGGAAGAAATGAGGAGATGTATCTTGTTGATAGAAAAGTTATATATGGATCACCAGCAAGAGCAGATTTATGGAAACAATTAGATGAGGTGTTGTTAGGTAAATATAAGAATGAGCTAGGTCAAGAATTAAAAATAGATACAGCAGCAATCGATACTGGAGGTCACTTTACTCAAGAAACATATCAATATGTCAGAGAACGTGAACATTTAGGAATTATTGGAATTAAAGGTATGGGTCAGAAAGGAAAACCTATTTTAGGTAAGCCAACGAAAGTAGATATACATTTTTCTGGAAAAGTATTAAAAAGAAGTTTTAAATTATTTCCAGTTGGAGTAGATATGGCAAAAACAACCTTACATAACAAGCTAAAAGATGCAGAAGTAGGCAAAGGTTATATACATTTTTATCCTTCTACAACACAGGATTATTTTGAAGAATTAACAGCAGAAAGACAGATACTTAAATACAAAAATGGCTATCAAGAACGTGTTTGGGTCAAGAAAAACAATCAAGCAAACGAGGCATTAGACGAAATGGTCTATTCTTACGCTAGTTTTCAAAGATTATTACAAAAATATGACAGAAAAACTATATATGACCAATTTGCAAGAAGATTTGAAGATAAAAAGCCTCTAAAGGAGGCTAAGATACAATTAAATCAAACTAAATTGGCTAAAAAGCCTAATTTTATCTCTAATTGGTGATAAAAAATGACCTTTCCACAGAAAATTCGCGCTGGTGATTATGTTCAATGGCGTATTCCAGCTAGCCAAGATGTTTTTGGTAATTCCATAAGTAGTCCAGATTGGTCTGTTGTTTATTATTTAAGAACTAATGCAGGTAACGAAGGGGCTACCGTAAATAGTTCAGCGTATCTTGATGGTTTTGAATTTAGTATCCCTGCTGCAACTACAACTGATTTTGATGCTGGGAATTGGTTTTATCAAGCTGTAGCAAATAAATCCGGTCAAGAAATACAGACTATTTACACAGGTAGCTTTGAAGTTTTAGCTACTATGTCATATTCTGGAACTCCAACACCATTTGATGGGCGCTCACAAGTAGAAAAAGATTTAGATGTTATACAGGCAGCAATAAGAACAATAATTAATGGTGGTGTAATACAAGAATATAAAATTGGAACAAGATCGGCTAAGAAATATGAATTATCAGAACTACTAGCATTAGAAAGCAGATATAAAGCAGAGCTTGTACGAGAAAAACAAGCAGAGATGATAGCAAATGGTCTTGGCAATCCAAGAGCAACTTTTGTACGTTTTAACGGAGCAATCTAATGGGAATCAGATCAAGTATTGGAACAGCCGTAAAAAGAGTTTTAGGTTTTGGCAGAAATGCTAATCCCCTCAAAAATCTACGAGCATATCAAGGAGCATTAGTTTCTAGACTCACCTCTGATTGGATGAGCAGCCAGTTAAGCGCCGATGCCGAAATAAGGAATAGTTTGCGTAAGCTAAGAGATAGATCAAGAGAATTAGTTAGAAACAATCCTTATGCTAGACAAGCAAAACGTACAACACAAATAAATATTGTTGGTACTGGCATGAAGTTTCAATCTCTTGTTGTACAACAAAGAGGTGGTAAAAGAGATCAAAGAGTTAACAATATTATTGAAGAAGCATGGGGAGAATGGACACAAGCAGACAGTTGTGATTGTGCTGGTAAGTATAGTTTTCATCAATTTGAATGGTTAGCTGCTGGTGCATTGTGTGAATCAGGGGAGGCAATATTCAGAATTGTTAGAAAACCTTTTGGTAATTCAGAAGTACCTTTAGCTTTACAAATTATTGAAAGCGATTTATTAGATGAAGAATATGACGGTAAAACTCTTAACAAAAACAATGAATGGCGTAATGGAGTTGAGGTTGATGAATGGGGTAGAGCTATACGTTATGCAATACTAACTAAACACCCTGGTGATGCATATTATCTAGATTACTCTGCTAGCCGAAAGTTACATATATTTATACCAGCAGAAGATATTATACATTTATTTCTCCCAGAAAGACCTGGCCAAAACAGAGGAGTACCTTGGTTTCATAGTGTTATGGCTGATATGCACCAACTACAGGGTTATGAAGAAGCTGCTGTTATTAGAGCTAGAGCCGGTGCAAGCATTATGGGCTTTATCCAAAACGATCAAGGTGAACTTATAGGAGATGATGTACAAAACAGTCAGCGCATACAATCTTTTGAGCCAGGTACATTTAGGTATCTTATGCCTAATGAATCTGTTACTGTTCCTGACATTGATTATCCAAGTCAGCAGTATGAGATGTTTGTTAAAAATAAAATTAGACGTTTTGCAACAGGTATAGGTTGTAGCTTTGAAACTATTAGTAAAGACTTCTCAGAAACTAATTATTCAAGTTCAAGATTAAGTCTGTTAGAAGATCGTGAGCATTGGAAGTTTTGTCAAAAGTACATAATTGATAATTTTCATTATCGAATATTTAAAGAGTGGTTAGATCTTGCTGTTTTGTCAGGTGTAATAGATTTTCCTGATTATGCATCTAATTCAAAAAGATATTGTAAGCCTAGATGGACCCCACCAGCACAACATTACGTTGATCCTTTAAAAGAAATAAAGGCATATCGTGAAGCCGAACAGGCTGGTTATATGACTAAGTCACAAGTCATAGCACAGACAAATGGCGGTGATTATGATGATATTGTTTCTGAAATAGCAAGAGAACAAGAGGTTGCTAAGTCGTTAGATGTAACATTAGACAAAGATCTAGATCTTGAAGTAGAGGTGGGGCAAATGTCACTTGATCTATCTCCTAACCAACCAGAACAACCAGCAAGATCTAGAAAGCGCAAAAAGTCTAGTTAACTATGGCAAATGTTAGTGGAACAGAGATCAACCTCAAACCAAGTCAAGGAATGGTTACAGAGGCAAAAAGATACAAAGCGTGGAAAGAGGAGGGTCAGGCTGGTGGTACGCAAGTAGCAGCAGTTAGAGCTAGTCAAATAATTGCCGGAGGAGAGCTATCTGCTGACGTTGTCGTTAGGATGTTCAGCTTTTTCAGCCGCCATGAAGTTGATAAAAAAGCAGAAGGTTTTACAAAAGGAGAAAAGGGATATCCATCAAAAGGAAGAGTGGCTTGGGCAGCGTGGGGAGGAGATGCTGGATTTAGTTGGAGTCGTGGAAAAGCTGCTGCAATAAAAAAGGCGCGAGAAAGAGCAGAAGTTATTGAAATGGCAAGGCCATATCCAAATGAACACGCTGCAACAATCGTTAATTCAGAGCAATTTGATACATTTAGAAGGTCAAATGATGAAAGAGGCGAGGGTATAGACTATATTTTTGGTATAAAGGATAATGAAGAGGGAGCAGAACTACAATCAATTCGATTTAGGCTGACTCAGTATTCATCATCTCAGGCTTTAGATTGGCTCGAAGAAAATGAATTCGATCCGATTAAATTTGAACCAGCCACTAATGAAAAAACTATGACTAAGGAAACCCCAACAATAGAAAGGGCAGAACCAGATGCTCTTAAGGTAGGTGATTTTGTATCTTGGAACTCTAGTGGAGGTCGTGCTAGAGGAAAAATTGATCGCATTGTTAGAGATGGGTCAATAGATGTACCAGATAGTTCATTCACTATTACAGGTACAGAAGATGATCCAGCAGCTTTAATCACTCTCTATAGAGATGGGGAGGCAACAGACCGTAAGGTAGGACATAAATTTTCGACACTTACAAAAATTGCCGATATTAGATCGATTGAGGCTGGAGATAAATTTGAGCGTAAAGAGGTTACAGATTTCAAAAATGTGAAATCCAGAACATTTGAGTTTCCATTTAGCTCTGAATTTGCTGTAAAAAGATATTTTGGTAACGAAGTGTTAAGCCACGATGAAGGCGCAGCAGATTTATCAAGATTAAATGACGGAGGCGCTGTTCTGTTTAATCACGATATGAACAAGCCAATTGGGGTTGTTGAACGTGCATACATAGATCCAGAAGACAAGCGTGGATACGCTAAAATCCGCTTCTCACGCAATAAATTCGCTTCTGAGGTCTTAGAGGACGTTAAAGACGGTATTTTACGCGGAATTTCTTTTGGATATCAAATAAATGATATGGAGGAAATGGAAGATGGAATGAGAGCGTCTAGCTGGTCTGTCCACGAATTAAGCGTTGTTACTGTCCCGGCAGATCCTACAATTGGCTTTGGAAGAAGTTTGATAGAACCCTCTCAAGGTAATAGTATTAATATAGAAGATAAGTCTCCTCTAGAGGAGATAAATTCTGCGGAAGTATCCGCATCACCCTCGGTTCGTACAATGGAAGAATCAACTAAAGAAACTGCGGTTGAAGCGGAGAAATCCGTTGAAATCGACATCAAAGCCGAAGTTCAACGTGCTATTGATGAAAACAATGCTCGTACAGCATCAATCACTTCGTTATGTCGTGAATTTGGAAAGTATGGAGCAGAAGAGCTTGCTGACTCACTCATAAAGGGTAATAAAACTCCCGAAGAGGCTAAAGCAGCAATCCTCGATCTTGTTAAAAACAAGGCAGAGGTTCGTAATACACCTATTCGTTCAACAGACATGACACAAAACGATGTTGGCTTAGACCAAAAAGAAATTAAGAGATTCTCTTTCTTAAGAGCATTAAACGCTCTAGCAAATCCAACAGATCGCGCTGCACAAGAAGCAGCAGCTTTCGAGAGAGAAGTATCTGATGCAGCTTCTAAGACATATGAGAAGCCAGCAAATGGAATACTTGTTCCTAACGAAGTCTTGAAAAGAGACTTAAACGTAGGTACAGCAACTGCTGGCGGTAACCTAGTTCCTACAGAGCTTCTTGCTGGTTCATTCATTGACATTCTTAGAAAGAGAATGGCTGTGATGGCTACAAACCCAACAATGCTTACAGGATTGTCTGGTAACGTATCTATCCCAAGAATGACATCCACATCAACTGCGTACTTCGTGGGTGAGTCTGGATCTCCAACAGAAAGTCAGCAAGCTTTTGATCAGGTCAACATGACACCTAAGACAATTGGTGCATTCGTTGATTACTCAAGAAGATTACTTCTTCAGTCATCCATAGACGTAGAAGCAATGATTAGAGATGATATTGCAAAGGTTATTGCTACTAAGTTAGATAACGCAGCGATTTACGGGTCTGGTAGTTCAAACGAGCCACTAGGTATCAAAGATACAACAGGTGTAGGTACACAAACAATTTCTACATTTGGTACTTTTGCTGAGTACATCGGAATGGAGACAGACGTTGCAGCAGCAAATGCTGATGTAGCTAGTATGTTTTACCTGATCAATGCTTCTGCTAGAGGTGCTTTAAAGTCAACAGAAAAGGCTTCAAACACAGCGCAGTTCGTGTTCGAGAACAACGAAATTAACGGCTATCCAGCTATTGTTTCTAACCAGCTTGCAAACAACGATGTTCTCTTTGGAGACTTCTCACAGTTTGTAATTGGTATGTGGTCAGGTTTAGATCTAACAGTAGATCCATACGCAAACGCAACAAGCGGTAGTGTAAGAATTATTGCATTACAGGATGTTGACTTTGCTGTTAAACAACCTGGTGCATTCTGCTTCGGAACATAATCACATGAAGGTCAAACTACTTAGACCAACAATGGTAGCTGGAGTCCCAACGGACTCTGGCTCTATCATTGATGTTGAGCAGCAAACTGGTGAATACTTAGTTGCTATCGATAAGGCTGAACTTGTAGTTGAGACTTGTGAAGCACCTACTGTTAGTACAGAAACAGAAGTCGAGTCAGAAGAAAAAGATGATAATGATGAAGTTGACTTTTCTCAAATGACAAAAGCTGAACTTGAATCATATGGTCGTTCTCTTGGGTTAGAACTTGACAAAAGACACAACAAAGCTGATCTAATTTCTGAATTAGAGAAGTATCTTTCTTAGGAGGTAACTTAAAATGTCTGTTATTCAACAGAACTTAGAAAAACTAACTGTTGTTGCTGGTGTTGCTACTGCTGCTGTAACAAGCACAGCTACATCAAGTGCAATAGATCTTCTCGAATACGATGGAGATGTAATGCTAATTTTGGATAGCGCTGCTGGTGGCGGTTCTTCTCCAACATTAGATATTAAAATTACTGAATCTGATGCTACAGGTGGTACATACACAGATTTATCTGGTGCTACTTTTACTCAGGTAACAGGATCTGCTTCAATGCAAACACTTGCAATCAATAAAGATGAAAGCAAGCGTTTCATCAAGATTGTTCAAACAATCGGTGGCTCATCACCAACATTTACTTTTAGTATCAACTTAGTTGGTCTTAAAAAGTACGGATAAAAATATAGCCCTCTTATAGAGGGCTTTTAATTATGGCTTTTACTGAGGATATAGACACTTTTTTTGCTGATTTTAAAGATACTGTTGTTTATAACTCTACAACCTATGAAGGTATATTAGATCAACCTGATGAGATGATTGCCGATGGTCTTGTAGTAACAACAGATTATCAACTTACAGCAAGAACAAGTGATTTAGGCTCTTTAGTTTTTGATGCAACAGTAACAGTCAATTCTGTTAATTATAAAGTTCGTAATGTAAAAAAAATTGACGATGGCACATTGTGTGTTGTCTTTCTAATGAAGGTATAACATGGCTACAAAAAGAGAACAAATTTTAGCCGCTTTAAAAACAAACCTTGCAAATACTACTGGTGTTGGCTCTAGGATTTATAGATCCAGACCAGAAGCATTTAGTAAGGCAGAAACCCCAGCGATTGTTCTTGAGCCAATAAGTGATACTCCACAGGATACAACTAGTTTCAACAACTCAATAACATGGGAGTTTAGAATCCGTATTTCTGTAATTGTTAGAGGTGCAGTACCAGATAATGTTGCAGATCCTACAATCGAAAGTTTACATACGAAAATACTCACAGATCCTACTGTAGGCGGCCTTACTATTGATATAAGACCATCTACAACATCGTTTGAGGTTTTAGAGGCAGATGAACCAGCAGGGATTATTTCTTGTGAGTTTGATATTGAATATCGAACTTTATATAATAGTTTGACTACATAATTTTGTTGTATCCTCAAGCCTATCAACCCTGATTGTTTATTATGGAGTATGAAATCCCAAACGAGGGTGGAACTTACATTCTGAACCCTAAAACTGGCAAAGTAAAGCTAGTACAACAAACTTCACAAGCTGAACCCCCTATTGAGGTAACTAAAAATGGCACAACTGACAAGGAAAAGAGTAATTCTGATTGAATCAGAAAGTTCATATGGAACAGATCCAACTATGGCTGCTTCAACAGTTGTTCTTGTGAGAGATTTAACAATCACACCACAAACAAGTGATGTTGTAAGTAGAGATGTTGTAAGACCATTCTTAGGTGCTTTTCAGCAGCTTCTTGCAAATACAAGAGTTGAGGTTACTTTTAGCGTTGAACTTGCTGGTTCTGGAACGGCTGGAACAGCGCCTAGATATGGAGATGCTCTTAAAGCCTGTGGATTTTCAGAGACAATAGCTTCTAATACATCTGTTACCTATGCTCCAGTATCAAGTAGTTTTTCCTCAGTATCAATACACTACAACACAGATGGTGTTAGACATATTGTTACTGGCTGTCGCGGAAGTTTTACGATTAACGGATCTGTTGGCGAAATTCCTACAATAGATTTTAATTTTACCGGGATATACAACGCTCCAACAGATACAGCATTACCTACAGTTACTTATGGTAATCAGGCAACACCATTAATATTCAGAAATGGTAATACTAGTGGCTTTGAGCTTTTATCTCATAGTGCTGCTTTACAAAGTATATCTTTAGATATAGGTAACGAATTAGTTTATCGTGAGCTTGTTGGAGGAACAAAAGAAACTTTAATAACAAATAGAGGTATCTCAGGTACAGTTCAAATAGAGGCAATGGCGCTTGGTACAAAGGATTATTTTGCTGCCGCAGTTGCAGAAACTACTGGTAATCTTACTTTCTTACATGGGACTACTGCTGGAAATAAAGTTCAAGTAACATCAACTAAAGCTGATATTGGTGATGTTGCTTATTCAGATATGGATGGAATACAAATGTTAGACATACCATATACACTTGTGCCATCAGCGGCAAATGACGAGATATCGATTGTCTACACATAAATAGTTACTAAATATTGACTCTTAAGCTAAAGTGTAGAAGTATATTTATTTCTACACTTTATGGCTTTTGTAAGAAAAAAGAACAAAACATTTAAATGGCCTGTTCTTGTTCGTGAACCTAGTGAAACTGATGCTGGTGTTTATGAGGAAAATGAATTTATCGCTATTTTTAAAAGATTAAAAGTAAGTGAATACCAAAATGCAGCGGATAATAAATCAGAATTTGAATTGTTAAAAATGATGTTACAGGGATGGGAAAATATGAAGGAGGAGAATGGTGAGGATATACCCTTCAATAATCAAAATTTAAAAGATATGATGGAGGATGCCTATTGGTTAAGAGCAGTTTCAGATGCTTACACCAAGTCTTTGATGGATGAAAAAGTAAAAAACTAAAAGAGGCAGTTCTTTATTGGCTTGGATTAGGTGATCAAGAAATTGATGAAACACAAAAAGACGCAGATGCATTAGGTATAGAACTGCCAAAAGAAAAATCAAAAGAAGAAAAAAAAGATTTTGAGGTTTTGACTGATAATTGGGATGCTGTTATGATTTTTTGTAATATGCAGACACAATGGAGTACATCGTTTGGTGGCTTTGTAGGATTAAGATATGAAGTGCTTTTAATGCAAGGTGGTATGTTTGACCTTTACAATATAGTAGATAGGCGTAAAATTCTAGAAGAACTACAAGTTATGGAAACCACTGCTTTGAAAGAAATAAATAAGGTAAAGAAATAACATGGCAGATACAGTTACAAAAATTGGTATAAGTTTTGAAGCTTTTGGTGATACAAAAATTAAGAAAGCTTTTGGTAATTTAGGTAAAGAAGTTTCAGTATTAAAAAGAAATTTTGGTAGTTTAAGTGATGACCAGTTACAAAAAGTAAAAAATCAGTTATTAAACGTAAACAAGGCAACAGGAAATAGCATTAATAGTATGCAAGCGCAAAAAATCGCGTTACAAGGTTTGCGTAATATGGCAGATGTTACAGGTGCAGAATTTAAACAACTTACGGCTGATATTGCAATATTAGATGCAAAGATGCGTCAAGCTTCTGTTGGAACAACAGGTTTTAAGGGTAAATTAAGAAGTGTTGCAAAGATTGGAGGTGCGATTGGAGCAGCCGGTATTTTTGGTGGATTTGAGGGTGCTGCTGGTGCTGCAATCGGTGGATTAATTGGAGGTACACCAGGTGCAGTAGCTGGTGGTGTAATTGGTTCTCAACTAGGTATTATAAGAGAGCAAATAGCTACTACCGCAGATTATTCTGCTAAGTTAAGATTACAAAGAGAAGCTTTAGCTCTTGTTATTGGAGATACTAATAAATTTGCCGAAGCTCAAGCTTTTTTAACACAGGTATCTGATGATTTAGCAATACCTCAAGATGTTATTACCAGACAATTTACATCATTAACCGCTTCTGTGGTTGGTGCTGGTTTATCTGTTACTGATGCTGAAAATGCATTTGAGGCGATAGCTGCTGGTATTAGAGGTACTGGTGGATCTCTTGAAGATATGAAAGCAGCCATGAGAGCAACTAGTCAGGTGTTCTCGAAAGGTAAAGTAAGCGCTGAAGAGCTAAGACAACAACTCGGCGAAAGATTACCTGGTGCGTTTACTTTATTTGCTGAGTCCATGAATAAAACTCCAGCAGAGTTAGATAAAGCATTAGAGCAAGGTAAAGTTACGCTCGATGATTTTATGAACTTTACTACACTACTTACTCAAAAGTATGGAGACAATGCAAAGCTTCTTGCAGATAGCCCTGCTGCTGCTGGTGATAGGTTAAAAACTGCAATGTCTAGGTTAAAAGATAATTTAGGACAAATTCTTCAACCTATAGGTGCTGGATTTCAAAATACTTTTACTGTAATTGTAAATATAATAGATAAAGCTGTTGTAGGTCTAAAAAACTTTTTGAAAATAGGTGAGGAATTTGAAAAAGAAAAATTAGATGCGCTTATAGTTAAAAGAAAAGAACAAGAAGAAGAAATAAAAAGATATAAAGGGATTTTAGCTGAAGCGGAAGCTATTTTAAAACCGATCAATGAAAAAAAAGCTGCTGGAATAAAACTTACAAAAGAAGAACTTCAATTAGGAGCAGACAATCAAAACATACCAATTACTCTTCCTAGAAAAATAAGATTTCTTGAGGGTAATCTTAAAGATACAAATATAGAGATTGCCGTTATAGAAAATAATTTAGAAAGAATGAATATTAAACTTGATGAAGGTAAAAACAAAACAAGTGAACTTAAAGATATTTCAGTAAACGCCTTTAGATCTATGGGAGATGGTGTAAAACAATATTTAGAATCTATAAAAAATATGAATAAACAAATTGCTGATGCTACTGTTAACGCTTTTAAAAACATGGAGGATGCACTTGTAAATTTTGTTATGACAGGTAAATTAAATTTTGCTGATTTTGCAAGATCAATAATTGCTGACATTACAAGAATGATAATTAGACAACAAATATTTAATGCATTAACTGGTTTTCAAAAAATATTTAGTTTTGGTTCAAGCATAGATGAATCACTTTCGGATAAAGTAACTAAAGGAAATACACTTCTAGGTACACCTGGTCGTACAAATATTGATGCATTATTACAGGTTGATGATAATGCAAAGGGTAATGTCTTTGCTAAGAGTAAAATTATTCCATATGCAATGGGTGGAACAGTAGTCCGAAAGCCATCAATATTTCCTATGGCAAATGGTGGTGTTGGTTTGATGGCAGAAGCTGGTTATCCAGAAGCTATAATGCCTTTAAAACGTGGAAAAGATGGAAAACTTGGAGTCATAGCGCAAGGTGGAGGTATTGGTAATATAGTTGTAAACGTAGATGCTTCCGGATCTGCCGTTCAAGCAAATGAACCACAATCAGCACAACTTGGAAAAATGCTTGGTTCTGTAATTCAAGCAGAACTTATCAAACAACAACGACCAGGAGGTTTACTTTCGTAATGGCTGAAACATTTCCATCAATTGACCCTGTATATGGAGTTGAAAAAAATGTTAATCCTTCTATTACAAGGACTAGATTTCAAGATGGCTATGAGCAAGTCGTAAAGTTTGGATTAAATATAAATCCAAAAAGTTATAGTTTGATATTTGAAAATATTACTGAAGCAGAAAGTGACACTATTGAGGCTTTTTTGGATGCTCGTATTGCAGATGGAGACTATTTTAATTGGCAAGCGCCTGATGAGACATCAACATCTAAATATCGCGCTTTACCAAGAAAAAAGATTATTAATTATCCTAACTTAGCAACAATAGAAGTTACATTTAACGAAGTATTTGAACCATAATGGCAATACCTGTAGCTGAACTACAAAAACCCAATCCAAGTAATATTATTGAGCTTTTTCAGCTTGAGTTAAATACAACAATGCACAGTATTTCTCAAATATATTACTTTCACAATGGAACTAGTGAAAATGAAAATAGTAATATAGTTTTTAACAATATTGAGTATACAAGGATGCCAATCGAAGCAGAAGGCTTTGAATATAATGGTAAGCAAACACCAAGACCCACATTAAAAATATCTAATATTTTAGGTACAATAACAACTATATTACTTACTCTTCCGCAAGGATTAGAGGGTGCGAAAGTAACACGAATAAGAACATTAGAAAGATATATAGATCATATTAATTTTGATATTGGAGATATTTTATTAGAAGATGATAGTGAGCTACTACAGGAGAATGACAGTCTTGTAAGTCAGGAATCTGCTGATAATCCCCACGGAACTCCTGATCCTACTGCTACGTTTGATGAACAAATATTTTTAATAGATCGTAAACAAGCAGAAAATAGAGCAGAAGTTGTATTTGAGCTTGCAGCAAGTTCTGATGTTCACGGAGTAAGATTGCCAAAACGTCAGGTCTTACCTGATGATTTCCCTGGTATTGGTACGTTTTTTGCATAATGTGGCAAGATCAAGCACTTGAACACGCAGTAAAAGAAAACCCAAGAGAGTCGTGTGGTTTATTAATTATTAAAAAAGGAAAAGAAATTTATTTTCCTTGTAAAAATTTGGCTGCTAAACCTACAGATCAATTTATATTAGATGCTGATGATTGGGTAAAAGCAGAAGATCAAGGAGAAGTTGTAGCTGTCATTCATAGTCATCCAGTTACAAGTCCACATCCTAGTGATGCAGATAGAGTTGCTTGTGAAAAATCAAATCTAAAATGGTGGATTATCCAACCTAATCTAAAACAATGGGGTTTTTGTGAGCCTTGTGGATATAAAGCTCCACTAATAGGAAGGCAATGGGTATGGGGAGTAAATGATTGTTGGTCTTTAGTTCGTGATTTTTACAAAGAAGATTTAGGCATAGAGTTAAGGGATTGGGTACGACCAAATGACCCTGACGAATTTATTAAAAATCCGATGTTTAATCAATGTTATGAAGATACAGGTTTCAGAGAATTATTGCCAACAGAAGATCTAAGGTATGGAGATTTATTATTAATGTCTGTAAGTAGTAGCGGATTAAACCATATTGGTGTTTACTTAGGACAGCAGACTCTCTTGCATCATTTGCAAAATAGATTATCAAGTCGTGACCTATTAGATGAATGGCTGCTAAAATGCACAGGTAAAAGGATTCGTTATGCTGCGTAAAATTAAGCTATACGGAGAACTTGCTAAGTTTCTTGGTGAGAAAACTTTAGAAGCAGAAGTAAATAATGCTGCACAGGCAATAAGATTTTTAGTCGTTAATTTTCCTAAACTAGAAAAACATATGGCTGATAGGTCTTACAGAATATTAGTGGATGAATGGGAACTTGATGAAAAGGAATTACATTATCCAAGCGGAGCAAGTGATATAAAAATAGTACCTGTTGTTGGAGGTGCAGGTGGAAATTTTGGACAAGTATTATTAGGTGCTGCATTAATAGGGGCAAGTTTTATGTTCCCTGGTGCTGGTATGTTTGGACATACTGGTTTATTTGGGGCTGGAGAAGCCGTGGCTGGTGGCTTTTTTACAAAGGTCGGAACAATAACTTCTGTAATTGGTGCATCTTTAGTACTAAATGGGATCGCAACTATGCTTGCACCTGTAGAGACAATTCCAGAAGAAAATCAAGACCCAAGAAGATCTTTTAATTTTAGTGGCATACAAAATACAACAAAAGCAGGGGTCGCTGTTCCTGTGATATACGGTCGCACGATGACTGGATCTGTAGTGGTGTCAGCTAATATTACAAACGAGCAGGTGGAAGTATGAGTAAGATAATTGGATCTGGCGGTGGCGGTGGCAAAGGCGGTGGCGGTGGCGGTGGCACACCTACCGAAGCGAAAGATAATTTAGATTCAAAAAGTTTTGCAAGAGTTTTAGATCTTATAGGTGAAGGCGAGATACAAGGACTTGATGATGGCGCTAAGTCTATATTTTTTAATAACACACCATTACAAGCTGCTGATGGTACTTTTAATTTTAAAGATGTAACTTTTGAGGCAAGAACAGGAACTTCTAATCAAACAACAATTCCTATAACAAGAGATATTGCTACTAGTAAATCCACAGGTTTTTCTACTGTCCCTCAAGCAACACCAAAAGTTATACAAATTACGGATTCCAATGTTGATGCAGTTTCTGTACAAATAACAGTACCACAACTACAACAGTTTAGTGATAAAGGAGATATTTTTGGTACAGAAATACAGTTAGAAATTGCTGTTCAATATAGTGGTGGTTCATATCAAAATGTTGTATCTGGAAATCAAGGAAAGATTACAGGTCGAACTCCTGATGTTTATTTGCGTGATTATTTAATTAATTTAGATGGCGCTTTTCCTGTGAATATTAAAGTAACAAGAATTACAGCAGATAGCTCATCTTCAAAATTAGTAAACGCTTTTCAATTTAATACTTATGTAGAAATAAAATATGACCAAAGAACATATCCCAACTCAGCACTTATAGGCTTGAAAGTAGATGCTGAACAATTTTCTTCTATACCTTCAAGAAAATATTTAGTAAAAGGGATAAAAGTAAAAATTCCACATAATGCAACAGTAAGAGCCGATGGTAGTTTGTCTTATTCTGGAACATTTAATGGTACTTTAGGCGCTGCTCAATACACAAACGACCCTGCTTGGTGCTTATACGATCTTTTAACTTCTGAAAGATATGGTTTAGGTTCTCATTTACAAGAATCTGCTTTAGATAAATTTAGCTTCTATCAAGCTTCTGTATATTCTTCTGAACTTATAGATGACGGAACTGGAACAGGTAATACAGAACCAAGATTTAGTTGCAATGTAGCGATACATAACCAACAAGAAGCTTATAACGTAATTAACCAAATGTGTTCTGTATTTAGGTCGATGCCTTTTTGGAGCGCAGGTGCTTTTACAATCACACAAGATTCACCAAAAGATTCAAGCTATTTATTTACTCTTGCAAACGTATTAGAACCTGGCTTCAGTTATTCAGATGTTAGTCAGAAACAAAGACCTACTGTTGTTATTGCTAAATATTTAGATTTAGAACTAAGAGATATAAATTATGTAGAGCAAATAGATACTGCAAACCAAGCTAGATATGGTTCTGTTGTTAAAAACATTGATGCTTTTGCTTGTACAAGTCGTGGACAAGCATCACGTTTAGCAAAATGGATGCTTTACATGAGCAACGTAGAACGTGAAGTTGTGACATTTAGTTGCGCTATTGATGCAGGTGTTTTAGTCAGGCCAGGTCAAATTATCGAGATTGCAGATCCATTGAAATCAGGGGAAAGAAGAGGTGGTCGTATTCAAGCTGCTACTACGAACTCTGTAACAGTAGATGATACGACAGATTTAACTTATTCAATTGGAGCTACTTTATCTGCAATACTTCCTGATGGTAGCGTTGAAAATAAAACAGTTTCATCAATCTCAGGTAGTGTTATTAATTTAGGTCAGCATTTTTCAAGCGCTCCTAATGCAAATAGCATTTGGGTTTATCAAACAACAAATATTCTCACAAGTACTTGGAGAGTTTTATCAATAGAAGAAAAGGATAGAGCTTTCTATACTGTGACAGCAAGTGAGTATAACTCAGGTAAATATAATCATATTGAAAGCGGCATTACTTTACCAACAAGAGATATTACTGATTTAGATATACCACCATCAGCACCTTCTGGTGTGACGGCAGAAGAAGTTATTTATGAAGACACAGGAATTGCTAGGGTAAAAATAATTGTTAGTTGGACAACATCTACTGATAACGCATACGTTAGGTGGAGATATGAACAAGGTAATTACACATCAAGAATAGTAGAAGGTGCAAAAAGTTATGAGATACCAGATACTATCGAAGGTAACTATACAATTGAGGTTTATAGCGTAAGTTCTTCTGGTTTAAGGTCTACACTTCCTAACTCTTTAAATCCTTTTGTTGCTGTAGGAAAAACAGCATTACCTGCAAATGTGAGTGGTGTTAGCTTGTTACCTATAGACGAGTCAAGTGCAATTTTAAGTTGGAATCGTGCTACAGAGCTTGATGTTTTATTAGGGGGTAAGACGCTTATTAGACATTCTTCTTTAACATCAGCAGCGCAATGGAAAGATTCACAAGAAATTGTTGTCGCAGCAGCAGGTAGTCAAACACAAAAAATAGTTCCGTTACTTGAGGGAACATATCTTATAAAGTTTGAAGACGATGGGGGAAGACAATCACCTGCACCTGGCTCACAAGATTCTGATTGGAATAATACAAGGGTTACAACAAATCTACCTGCTCCTACTGAAAGGCTTGTTGTATCAACGGTTGATGAACATACTGCTAACTTTACAGGATCTAAAACAAATACAGTTTATGATTCATCTTTAGATGCTTTGAAATTAGTAGTTACAAGTAATGCAACAGAAACTTCTGGAGAATATTCTTTTGCCAACTCTGTAGATTTAACACAATCTTATGACGTTAATTTAAGAAAAACTTTGAAAGCAAGTAACTTTATATTAAATAGTTTATGGGATGATAGAACAGATTTAATTGATACTTGGGGATATATTGATGCTGTTGGTGGTTTAACCGAAGCTACAGCTTGTAATGCTGCTGTCTATGTACGATCCACAGATGATGATCCTTCTGGTTCTCCTACTTGGAGTGCTTATAAAGAATTTAGTAACGTATTAATAACAGGTAGAGCTTTTCAATTTAAAGCAATATTAACAAGTAATGACACTAACCAGAATATAGCTGTAACTCAATTAGGAGCTACACTAGAATTAC
>Ga0209232_1000797_pt1 | contig 18212 bp, 31 predicted proteins | sample ETNvirenome_2_60_FD_184066 | JGI IMG/M metagenome (GOLD analysis project Ga0209232, IMG submission 184066) | Marine viral communities from the Pacific Ocean - ETNP_2_60 (SPAdes) (version 2) | ecosystem: Environmental > Aquatic > Marine > Oceanic | place: Pacific Ocean | collected 2013-06-22
GGTGGTTTCGTAGAGAGTAGTAATTACGATCATTATAGGATAATATAAAACTATTATGGATCCATTAACAATTGCAACGGCTGCCTTTGGAGCAATCAAGTCTAGTGTTGAGGTCGGTAAACAATTGACCGATGTATCAGGACAAATAATTAAATTTGTCAATCAGATGACAAATGTAGAGGAAGAACATAAAAAACAAAAAGCAAGTTGGTTTACTTCTTCTAATGAAGAAGCCTTAGATACTTTTTTTAAAATCCAAAAAGTTCATCAAATGGAAGAGCAGTTAAGAGAAGTCTTTATGCTTTATGGTAACATAAACATGTGGAATGAATTTGTAGCCATTCGAGCAAAAGTAAGAAAAGATAGACAAATAGCTAAAGCAAAAAAACAAAGAGAAAGAGCCGAATTAATTCAATTTTTATCTTATGGTGGATTAGTATTAGGAGTAATTGCTATAATTGTTATATTTGGTTTAAATTATTTTTTAATGACAAAATAGAAAAAATTGACCGATTTTAAGAGCCGTACACGAAAACTTTTTAGTGTTCTAATGGTTTACTACCTAGCAAAAATTGATTAAACTGATGGCAGTTAACTAATTAATTCTTATAAGGAGATACTATGAAAAAGAAAATGAAATCGAAAGGTTACGCCAAAGGTGGAGCTAAAATGATGAAAGCCATGGGTGGTCGAATGATGAAATCGAAAGGTTACGCCAAAGGTGGAGCTAAAATGATGAAAGCCAATAAAGGTAAAATGACAGACAAACCAACTATGACTTTAGCACAAGCTAAAAAAGTATTAAAACAAAACAATATGAAAGCAGTAAAAGTATAATTTACTTGCCAATTTTAAGTTAGACATTATTATGGGGTATGGCTTATTTAATAAGTAACATACCCTATTTTAAAGTTTGGGTCAGAAAAGAATTCACACACAATCACAGAAAATATCATGGAGAATATATCCATGGTTTAGCAACAGCAATTACAAGTATTCCTGATAGATGTTTAAGCTTTCAAGTTATATTCACTGGCTGTGAAGATGAAGAGAATAGACTTGAAAATCCTCATGGTGGAGCAATGTGGGCAAGAATGCCTATCACTGCTCTTGTGGCAGATGAGCCTCTTGATACCTTCCCTCCCCCTATACAGACTCATTTGGCACAACCATGGGATTGTTCAGCACGAAACTTTGAAGTCATAAAATTTGACAGAACTTCTTCTAGTCCGTGGCTATGTAAAATAGATGGTGAATTTTATACTGGTAAATATTATTTTACAGTCGATTATACAGGATCAGAAATTGCTGATGATGCAGCTCAACATAAACAATCACATGTTATAAGATTAACAAATGGTCCTTGGGAAGGGTGTGTCGTTGCATTACCTAATAACAGAGTAAGAGTTACTTCACCAGCTATGTGGGTCACAGGAAAAGGTGCACCTGATTTTATACCGAGTCAATGGACACACAGTGCTGAAGAACATGACAGCTATATGGATTGGGAAACAACCTTTAACAATTTGTATGCCGATGATAAAGATTCTTGACGCTATTCAAATATATAAAAATAAATTTGGTCATGACTTTTGCGATAACATACAAAAGTATGCTGACCTAGTTTGTAGACAAAAAGGTAAAACTGTTCAACCTGAAGATGAATCTTCAAGAGAAGTTCTAGCCTATGGTTTAAAAAATGGTAATCAGGACGAATTATACAAATCAATCATTTATACAACAACAAGTAGAGTTTTAAAAAAATATTTAAAAACATTTAAAATGATTTCTGATTGTGAAATTTTAAATGTTGATCTTTTAAAATATCCTGAAGGACATTATTACAAACCTCATGTTGATTATTCTTTAAGCACTCCAAGAAATTTATCTATCATTATAAATCTTAATGATGACTATGTAGGAGGTGAGCTTTACTTTACCTCTCAAGACTCGGAAGATATTTATAAAATCTATGAATTAAAAAAAGGTGATGTAATAATTTTTCCTAGTAATTTTTTATTTCCTCATGGTATAATGCCAGTGGTTAAAGGAACTCGATATAGTTTAATAACATGGATAAGATGACAGAATATTTAAATGACAAATTCTTTTTAGTAAATGAAAAAGGACACTTAATTTACACTGAAGCAAGTGGCGTTCCTGTGTTTGTACCTAAAGATTATAGAAAATATTATGCGTTTTATAAGAAAAGATAAATCTTTTTCAATTACCGATTTCTCTATAGTCAATAAATATAATTACAAAGATTACACACGAAGTGACCTTGACTCAGGTAGAGTCTATAATGTTGCTGAAAAGAAAGTACCCTCAGTAACAACTATATTATCTAAAACTCAAAGCAAAGAAAAACGAGAGTCATTAAACAGGTGGCGTGAAAGAATAGGCTATGAAGAAGCTGCACGGATCACGAACCAAGCTTCAACACGAGGGACAGAAATGCACCATGTCTTAGAGCAATACTTAAAAGGTATAGGTTATTTAAACTTATCAAAAGACGGAGCATTACCACGAATGATGGCTCATACAATCGTTTCTAACCTTGACCAATTTAGTCAGGTATGGGGAACAGAGGTCACATTATCTTATAAAGACAGATGGGCAGGAAGTGCAGATTTAATTGGTGTGTATGATGGTAAACCATCTATTCTTGATTTTAAACAATCAAATAGACCAAAGAGAGAAGAATGGATTGAAGATTATTTTTATCAACTCTGTGCATATATCATGGCTCACGAATCTATGTACGGAAAAATAGAACAGGGCGTGGTATTAATTTGTACTGTTGATCTAGTATTTCAGAAATTTATTTTATCAGGAGATCGTTTGGAAGAGTTAAAGAAAAAATGGTTAGAGAGAGTAGAGCACTTTCATGCTCTACAATCCCTCGGAGAAAGAACTAAAGAAACTCCATGACCTCTTCACCTAAAGTGTCGGCACTGATTCTTAATTTATTATTTAAAGCTTTGATAACAAACTCATCAATTGTTCCTCTTGCAATAATATCTATATAGGTCACGCTTTTCTTTTGACCCAGTCGGTGAGCTCTATCTTCGGATTGCACTCTTACTTCTAGGTCAAAAGTATTATTGTAATAGATAACTGTATTTGCCTTTGTTAAATTCAAACCATAGCCACCAGTAACAGGGTTACCTACAAAAAATCTTACCTTATCATCCTCTTGAAATTTTTTTACATTCTCTGTTCTTTGATCTACAGACACACTTCCGTAAATGGCTACAACAGAATTAGAACCATAGGTCTCTTTTATTTTTTTTATTATACTTTCAATGTTGTAAACAAATCTTGCCCAAATAATTATTTTACCATCGGTCTCTTCAAGAATATTCATAAGTTCATCTAACTTAGAGTCTTTTATTATTTTTTTTTCTCCTGAGTTTGTCACAATGTGACCATTACAAACTTGCTGCAATTTTATAATTTCAGTAAGCTTATTGTTATAGCTAACGCTATTATCTTCTATAATTGTTCGAGCATATTGTTTTAAATCGTTGTAAAATTTTTTTTGTTCTGTCGAAAGATCAACATATCTTTTTTGATAAATTTTGTCAGGTAAATCTAAACAGTCTTTTTTTCTCACTCTGTATGAAAATTTTTTTAATTTATTTTCAAGTTCATCTAAATTTTGATAATATATAGGTATTTGAATATGTCTGCCGTTTGTTTGTATTTGTTTCATAACAGAATATCGAGCACGAAAGACATAATAATTATCATAGCCTAACAATGATGGACTTAAAAAGTCACATTGGCTAAATAAATCTAAGGGAGATTTGGTAATTGGAGAGCCTGTTAAAATTCTTTTGTAAGTTATTTGTCGGCATAGTTCTATTATTCTTTTTGTGCGTTTGGCTTGTCGGTTCTTAATTGTCGTTGCTTCATCAACGATGGCACACATTCTTGATTTGTGATAAGCAATTAAATCTTTAACTGCTTTGCTTCCACTATCATGCGAAAACGCTTCAACATTTATTAAAAAAAAATTTAAACAATTATCTTTTACTTCAAAACTTTTACTTAATTTGTGAACACCAATATTAGTTTTTACAGGACAATGTGTTTCAATTTCATTGATCCAATTTCTATAAACTGAGTTTGGTGCGACAACTAAAACAGCGTCAATTTTATTTTGTTGATGTAAGTATGCAACATTATCAATACTTACTTTTGTTTTACCTGTACCCATTTCCATGAAGTAAGCATAGTTATTTTGACAAGCTCCCTGAATGAGAGCTTGTCGTTGATGTTCATAAGGTTGTGTTTTGTAATTATACTTTGTCATTTCACACAATCTTATATGAATAAGTTTTTCCTTCAAGAAAAAACTTGTACTGATTACCTTTAAAATTAAAAAGAGTCCATCTGCTACATCCATACCTAAGTGCTGAACGAATTTCTCTTGCACCTAATTTTGGATTTTGTTCAGCCAATATTTTTTTTAATTTGTAAAAAGTATTATGACCATTTTTAATGTGAATATAAATATCTGAACAAAGTCTTTGTTTGAAAGTTTCTGTTAATCTAATTTTTGTCATTTTATCCTCCATACTCTAATGTTGTTTTCATCAATCCTTTGTGTTGTGCATTTTATATTTCTAACTCTAAATCGTGATGCCCACAAATTTTGAGTTTTTCCTGCTGATCCATTTATTGGAACAACAAAAGATTGACCAACCTCAAGTTCGTTTAAAAACTCAAACTTAGCTCGATTAGGTAATGGTATGTTGTTTTCAATTTTATACATTTTTTTCTCCGTAAAAGTTGGGGACAACTTTAGCCGTGTCCCCTTCGGCTCATAAATAAATTACGCCACCTCCTTTTTTTCTTGTAGGTTTAATATAAAGTCTAGAGCTTGAGTTGCTTTTGAGAAAGCTTTAAAGATTGCTTTAGGTTCATTCTTAATTGCTTTCATCCAACCATTAAGATATTGAGCATGGTCTTTTCTTGGTCTTGGTGATAGACCTAAAACACTCATTAATAATGCAGAACCTGTCTCAGCTACTAATTCTTCGAAAGCATAACTCTCTTTGTCAGATTTAAAATTTCTTTCCAAACGATTTTTATGTCCTGTCCAATGAACCAATTCATGTAAAACAGTTCCGTAATAATCTTCGGCTGTATTGAAGTCGCTTACATTTGGCACTTGAATATAGTCGGCAGTTGTATGATAAAAAGCACGACCACCAAGATGTCTAATATCAGCGTTTGTATTTTTGACAAAAGAGTTAAAAGACTCAGAAATTTGTAAAGGTGTTTTCTTAACAGTCTCAACTTTTTTTGGTTGATAGCCTTCAACTAAATCGGCATTAAAAACTTTACTAGCTTTTAAAAACCAAATTGTTTTTCTTTTTGGCTTACCATTGTCATCAAGAATTTCTGACTCGACATCTTTCTGACCCCAAAAGAAAATAGTGACAGCACCCTTTTTAATTTTGAAATCTTCATTGATAGATTTCCATTGATTGTAAGTTGCCCACTCGTTAGAAGTGTAACCTTCTTTGTAAGCAGTCAAAGACAAACTAAGTAAATTTATACCTTGATAAGTTTTTTTAGTTTTTGCATTTACAGGAAAGCCACTTGCAATTTTTGATGACCAACCTTTGACCCAATTAGTGCCTTCAGTTTTCATGAGATTAAGAATTTCATCAAGCACTGAATTAAGTTCTTTTTGTGTGTAAGTAAGTTTCATTTTTTTCTCCGTAAAATTAATATTATCTTATTTATATAGTATATTAAATGTGATGTAAATCTTTTTTTATATTTTTGCAAAAACTTGATTGGCTCTTTGGTTATCACCTAAAGGGAAACCATTTGAATCAGTTGTTTCAAAATATACATCCATATCCATTGCATTTGTAAATTGTCTACCTTGCTCAGAAAAATTTACTTTAGCATCTTTTAAAGATGGAAAAGATTCTACCAAAACTGATTTAGTTACAGATTCTATATTTCTCATAAGTTGAAAAGGTAATTCCATCCAATCAACATTAGTATTTAAAACTGCTAATGCGTTTACTGAGAAATCTCCACAATCAAATTGTTCTATATTAAGTTTTAAAGCAACCACACTAACTTGGTTGTTTACTGATATTTGTTTATTTAAAGTTAAAGTTTTCATTTTTTCTCCGTAAAAGTGTGAAACTTTATTGTCCCACACCTATATACTATCACATCTAGCATGTGATACAAGCCTTTTTTTATTTTTTTTATAAGTCATTGATTTTATTGCTTTATTTTTTAATATATTTTTTTAATTAATTGCTTATCACATTTTTTCTTGACGGAAATAATTATCTGATGTAAGTGTAGGTATAACTTTTAAAAATAAGGAGTGCTTATGGACTTAGAAAAAGAAGCTACAGTAAATGTAGATACAAGCCTTACAGTTGACATAGCTAGTAAGTGCAATGAGTTATTAGCCACTCGGAAACAAATTGAAAAATGCGAAGCGAATCTTGCTAATCTAAAAAAGGACGAGAAAATCTTAGCAACAAATGAAATTCCGAAGGCTATGGCAGAGGCAGGTGTGACCATGTTAAAACTATCCGATGGTTCAACTGTTGATGTAAAACCAATTTATTCAGCTCGCATGCCAAATGATTCTCGAAAACAAGAAGCGTTTGAATGGCTTCGAGAAAATGGTGCAGGCGATCTGATTAAAAATATTGTGTCTTTAAATTTTGGTAGAGCAGAAGATAGCGATGCTAAAAAACTTTTTGAAAATTTACAAGAACAAGGATACAATGTGAGCCAAAACGAAAAAGTTGAACCGAACACATTGAAAGCTTTTGTAAGAGAAAAATTACAAAAGGGTCAAAATGTTCCAACTGATTTGTTTTCAATATTTGTAACTAACCAAACAACAATTAAAACGAAGGAGTAATCATGAACCAAGTTACAGAAAAAAAAAATAATGTTCCACAGAAATTTAATCTCGAAGAACATGCCGATCAAGGTAATGAATTTGTTACAGCTCGTGACACTAAATTACCAATTTTAAAAATACTTTATTCTAATTCACCAGTCCTCGATGAGAGTGATGGCAAGTTTAATGATAAAGCAAGACAAGGTGATATTTATAATGAGATCACTGGAAATTTATATAAAGGTAAAGATGGTGTATTAGTTGTACCTTGTCTTTATGTAAATACTTTTAATGAGTGGAAAGATAGAGGTGATTCACCTGGTAGACCAATTGCTATTCATAGAGACTATGACATCATGAGAAAAACATCTCGATCCGATGATGGAAAAGATAGATTAGAAAATGGTAATTATGTTGAAGATACAGGAAATCATTTTGTTTACATATTAGACAAAAATTATGCACCTGTTGAGACAGCGTTAATTACAATGAAGTCTACACAAAAAAAGAAATCTAAGTTGTGGAATTCAATGCTTCAATCAAGAAGAGTAAAAGGGTCTAACGGATTTTTCTGTCCACCTTCTTGGAGTCAAGTATATAAATTAACAACTACCAAAGAATCAAATTCTCAAAACTCATGGTACGGATGGGTTGTTGAGTTTGATAAAATGTTAAGTCCTGATAGCAACCTTAATACTTTAGAAGTGTTAAATGCTTTTTATAAAAGTGCGAAGACTTCTGATATTTTTGGGACTGTTGCATTTGAAGAAGAAAATAAAAAAACAAGCACAGAATCTGTTCAGCAACCAGCTCAACAAGCTGATGCTAATTCAGATGTTCCTTTCTAATGAAGGAACAACTTCTTGAATTGTTTACTAGTGACAATTCTCGCTACCTCAAGTCCTCCCTAACAGGGGAGGACGATGAGAGAGGCAAGAAACAAGCTCACTATGCTACGATCCACGAACCAGTAACGGCTGATGTTTGGAGTCAACACCTTGATGGAAAAATAAGGTTAGGCTTAAAACCTGAAATTGATAGCCAGTGTAAATGGGGTTGCATCGATGTTGATCCCAACAATTATAAAGATTATTCAGAAAAAAAGTATGTACAAATAATTAAGAAATATAAGTTACCTTTTGTGCCAGTCAAATCAAAATCAGGAGGCTTGCACATTTTTATTTTTTTTACAGAAATGGCTGATGTAAAAAAAGTCACTGATAAATTAGCTGAAATAAACGAACAATATTTTTTAGCTCAAGAAATTTTTCCATGTAATAAAGCAGTGAATATGCCTTATCATAATATGAATGCTTCTATGGAATTTGCTTTTGATGAAAACAATACTCCTGTAATGATTGGCAGATTTATTCAACTTGCTAAAAAACAAATGATAGAACCTAAGAAATTTTTTGAATTAAAAGTTGAAGAGTACGAAGCTGAAAGTGAATGGAAACATTACCCTCCCTGTGTGCAAAAATTAATTCAGGAAGGATGGAGTGGTAATAACAGAAACAATTTTTTGTTTAATGTCCTTGTGCTTGAGATGAAAAAGAATTCTACTTTAACATTACAACAACTCGAAGAAATTGCTCAACACAGAAATACAAATATTTTTACAAAACCTCTCAGCAAAAACGAAGTATCTCAATTAACAAAGTCAGTGCATAAAGGTGGTTATGAATTTCAATGCCCACCAAAACATCCTGAGTATAATCCAATCTGTAATAAAGAATTATGTAAAACAAGACGCTTAGGAATTGGTGAGGCTGTTCCTGAGATCATAGAATTTTTTGAGAACATTAATTACATACAAGATACAAAAAACATTTGGTATGAGTTTGATTACAAAGGTCAGAGAATTAGTGTAACTCCTGAAGATATGAAAGATGAAAAAGCATTTAGAGTAAAGTTACTTCGACACAGAGTATATTGGTTGACTCTACCAAAACCAAGAAAAGGTCCTAGTCCCTTTGAATTACTTATGAAAACTATTGTCGATAAATCAGAAGAATCTACAGACCATCAATATACTGACACTGTGGAAGAGGAACGCTATTCCGTCCTCAAAGATTTTTTCGAGTCACATATTGAACAAGATAAGTTTGAAAAATTAAAAGATGGCTATGTAGTCTTGGACTCAAAAACAAATACTTGTTATTTTAAAAAACTGACTCTTGATAGATTTTTGAAAAAGAATGCAGCTCGAACATTTAACACCACGGCTGACGCTTTACGAATGTTAGGTTGTAAAAGAGCCGATTATAAAGAAGGTGAAAAAAATGTGTGGTTTGTTGATATGCCTGACTTTGTGAGTCATCAAAGTATAAAACCTAAAGATAAAAATTCTACAGAAATGGATGAAGAACATCATGACAAGTTTCAAACATAAAAAATTAAGAATCTTACAAAAAAATAACGCAGATTCACATCATCATCCTCAAGAAAAAATTTTACAATTAGAAAAATTTGAAAAACACATTTATGGAGAGATTTTAGAAGTTTTTGCTGGAGCAGGTAATTTGACAAAATACTATGAAAAATTAGGTAAAGTCACTGCATTAAAGAAAGAAGTGACAGGAGATAGTTTTGAATTTATATATAAATTAAGAGCTGACCAAAAAAAATATGATGTAATTGATATTGATGGATATGGATATCCATCAAAATTTTTTCCTATTGTTTTTGAAATGTTAAAAAGTGAGGGTTTACTTATTTTTACTTTTCCTGTTATAGGAGTTCAAAATTTAAATGGAATTACTGAACAACATTTTATAAATTTTTGGGGAAGTGCCAGACCAACGATTGGAGATGTAACTGGAAAGGTTACAGATTATGGGTTAAGAGAATGGCAACTTGTGAGCCTTTTGTCTTGCACAAAAATAAAAAAAATATGGAGATTTATATTTCAGGTAAAAAAAGAAAAAGCAACTCTATTTTGTAATGTTAGAAACAGATGACAAGTTCAGGGATACAAAAGCATAAAAACTTATATAGAAAAACAGTGAAGATTTTTGGTCCTCCTGGCACTGGCAAAACTCATACTTTAATTGAAAGAATTTTAAAGAAACATTTAGCTAGAGGCATACACCCAAAAGACATTGCTTTTATTTCATTTACAAACAAGGCAGTGGATACAGCAAGAGACAGAGCCTTGGCAACTTTTACACAATACACCACAGATGACTTTCAACGATTTAAAACGCTTCATAAATATTGCAGGCGTTATTTTGAAGAAGAGGTTTTTGATCCTAAGAACTGTATGCTTGATTATGCATTACAAGCTAAGATAATTAAAACATCCGATAATCGTTTGTCTGATGATAATTTTCATTATAAAGATTGGTCATTAGGCGTGTATGATAAAGCACGGAACACGCTCCAAGAACCTCAGCTAGTCTATAAAAAAGAAAGTTATAAAAAAGATAGTCTTGAAATTTTTCTTAGAAAGATTGACACATACGAGCACTATAAAAAAGATTCATTTATTGACTTCACAGATATGATTGAAAGATCGATTGACGAAGTTAATTTTCCTCCACTTGAAATTTTAATCTTAGATGAAGCTCAGGACTTTACACCTTTGCAATGGTCAGTAATTTATAAGATGGCAGATAATGTAAAAAAGATTTATTTAGCAGGAGATGATGATCAAGGTATTTATAAATGGAATGGAGCAGATCCAAAATATTTTACTACTTATTTTCCTGGTCGCAAAGTTATCCTGAGACAAACAAGAAGATTTGGTGAAGAGATTTATCGTTTTTCTCAAATCATCAGACGAGGAATTTTTGATAGCGTTGAGAAAGATTATGATTGCTTATCTAAAAAAGGTAGCGTAAAAAGATATCTTAATTTTAGTGAAATACCTTTTCATAGACTAGAAGGCACTTGGTATATTTTGGGTAGAATTCATTCGACTGTAAATGAATTAAGAATGTGTGCAAAAGATGTTGGCTTGTATTTTTCTGATAATAAAGGTAATAAAAGTTTTGATGTAAAACAATGGGAGGCAATTAAAGCTTGGACAAAGATTACTAATAATAAAAAAATAAGTAGGAATAGTGCAGAAAATATGTATAAATACCTAAGAGAACTAAAAGATTTTAATTTTAGGACACAAAAGTTTTGGCAAAATATACCTGAGACTCAGATGTTCGATTTAAAAGATTTGAGAGAATGGTGTGGCTTAGACATGGATGATTCTTTTTTAAAAAAAAATTGGTGGGAAGTTTTGAAAAGAAATTTTAAAGATAATCAGGTAACTTATTTTGTTCAATTGTTAAAAAATTATGGTCAAAAAATATTATCAAATGATCCCAATATAATTATTGATACAATACATTCAGTCAAAGGTGGTGAAGCTAATAATGTTTTGATTTATTCAAAAACTAATTATGCATCGACCTATGATAAAAAAAGTAAAGAAGAAAAGTCAGATGAGAAAAGAGTTTATTATACAGCCGTTACAAGAGCCAAAGATACTTTACATATTTTATCAACCGATTTCCGATTTAATTATCCCATCGGAAAAGACTATTTAATTTATTTACAGGAGCAATAATGAAACCTTTTTTTCAAGAACTTCGAGTGGGTCAATTTTACAGTCCTGAGCTACATGACATAATTTTTAATCCTGAAACTGAATGGGTAAACTACTTTAATTTTACAGCTTGTCCCATTGAGAAAGAAGTTTTATTTAGAGATCATTTTTATAAGTGGCTATATGATAGACATCCTTATAAAGCTGGTGTTTTAAAAATGGAACATCAGACAATGTACAACTGGCACAAAGATTCAAATAGAGGTGTCACAGTAAACTGTTTGATCAATACACCTAATACTTCATACACTTTTTTCAGAAAAGAGTTTGATGTAAACCATCCAATTATTGAACTGCAATATTTTCCTGGTAGTAGGTTTTTACTTAACAATCAACAAGATCATATGGTTTTAAATTATAACGGAATTAGAATGGTTCTAACTATAGAGTTTTTAGAAGATAAGAATGAATTACGCTTTGAGGATTTATTGGAGGAAATAGAAAGGGATTATTATGAAAAGTGATATTTCAAATATGCTCTCACGCTTTTTTAAAAAATATAAAAATCAACTAGACCCAGATGATTTAGATAAGTTTGGTCATTTATGGAAAGGTTTTTATGACACAGTTGTTGAGGACAATGTTTGGGAAAAAGGAAGCAAACATTATAAAAATTTTCACATACAGCCTGGTCAATTTATATTAGTCAATAATTTAAAATTTCCTGAAGGTAATGTTATTAAATATACATCGAGACATAATCAAGAAGGTGGTGGTGGAAAAAAAGACATTGAGAAAGCTATTCACTATTTAGAAATGATAAAAGAAAGAGACTACGAATGAAATGTTGGCACTGTGATACAGAATTAATTTGGGGTGGTGATCATGATATTGAAGATGAGCATGATGAATTTTGTATGGTCACAAATTTATCTTGTCCTAATTGTGGTGCTTATGTTGAAGTGTATTTACCAACAGACGATGCTGAACCAACTTGGCAAAAAAAAATAGTGACTGCTAATGACTAGCCTACAACTTACATTTAACTTTAAGAAACATATTTGGTCAGCTCCGAGTGAATATAAGGATCTGTCCGATGCACAGGAAATTGCAATAGACTTAGAGACTAGAGATGACGGAATTAATAATGGATTAGGAGCTGGTTGGGCAACAAACCAAGGAGAGATAATCGGCTTTGCTATCGCCACTGAAGGATGGCAAGGCTATTATCCTTTCGGTCATTTCGGTGGAGGTAACTTAATTAAAGAACAGGTGTTGCGATATATGAATGACATTTGTTCGTTACCTTGCCGAAAAATTTTTCATAATGCCCAGTATGATGTTGGATGGCTTAACGCTTATGGTATCGAAGTTAAAGGAGAGATCGTTGATACCATGATTGCAGGAGCTTTAATTGATGAGAATAGATACACCTATAAATTAAACGCTTTAGCTAAGGATTATCTAGGAGAGTTAAAAGCAGAGACAGATTTAAAAGAAGCAGCTCAGGCTCATGGCGTTGATCCAAAAGCCGAGATGTGGATGTTGCCAGCAGAACATGTTGGATACTACGCTGAACAAGATGCACGGCTCACTTACCTTTTATGGCAAAGATTTAAACATGAGATACATTCACAAAGTTTAGAGACTGTATGGGATCTTGAAAGACGCTTGTTGCCAATACTAATTAAGATGAGAAAAAAAGGTATTCGAGTTGATGTTGAAAAAGCGTCCTCTTTACAAAAAAAGTTTATTGAAAAAGAAAAAGATATTTTACTTAAAATAAAAAAACTTGTTGGAAAAGATTTAGATATTTGGGCAGCTAGACAAATCGCTTTTGGTTTCGATAAATTAGGTATTACTTATCCTAAAACACCTAAAAGTGGTGAACCAAGTTTTACACAAAATTGGTTAATAAATTCTGATCATGAAATTTCTAAATTAATTGTACAGGCTAGAGAAATAAATAAATTTCACAACACCTTTTTAAATTCAATAATGAAGTTTGAACATAAAGGTAGAATTCATGCCGAAATAAATCAATTACGCTCTGATACAGGAGGCACTGTCAGTGGAAGACTAAGTATGTCAAGTCCTAACCTACAACAATTACCTGCACGCAATAAAGAATTTGGACCTATAATTAGAGGACTTTTCCTTCCTGAAGAGAACTGCCAATGGGGTTCTTTTGATTATTCTCAACAAGAACCTCGTTTGGTGGTGCATTATGCTTCAAGTATTGGTGAAGGCTACGAGGGTTCACAAGAGCTTGTTGAAGCTTACACAAGAGCTGATGCTGACTTCCATCAAACTGTAGCTGACTTGGTTGGTATAGATAGAAAGCAAGCAAAAACAATCGGTCTTGGTTTGATGTATGGTATGGGTAAAAATAAATTGGCTAATATGTTGGGTTTAGATTTTGATGAAGCTAGTGCACTCATTGCTAAGTTTAATCGCAGAGCACCTTTTGTAAAATTACTATCTGATAGATGTATGAAAAAAGCTAATAGTGAAGGAGTTATTCGAACCAAACTTGGAAGAAAATGTCGTTTTGATATGTGGGAAACAAAAGATTTTGGTATTCATACCCCTGAGAAATTTGAGAACGCTTCTGCAAAATATGGTGCGAGTAATATTAAAAGAGCTTTTACTTATAAAGCTTTAAATAGATTGATTCAAGGATCAGGAGCTGACCAAACAAAAAAAGCCATTGTTGATTGTTATGAGCAAGGTGATTTGGCTCTATTACAGATACATGATGAATTATGTTTTAATGTTTCTTCTGAGGAGCATGCTCAGAAAATAAAGACAGTGATGGAGGATGGCGTGAAACTAAGAGTTCCAAGTGTAGTAGATGTTGCATTAGGCAAAGACTTTGGTGAAGCGAGTTAGTATTTCGCTTTTGCTTCTCTTATATCGGCTAGTACCAAAGCTTGCTTTATAGCTTCAATTTTTTTCTCAATATCTTTCATCTCAACAGAATAAACACCACTTTCATTATACATGGCATTCCACTTAGATTCTAAAGACATCTTAGCATGTAACAATTCAGCTATTGCCATTTTCACTTCCTTTCATAGTAAAGTATAAAAAAGATTATAAAAGATGTCAATTAGCTTGCACTATCACATTTAGTCATATATATTTAAAATTAATATTAATTTTAAATAAGGAAAAAATATGGATACTACAAAATGGCATACAGTTGCTATAAGAAAAGATTGTTACTACAAATTAAAAGGTCTGTGCTCAGTAAAATATAGAAGACCTAATAATATGATTAGCAAGATGATTGATGAAACAATTCGTTATCAAGCTCAAAAAGAGGGCACAAGTTATGAAGCCTTTTCTCAACATCTTTTAGAAAAAGGAAAAAAATCCAATGCCAGAGACTAAACTTAGATGGGCACAATTTTTAGTTTATATGGATAATAAAAATTATGCTACAGGCTATAGAGACGATGAGCAACCTCATGAAGATTATGAAAAAGGTATTTATGTTTCTATACCTACGAGAATTCCTGTAAGAACAGATACTACTTTTGAATATGGTGGTCATAAAATGAAAGCACTTGTAGTAACTAAGTGTGACCATTTTGACGATCATTTTAGAGTTTTTTGTAGGGAGATAAAATGAAGTGGATTTTACTACTGTTTCTTTATACTGGTGAAGAGATTGTTTATGGTGAAGTTGAAGCTTGTATCATAGATGAAATTTGGGACAAGGTTGAAATGTATGAGCAAGAAAATGACATCGACATTCAAGGATGGGGATGTTATGACGAAAAGACTTTTAACATACGACAAAAAGCACGAAAGAAATTAGGCATCGATGTTTAATTGGTTTATTTTAACTATTTGGATAGAATACAACAACAAATTGACAATGAAACATATTCCTAATTTTAAATATATAGAGTGCCAAACAGCCATAACAGAACTTATTGAGGATTTTGAGAATAAAAATCCAAATAAAAAAATAAAAGCAGCTAAGTGCAATGACCCTGTCACTTGGTTTAAAAAATATAAATTAAACAAATGGGATCAAATAAAAGATAAGGAGTAATGATGGAGACATTAATTGTAGGATTGGTAATAAATCTATATACATGGAGCAATGCCGATTTTTTTGTGCAAAAGAAAAACAATGAAAGAGAATATACTTGTGTATGGATTGATAAAGGGTGGTCGAAAGCAGATCCAAAAAACCCATCATTAGATATATTTGGATATACAAAATATAAACAGCAATGTGTAACGAAGGAAAAAGAATGAAGTTAAAAGAAAAAGTTCTCATTTATGAAGTTTGTGAAGAATGTCATGGTAATGGTTTTATCCGTCCTGACAGATTCAAAGATAAAGAAATAGATACAACTTATGTTTGTAATGCCTGTAGTGGCTCAGGTCACTCAGGAGCACGGACTCAATGACTTGCAGTGTATGTGGAGCTAAAACTAAAGTGTATTCCACTTTTGGAAAGTTAAAGTGTAAAACTTGCATTGAAAAATCTAAAACAGGTATAAAGGGTCATTCTGGAATGGTGTATAATAAAAATACATCTATTCCGTTAGGTTTATTTAATGACGGATTAAAATTAGAGCGTGTTAAAAAATCCAATAACTTATTTGTTAAATGGTACATAGAACATTATCCACAAAGTAAAGGAATTGTAGGAAGGCAAATTAATTATTTAATTTACAATGGACACTCTCCAATAGGCATTATTAGTGGAGCATCTCCACCCTTAAATTATTTATTATTTAGAAAATATTTTAAAGTTAAAGACGATTTAAATTTTTTGAATAATAATGTATTTAGAATTGTTGAAAAATTAAATGATAAAAATTTAGGAACTAAAATACTTAAATTATTTAGAAATAAAATTAATCAAGATTATTATGAAAAGTATAAAACTCATTTACTTGGTTTAATTACCTTTGTTGAACCACCAAGAACAGGTGCTGTTTACAAGGCTGATAATTGGAAACTTTTAGGAGAAACACAAGGTATAACAGTAAGAAGAAAAGGCGAGAATTGGTTAAAAAAAGAGTACCTAAAAGGAGCAAAAAAATTAATATTTGCGTATAAGTATAAATGAAAATAAAACTATCCAATGGCTAATAAATACACACGAATACCTAACGAAAAACTGTTTGTCGAAAACTCAAGCTATAAAAATTATACGCATTTAAAAAATAGAATCATTCAGGAAAAATTGCTTCCTTACGAATGTCAGGTCTGTGGAAATAAAGGTGAATGGAATAAAAAAAATTTATCGCTTGTACTTGACCATATAAATGGGGTAAAAAAAGATAATAGGCTTGAAAATCTTCGATTTGTTTGTCCTAATTGCGATAGTCAATTACCCACCTTCAAATCCAAGAACATCAAATATCAACGAGACAACAATAATTTTAATTTTAATTTAAACGGCTACGATCCCACAATCTATAAAAAAAAGTAAAGAGTGTGAATAGTAAGTAGTTTTTGACTGAGGTATACTATGGTTATGTCTAGTAATAAATTTGAATGGGAAACTCTTCTCGAACATGAAGATGTATCTTTTCTTGTTGATCCTAATAACATGTCACCTGACGAAAGACACGAATTAATCGAAAGTTTATATGTCGATTACCTAAAACTACGAGCAATGAAAAAAACTGACAAAGGCATTCTTGCTAATTATAAAAAGATTTTAAGGGAGTTAGTCAAAAATTTTGCTCACTAATGAGCTCATCTCCTTATCTATATAAATTAATGGGATTGAGCTTCACTCGGTCCGTGATCGATAAAAAACTGAATCCTGAACATAAATTATGGCGTGCTGTCGTTATAAACGCCTTTGATGATACAATGATCACGCTCTCTGATAGAAAATCATCAGTGCAAAAGATCGAAGCTCATAATTGGATTCTCCAAGAATCACGAGACTATAGAGAAGTTTGTGAATGGGCATTACTCGATCCTGAAGAAATGAAAGAACATTACATTAGTGCATTAAAACGAAAAGTAATTGCGTTTACCAAAAAACAAGTGCGTTGGGCAGAGTATAATAAAATCTATAAAGTTTTGTTTTGTGATGTTAGTGTAGAGCAAAAAAAGATGATCAGGAGACGATTAGAGGAGCTCAGAAGAGAAATTCATGATACAGCTACCTCTTATACCGATTCCATAATTCTTGAAGCTTTGTAGTCGTTCCCATGACCTTTAAATTTCTTAGATGTGTCAATACCATTGCCAGGCAGAGTAAAAACATCGTTGTCAATTCCATCTCAATACACCACCATATCCAAATAACCTGAGAGCCAAGACCCACGATTGGTGCATAATAGGAACCATTACCATAAACATAGATGCTAATGATAGCGGTACACGCTGCAAGGAACTCGAGCCAATATAAATCCATAAATTCATAATACATGATTTTTGACAGTTTTCTATAATACGCTTCCTTACAAAAAAAAATAAAAAAGTAAAAAGGTAAAATAGGACTATATTTTGGGAAAACTAGGAAAAATACCAGAAAACAGGGAAAAAAGACAAAAAGTTTTAGGAAAGTTTTAGGAAAAATTCCTAAAAAATAGGAAAAATTAAAATTTTTGAGGTGAAATATGCATTTTTTTTTATTTTTTTTTATTTCTAAGTAAATATATTATGGTAAAATTGGGAATGCCAAGAAAACCAAATCAGTTAAAATCTACTACTGAATTAACAGTTCAACAAAGACAATTTGTTGATATTCTTGTTGAGAATTGGGGAAACATA
>Ga0209232_1000798_pt1 | contig 18209 bp, 12 predicted proteins | sample ETNvirenome_2_60_FD_184066 | JGI IMG/M metagenome (GOLD analysis project Ga0209232, IMG submission 184066) | Marine viral communities from the Pacific Ocean - ETNP_2_60 (SPAdes) (version 2) | ecosystem: Environmental > Aquatic > Marine > Oceanic | place: Pacific Ocean | collected 2013-06-22
TTATTCTCCAGCTCGGTCATTTGTTTTTTTATCTGAGAAGATCTTTCTTTAGCCGGTTGAGTTTTATTATTTTTTAATCCATCTAGCTCCACTTGTAAAGCCGTCAATGCGTCTACGGTAGGCTCATTAAGGTTAGGGTTTGCTTCTTGTATTTGTTCTTTGGCTGATAGCTCTATAATTCTGTCCTGAAGCTTGCCGGCTCTACCCTCGTAATCATTGTCTATTTTTATATCAGCTTTTTGTAACTGCTCGAGCGTCATCGTTTCTATCATCTCATCTACTTGTTCAGCCGTCACTCGCTCTCCGTTTATCTTATAAGTTGGAACACTAAACCTGGTAGACACTATGTCTTTAATACCTCCCGGCATTTCTGCTAATCCCTCTAAAACTATCTCTGATATATCCATCTCTTGGTCTGCCGCTACTCGACCTGCTACTTCTCCCACGGATCCACCTACTCCTTCAACCCCTGCTGCCGTAGCTACAGCTCCGGTAGTCCTTGCTTTACTAGCTATTTTAGAGGCCTGCTTTCCTCCTTTTGTTAATACTTTACTTGCTAATTTACCTCCTAGTTTACCTGTATAAGCGTCTATAGCCCCTATAGTTAATCCTCTCGCTACTGCTTTATTTCTAATGCTAGCGTATTTTTCAGGGTCATTTAATATTTCTTTTATTTTTTCTGCGTCTAACGTCTCTCCTTCGGCTTCTTCCTGAAGTAATTCTGAAAACGTCGCCCCCATTTCTAAAGCTGATCCTGCTGCGGCAAAAGCGTATGGTATAGCTGCTGCTGCTCCCCCTATGGCTCCCGCAGCTCCTCCTGCCACCGTTCCTATCCCAGGCAACGCAACGGTTCCCCCACTTGCTCCTGTAGCTGCCCCTATTCCGGCCCCTGCAGCTAAGGCGGTACCCGCTGCGGCTAATGAGTCTGTATTGGTAGCCATTGAGGTCATTGAACTTAATACCAGTTCGGGTATAATAGTGGCTCCAGAGTTTAATAAACCTAAGACCACCCCCATAAAAGACTTGTCATTGTCTTCGTATATCTTCATATACTCCTGCATTTCTTTGGATGGGCCGTAAGTTTGCGTCTTTTTTTGAGACTCTAAAAAACTAGATATGTCTTCCTCAGTCGCGCTAGATCCACGAAGAAGTAGATCAGATGCGTCTTCAGCAGCCACTCCTTGATAATAACCTGAAGCTATACTTCTGGCCATATCATCCACAAAATCTCCAATACCTAAAGGAACTATGGTGTCTACGCCCCGTAGTATGTCGCCGAAAACTCCTTGGAAATAATCTTCTTCAGTTGGCTCTGAGTCTTGCGAAACCAAAGAACCAGCCACCAATTCGGAATCCATATTGGTTTCGTCTTTTTTTTTTAACCCTGTATTAGTTTGCCAAGTAGGAAGGTCGCTGTCAGTAAATTCATTTTCAACTAAGTAAGCGTGTATGTTCTCTTGAACTTCAGGATCTTGTAAGTTAGATTTCCACTCCTCAAAAGAACTTTGAGTTTTTCCATCTGACGTTAATTGATTCCAAATATTTTGTAAAACTTCTTCATTCATTACCCAAATTGTTTAGTTTTTTTAACAGAATCAGGGCCAAGGTTTAATTTTTCTTCTAAGCCTAACTTTCCAATACCTAATTTAAGGAAGTTTTTTAGTTTTTGTTTTTCTTCTCTTTTTCCTGAGGGGGTCCAATTGTTTGCGTCAATAATTATCGTTTCGTTAATACCAGGGAGACGCACTACAACTTCATTGCTTGCACCGCCAGTCGCTTCGGCTATTACCCCTAAATCTTTAAACTGCTTAGTTATACCCTCGGCTAAATTATCATCTTTGAAATTTAGAGGGATCCCAGCACCAAAATCTAACGCCTCACTTTCCAACAATCCGTCAAGATATTGATTGGTGGCTATATTGTAAGTTGCTTGACCGGGTTCCTGAGCAATCCCAGTTTCAGAAGCCGCTTCTCCTATGGATAAACCTTCATTGAATATAAACTCTCCGGTCTCTTTATTTTTAGCGTTAATCATGTTTAAAAATTCTGTAGACTCTGCGTCTTCAGGACCTAATAAAAGATTGGAGGCTGACTCCATAAATTCTTTTTGAGATTTCTTAAGTCTTTTTGGATTGTCGGGCCCTTCTGGTTGGTCAGGATTAAAATTCGGATTATCTATTGTAAATACAATAGGCCTAGTTTGAGTATTGCCACTATCATCGGTATAAGTCACGGATATTCCATCCACTTCACCTTCGTTATTATAGATTCTCTCTACTTTAGATACTGAATTATCTATGTCTCTAAAGTATTCAGTAGCTCCTTTAAGGTCTACATCTTTGCCAGAATATAAATCTGCTAATGATCTTACTTTTATTCTTAAAGAATCTTCTTTAGCTTTCTGCCCTTTTCTAAGCTCTGCTTTTTTAAGACCTAGCGATGCTTTTTGATAATCTGTCATTCTCGTATCTGCTCGCGCCGTCTCTTTAATATCAAGCTTCGTTCTTATTTGTTTAAGCACACCCATTTCAGCTTCTTTTTTCTGCTCATCTGTTATCTGCGGTTGCTGTTGGCCGTTAACCTCTTTAATTAAAATAGCTTTTTCTGGCATTTCTTTATACTCTTCGCCTGTCAATAGATTAGTATAACCTTCTCCTTTCGTGTTTTTAGCTACACCCATGTATCCCAGAGTGTCGTATAGCATACTAGCATAGTCCATATCCGAGGCAAAGGTTGCTTTAATTTGAGTCAAAATAGATTTACCTTCTTCAGTTATACCATCTTCCACTAAATTTCCTTTTTCATCTACAGCAAATATTCTTGCAAAAGCATCTTCTTGGGTCTTAACATCTCCAGTCATCATGACCTTCACATAAGTTCCCAATTCATCTTTAAGCATTGTTGATACTTCATTTGATTGATATCTGTTAACATCTCTCGTGATAATATCATCAGCTGCTGACACGTCCACTAATGAATATGCTTGACCATCAATAGTAGCTACTTGCCCTGGCTGAGTTTCATCAGTTCCTACCTTCGCTAAGAAAGCCTCGCCTGTTGTAGGGTCCATATAATATCTCGTCGTATCAGGATTACTAAAACTTTCCATTTGTTTTAAAAACAAAGCTTTTAAGTCACTCCCCTGAATTCTACCATTTTCATCAGGTTTCAAAGAGTCCATGTGTCTTTGAAAGTTCTCTTGGTATTTTTTAGAAAGATTAAAAAGTTTTTTTGTAGAAGAACCGGCAGTGTTAGTCCGCGCAGTATACTCTTTTAAAGTGATAGCCCCCGATTTTAAAAGCTTTTGGTTTTCTAAAGCAACAGCTGAGGCTTGTTCTGCATAGTTGGCAATGATTTGATTCTGTCCAGCGTCTTGACCTTGAGGCTTGTCCGCTAAAGTTTCTAGGTTAGTAAGAACAGCTTTATCTATTTCAACTCTTTGGTCTTCCCGCTCTCCTGCTATTCTTGTAATGTCATCAGTAATGCCTTTGGTTATTCCCCTCCAGTCTATTTGATCTTCACCCTCTCGAGATTTATACTTATAGTATGTTGCCATTATTTATATTTTAATTACCTCCGGGAAATATACTTGTAAATAAACCAGAAATTTTACCTCCAACACCAGCTAATAAATTACCCGTTCCTGTTCCTCCTCCTAAATTACTTCTAAAATCAGATCTTGACATTTGACCTCCTTGGTTTGTATAATCGCCATAGCTCATACCGCCAAAACCTCCATCTGATCCTCCTCCTCCATCTTTGTCTTGAGGGTAAAGCTGTGAGGATTCAGATAGACCCGCTGCTACTGATCCTAACCCTTGTATCCCGCCGGTAATAGCGGCAGCTTTATTCTTAGCTGCTTCAGCCGCTGCTTCTTGAGCGCCTTCTACTTCTGCTAAATCTAAACGCGCTTCGGCCGTAGCCAACCTAGCCTCCTCGTCCGCCACTAACTTTTCTAGATTTTCTTGACTTCGTATCTGCCTGTTGGTAATATCTTTTTCGCCTTCTTGTATCCCAGCCAATACTCTTCCAGCTGTTGCGGCAGCTCCCCTTCCTGATTCTTGGCCAGACTGTATAAGCTGCTGTCCAACGCCCGCTAAAGCATCACGCTCTTGCTCAAAGGATTTGAGGTTTAGATCTAAACCTTTATAAAAATTTGTTTGTAATTTGTCGCGAGCCGCTTTCATTGCTTTTTCTGCATCCGCTTCGGCTTCACGTTGAAGCTTCCCTTGTTTTGCGGCTTGGGCAAAATTCATTGCTGAGCCACCGAGGGCTATAGCAGTAGTTGCTATTGTTGTAAATGCTGCCATGTTATAATAATTTTATCATTTCTTGTGTGTAGTTATCTCCTGCGGTGTATCCTAAATTCTCGTATGTTTTAATTAAACTTTTATTTTTTAATAAAGCATAGCTAAATTTCTTTCCGCTATCCTTGCAGATGTTCGTTAATGTTTTAATGAGTAATGTCAAAGCGTCTTGACGTTGTGGTTTTTTCTTATAATCTCTATTAGATATAATCCAGTCTACCCAAGCTACTTGTGAATTAGTCATATATATAAAACCTGCGCAAACAGGTGTGTCTTTATCTAAAACCATTATCCCACCTTTACCGTCGTCTGGTAAAAATGAAGGAAGTGGAGGTGTCCATTTCCAATCTCGCCACCAGCCTACAAGAACTTCTTTATAGTCAGTGTCGTTCAATGGTCTTATATTAAACTCCATTTATTAACAAAGATAGTAATTTTTAAGGATTACTTTTCATAACCTGAGACTCTACAGCAAACAGCTCCGTAGGTATGGTAGCAGTATTCTGTAGAACGAATTTCATATAATGCCCTAACACTCCATGAGACTCAGCTTCTTGATTCTTAATGTATAAAATAAAAGAATCTTGAAGCGTGGGAGCAGCCCCACCAGCGACAGTTGCGTCAACAGTTATTCTATTGATTCCATTTACCAAATCAATTTCGATAGCTGTTACTGTCCCAATTAAGGTAGGTCCTGTATAAGGAGGGTTGGCGGAATATAAATTATCTCCAATACTTATAATGTTCCCTATGTTTATAGTCGTGGCAAAATTTACAATAGGCGTGTTAGCTGTCCCGGTAACCGATAAACTTTGAGCAATACCATTCATAGACCTAAGCGCATACTCAGTTAACTCTGCCGGATCTCCGCCTGCAGTTCTAATGTACGCAAACCAGTCTCCTTCTTTTTGCACAAACCAACTGTAGTCAATTAGCCCTGTGTTAGGAAGGTCTGTTTCTAACGAAGCAGTCCACGCAGTGTCCGCCTCTAAATTTACTGTTTTAAATATTTTATTAGTTAAAGGATCGTCATTAAACACACTAGTAATTTGCGATATCCCCTGCACCCCGTAGTAATTATTTCTAACTACATTAGTATTGTGCTGATAAATATTGCCTCCAGAAAAAGAATATAAATAATTATTCATGCCCACCATGTATTCTGGGTAATAAGAATAGAAAGAAGGCCATCCTTTTGATGTTTCACTATATGTTAAAGTATAATCAGGCATAGTAAAAATTTTAGATATACAAATTTACTAAAAATAACTAACCACTTTATCACCCCATCCTCGGCTTTGACTATAAGGCCATATTAAATACCTTAATGGTTTTACTCCTGCCACACTTCGGGTTACATTTAAATAAGGTGTATCAGGTGATTTAAGCGCCTTTATTTCATCTTTGTTTATTGTGTCGTGGTGGACTACCATTCCGTTATTATCTTCCATTACAAGCGCTGCAAATACGATGTCGTCATATAAGAAATCATACTTGTTTAATTTTATATGATATTCCTTAGCCTCATAATAGAGCGAATCTCCGGGAATTCCTGGGGGTGGTAAGTTCCGTTTACATCGATGAGTAATAGTTTGATTTTTAAAATTAACACCTGCATATACTTCATACTCTTCAAGTGTCCTTACTTCTCCTAACCCATATTCTTTAAAAGTGTTTTTGTTACAAGGAGAACAAACTTCTCCGTTTACCCCAAGCAATTGACGGGTTCTTGCTTTAGAAGCGTTATCTCTATCAAACCACCTGCTGTGATCGTCCCAATGTTTTGACCGCCCTTCTCTGGTATATTCATGCCATACTAAATGCTTGTGAGGTGCAAACAAATCATACCCGTGAGTATAAGCTCTAACAGAAATAGATATTTCTTCCCCATAAAAATACATTAAAGGGTCGTGGGGAACTTCTTTGCAAAACTGACCTAAGGTAAAAGCAAAATGTCCTGAATAAAATCTAGAAGGAACAGGAGCGTTGCTTTTTTCCAGCTCAAAGGGGTGAAATAAAGCTACCCCGTCTTTCCATGTGTTTAGTCGCATACCATAAACCGCGCCCTCTCTTTTTTGTTCACTCGGCAATTCATAAGCTGGGCAGTAGGAGGTAAGCAAAGGTTTTTTAAACCCTTCTTTTTGAAGGTTAGTTATAATATCAATACACTCCTTATCCCAGTCTTTACAAAATCTGTGATGAGAATCTAAGTGTAAGGTATAGTCTTCGCCATTATAATGACGCTGTATTTCATTCCGAGCCCAACAAGTTCCTTGAGACTCTAGATAAGGAATTTGAATAACCGTAAACCGGGCGTCATCAGCAAACTGATCCAATCGATCCCACTCATCTTCTTCACTATATTGATGAGCTATACATATCTTTAAGTTTTCTGGTTTAGAAGCTTTTTCAATTAAGTCTTTAATAGTAGGAATAAGCTCAGGATCACGATAGCTAGCTATCTGAACAAATATAGATTTCATTAGATTTAATTTTATACGCTAAGATACTAAATAATATTTTAGAACAAACCTCCTGCGTCAAATCCTGCGGATATACATACAATATTATCACAACCATTGTTAGTTATAAAGTCTATAAAATCTGCATTTTTGGTAGGATATGAAGAGGGAGATAACACAGTAGCACATTTGGCTGGCATTCCATTATCAGGCTGTATTCTAATTACGGCTCCAACACTTAAGGTTTGTGACCCTGAATCAACCACATAAAACTGCTGATTGCCACACGTTTTAACGCTATATATATTAGAAGGCGTATCGGCTGAAATAGTTCCCTCTATAGTTACAGTAATAGAAGAGTTTTGTGTAATACTTGTAGGGCTATATGTTATACTTTTTCCTGTTATACTAAACCCTGAATTTACAGAAACATCTGTATTAAAAGGTGCATTTCCTCCAGACGGTATAGCCAAAGGCGATGCGCCTGTTGTAGCCGAGTTAAGACCAGATCCTGTTAAGTTATAACCTACGCCTAATGCGGTGCCTTGTATTCTGTTATCGATAGTAGTAATAGTTCCTGTTATTTGTTGAGGCGTACCACTACAGACCTGAGCCGAACCTAACGTTGTACCATTCCAATACCTAGAAATTTTACTTCCTGCCTTAGTTACAGCGTATGTACCTATGCTTGCAGGGGAACTGCTTACACACCCGTCGTTGCTAAATAATTTAGTAGCTGCAGAAAAATCACTATTATCAGCAAAAGTAATTCCATATCCACCAGTTGGACAAACATTAGCGCTAGAATTGTATTCCACTGAATGAAAATAACAAGTAGCTGGAGGGTTGCACTCATCGCAATCATTTGAAATATTAGTAATAACATCGGTAGCTAAAGAAGAACCTCCTGTGCTCGTTATCTTATAGCATGTTGAACCGTTGTTTATTTTTACTGCTTGTCCTACTGTCGGTCTTACCCCGTCTGTTTTAACACTTATCGTTCCTCCCGTACCATCACAAAGTTGAGCATTGAAATAGTCAAAAGAAGTCCCCGGAGGATCAATAGGTATATCTTGGAAACATGTTCCCGATTGTGTTTGGCCTCCTGAGAAAGATGCCGTGTTTAGTCGCGCGCACACTTGAGCGTCAGGTATTAAGCTAAAATCTTGCGATTGAACAGCTCCATCTGTACATCTTTGCCACGTACCTACTCCCGATACATTATAAACTGCACACGCAGCTACATCAGGACAATCATTTATTATAGTGTTAGAGGTAGGAGTAGTAGACTGACTAATTAATTTGTAGCACCCTGCAATTTGTACACCTCCGCTGGTTTGTATCTCTACGTTGTCGTTTACTTTAAAACTTGAATTAAAGAGAACATGATACTCAGCAAGAGTTGTATTCTCTCTAGCTAAGAACGAAATGTTAGTAGGAGCAGCGACTATACATGGGGAAGCACCCGTAGTACATCCCGTGTATACAGGATCTGAACCTAAATATTCTAAATCGTAAGAGGTGTCGCTTCCTATACGCGCTCCAGTTATCTCATAACATGTAACAAAACCTCCGCTAGTAGTATGTTTTACCGACTCACCTGCTACAAAAAACTTTTGTAGTGGAGCTCGGAAAACTCTTGTCGCTAACGTCTGACAATTTTGAGCGTTCCAATAACTATACAGTGTCACTGGCGCTGGGCACGTAGCTTGAGCCTCTAATGAGAGTCCTGTTTCTATTAACGGAATATTTCCTTGAGGCGTTGCAACCGGCTGAGCATTTTCATATAAATAATATGCATTTTTAATTGTATATAAATATCTTTTTTGAGTAAGCGTAGGGACTAAAGAGGTATAGATAGCGTCTGGCGCACCCGTAGTGCTAGAAGCGGGACATAACCTCAACTCATAATATAAAGGCTGATCTGGCGGAATAGGCACGCATAAACCTGTGATAATGTTTGTTGTAGTTTGAGCAGAAAATTCCTGTAAAAGCCAACAGTTAGCTGATATGTCCGTAGTAACTTCTTGGTTTAAATTATAATTAGTGTTGGCGAGCACATAATCTACAGCGCTCGTAACTTTATCTATAGCTTTATATGAAATAATAAAATTAGGTGTAGGATCCGGCGGCGGTTTTACACACGAAGGACAAGGCTCTGCCGGTTTTAAAACACCTCCTACTTGCTCACGCGCAGTCACTCCTCCCATTTGATAAAAACCATCTGGCGCAAAAACAGTCAAAGCCGCATCAGTATAGACTGCAGTAGCGTCTGCAAAGTTAAAAGTGTCTATGTAATATAATCCAGCTGTTGCCATAGTGTAAAATTAATTAATTTTTAAGGACAAATTAAATATGATATTACTCTTCCATCACTACTAATTTGCACCCATCCTTCCATAAATCCAGGAATAGGTAAAACCGTACCTACTTGAGGTGCTCTAAATCCATAAAATAAAGAACCTCCATTAAATGGTTTTTGAAAATTCCGATCACTAAAAAATAAAGTGTCTATATCAAACAAATTATTCGCACTCGTAATCGAAGTATATACAGGGTCGCTACAAAATACATTAGTACCGCAAACTACATCCGTATCAAAAAGCCCTCCATTTCCTTGAGTTGCACTAAATAACCATATTGGGTTATTAGCTTGGTCTGGAGGCTTCGGACAATTTATAGTGTCCTTACATGAGGATGCTTGCCCCACTATTACTCCATCAGCTCCATTACCCCAGTTGATTTTTTCTATAGTCGCACATTTTCTTATAGGGATATTATTTCCGGCTAAATTTATTTCATCATAATAAACAATATTACCTGCGCCCACCAAAGGTACAGAGGCGCTTGCTGATAAAAATACTCTTCTTCCCCCTGGACCACATTGAATAGCCGCATAATAATACTCTGTACACGTAGAGCCCGCTGTTACCGTACCGGTAACTCCTTGGGTTCTAATAGGAATGTTTCGAGCGCAAATCGTACTGCTAGTTCCTCCACCTACTGTTTCTTGCAATTGAGTTCCGTTACAACCCAACCAAGTAAAAGTATTTGAAGTTCCTCCGCAATTTGATCCTGGGGTTATTATTGCTGTGGCTGGAGTTGTAACTGGAGTAACAGTAGAACATACGTCTACTTCATCCCCCGCCGGCAATCCTTTTATTTCGCCTGGAGTACCATCACAATTGGTAAAAGTAATATTTAGTGTATCAACAGTAGCTCGCACCGAATAAGAAGTACACGTTGATGGCGACGCTAATGAGTAAGAAGTACACGTTATTGGGCCAGGCGTAGGTGAAGGAGTTGGAACCGGCGTAGGCTCTACATTACAACCCACACAACAAACATCGTTTAAATCTACAGTTGAATAACATAACTGAACTTCTGTGGAATTTCTATAGTCATAAATTAAATATAAATTATCACCGTTAGCTCCACTAGGCATAGTAAAAGTAGCAAAGAATTCAGGGCTATTATTTTCAATAGGTGTAGCAGCGTTAGAGGCCGCTAATAAAGCTCTTATTTCAGAGGTTATGTTCCCATATAAAGTAGAAGATCTTAAAAATCTAAAATTATTAGTATTAGGAGAAAAATCATAATCATCAAATTTTATTTTATTACTAATAATAAAAACTTTAGCATCATCGTCAGGAATTACTCCAGCTCCTTGACTTCCTGTTAAAGCTAAATATTGTCCTACTAATGGGGTTTCTGTACCACTAGCAAACTCCATCTGCTCGCTATGTAAAGGAGAGTTAAACAAGCCATCTTGCCACCTATACTCGTTATGAATAAATTTACCTCTATCTGCATTACTTCCTATTCCTACTTGGATTATGGATATTTCATCTGGAACGGGACAATTTACTGTAACCTCTATAGTGTCTACGTTAATACTGTTAGAAGACACTTCAACAGTTAAGTCGCTAGCATATACTGAATTTTTAGCTACAGTTAAAATTCCATTAACTGAAGTCGTTACGGTCGTAACGGTCCCATTATACAAAGCGGTAATAGTATAGGTGTTGTTTGATGTAGAATCTTCCACCACAATCTCTCCTCCCGACGAAGCCACTGAATTGATTTCTGCCATTATGTTAACTAACCCTGCGCTAGCAGCCGGGGTATTAGCTTCAGTAATAACGTTAGAGTTTCCTCCGCTTGGAATAACAAATTCAATTTCTACCGTACCTACTTCCTCCGTTACATTTACACAATAAGAGATTGTTTCCCCTATAGGAATAGTTAAATTACGTGAACTGCCACACAAATCACAATTGCCTACAAATGGCAAAGTAATACTGTTAGCTGATAAAACATACTCGTTCATGTAAGGGTCAAAGCCTCCCAGTTTTTGAGCATCAAAATTAGCATGAAATAAATCTCTAAACCAAGACCTCATTCCTTGCTCCGAGATTACTGTTAATGACTCTTGATTATAAGCCCCTCCTTTTAATTGTATAACAGCTCCTCTTTGCTCGTCAGTAAAAAATTTGTCCGCCCCAAATACCGCAAAACTTTCAGGGTTTCTACTAATTCCATATTCTTCAATACGTGAGATTTGTTTTCCTAGTACCTCAGGGACTGAAGTTAATGAACCCGTGCCTCCTGCATCTGTAAGCAAATCTTTCCCTGCTAATACGTAAGAGATTTTATCTTCTTGGAGGGTAAGTATGTCTGTTTTTCTAGCATGTAGTTTTTGAATAGATCCAAAAGAATCTTCTAAAGTTTTATAATTTACTAACCCTAAATTAAACTCATTAAGTTTATTTACGTTTGATTCATCATTATAAACCCCGCTATAAGTTAAATCAGCAAATCTATGCGCTTCTTTATAATCTTGTCCTGATGTTGTAGTTACTCTATTTCCTAAGGCTAATGCTTGTCCTTTTACAGAATCTCTTACCGTGTAGCTTTCCACTCCATTCCCAAAAGAATAACAATTAAAGAAACCTGTGTCTATAACCGCACCAGTTTTTGTTAATACGTTTTGATTGCTAACATTTCCTTCATGTTCACCATTAGCGCTAACATTAAAATTAAGTTCATTTTCATACCATATGTCAGGAGATGCGTCGGAAGGAAGAGTCTCAAAAACAACTACTCCTCCCTGGTCTGCTCTTTGCACCGTAATTTCCATTTCCACATTAGACGCACGTCCACCAATATAAGAACCAAATGCTTTACCGCCAGCCTTACAACTCCAAGTTCCCGTGGCTAACAGCCATTTTGATCCATCGTTAGCGTTAAAGAACTGGTATGAATTAGCGCTATGAGATACAGGGATAAAAGGATTTTTATCAGTGTCGTCTATTGTTTCCGGCGGCTCACTTACGTTTAGTCCTGAAGAAGTTCCGTCAATTGGGGTCCCAGGAATGTAAGTGTTTGTAGTTGTGCTACCATCGCCGTTATCTACTATGCTATTTTGAGTAATTAAATCCCCAATATTGTCTCCTTCAAACCACGCTTGAAAATTGGCGTAATTTGTAGAAGAGAATAAATCCGGAGATTCATAAGTGTTATACCTGTATTCACATCCTCCTAAAAACCCTCCTTTTTTTCCTTCTCTTCTTTGTTTAATAGTTATATTTATTTGGCTATTAACGGGGATGTCATAGTCAATATATTGTGCTGTTGATGAAGCGCTAGGATCTAAATTTTTTACATTTACTAAAGCGCGACCAATGGGAAATCCTCTGCTCTTTGCGCGTATAGGGAATGTAGATCGTATAGCTGGATGAGCAACTCTACTTCCCCCAACCGTTTCCGATGAAGTGATATTAAATCCACTAGGAACAATTTCCATGTAAGCTCCTCCAGGAACACTAATGTAATACCCTACCTCAAAAGGATTGTCAGGGATTCCTGGGGGACTGTAAACTGTAGTATCAAAAGGATTTCTAATTTTTAAAAAATTAGGAGACTGAACTTGTTTGTCGGTTACTACAGCTTCCACGCATTGCTCTACCGCTCCTCCGCTATCTCTTTTAACTATTAACCTTTGACCCGTTTCTATTTTAGACGCATTCTCTCCCTCTAATAAAAAGAAATAGCTAGAGCTCTCAGGATCCTTAAAAAACGATTCACTATAAATAGTTTCATAAGTTGATTGATTAGGTTTTAAAACAAACTTATAATATTTAGCCCAGTAAGGAGCTCTTTGTGCCCAAGGAATACTTACTTGTATTTGGTTTTGAGATCTAGAATTAGAACACGGAATTTGTATAGTGTTAGTAGGGCTGACAAGAGCGGTGGAAGATCTTAAAAATTCATCCATATACACCACTCCTATTTCATAGCCTCTATTACTATGTAAGCTTTTAGGATTAGAAACCGAGCTAAACGCAGCGGTTAAAGATATTATTTTATAATACTCATACCATCCGCCACTAGGTATTGCGGGGTCGGTAACATATCTCATTGCAGGCATTTGAAGCTTAAGGCTAGTTGATCCAGGAGTGTTATTTACAATAGCTATCGGCTCTCCTGCTGCAGTAATACCACTTGAAAACTTAGTTACCGTTCCTGTAGAGGTAGCTTGAGTTGTAGGGACATAACAATTTACCAAATCCGTTAAAGTAAAACCTGCGCATGAAGTAGGGTTAACGGCGTCATATACAGGCTTAATATTAGAGGCAGTTCCAATAGCTTCTTGAAAATCATTTGCAGCAACTAAATCGTATAAAGATGTATAGTCTTGAGGTAAAGTGTATGAGAATTGAACGTCTGTATTTTGTGTAGTAGTAGTGGGCTGACTAGCTGTTGGATCGTATATTGAATGCTCGAAAGTAAAATAAATAATAAAAGACGTACCCGCTTTAAACTGAGTCAAAGGGTCTAAAGCAGAAAAATCTATTACAGCAACAGAGTTATTGATAGATTGAGAGCTGCCAAAAGTATAAGCGCCTGTATCGGTGCTTGTGGTTAATGTAGTGTTTTGAATAGTGTTTTCAACTAAATTAGCTTGAAATTCTAATTTTACTGGGTTGTTGAATATATCTTTTAAATCATAACCCTCTATATAATTACCATAAACTAAACGATTCCCCATTATGGTTTGCCCTAAAGCTTTAATCGGAACGTTATCATAAAGCCTTAACAGTTCTGTTGAAGGAAGAATAGTAAATATTTTACTATTATCAAAAGTAAAAGAGTACTCTGTATTATCTGCAAACCCTTGTAAATTTTTAGATAATTTATCTACAATTTTAATAGTGTCGTCTGTTATTTCCTTGTAGAGTATTTCAATATTTTCTACTAAAGCGCTTCCAGAATTAAAAACCACATCTACTCCGGTAACAGTATTTACCATTCCTTCGTTTAAATTTGTTGCATAATCATACCCATAAGTGCTAGGATCGAAAGCGGGTTCAGACCACTGAGATGTAGCAGAAAACTCTCCGTTTGGATATTGGTATCTATAAGCAAAACATATAAATCTAGTTTCTAAAAAATCATCTAAGTTATTTATCTGTTGTTTTAAAATTATAGAGGGGGCTTTAATAGGAGGCTTTTTAACCACCATAAATTCTTCCGCCGTTGTTTGGTCTATGTTATAAAATGGGTTAGGGTAATTTTGAGTAACATTTATAAATCGTGGCGGATTTATATTGTCAGTAAAAAACAGTAAATCATCTACTAAATCTATAGCAGTAATTAAATACTGAGGGTTAAAATTCAAAGTAGTATTAACAGCGAACCCATCATCTATGCTAATAATATGGTAGGTAAGGTTTTTAGTGTTAGGATTAAAAGAGACGATCATGTCTATTTTTCCTGTATTTCCTACAGTAAATGCTGGGTCATGAACAAACCAATAAATCCTATTATTTTGGCCATCTTCATAAGCCCCTATACATCGCGCTTGGTCGCTTAACAATGTGGCCCCTGTAATACTCCCTGTTTGCTCATACTGCAAACTAGTCATCTTGGTATTACCTTTAGAGTTTTCTACGGACCCTATTTCTGACGCTTCAGTAGACCCGAGCCTTACATTTAAAGCATCTATGTACTCTCCATTCGGTACTAGCCTCTCGTCGAGAGACTTATTCATCCTTCCCGCGATAAAATTTCTTTGAATGTTTGCCATTTTATTTAATCCACTTATTCTCGCCTCTTAGATTCATTAACAATCTACCAGGGTGAATATTACTAATTCTTATTTTTGCGTTTCTTAATAAAGAACTTTTATCCTTTCTCGCTCTATTTATTATATATTCTTGTACTCCAAATTTATTGTTTAAAATTTCGTATTTAATATAAGCGTATAAATAATCTTCAAAAAGCTTATTAACGCTCACTGCAGAATCGTCACCGCCTTCCATGCCGTCAGAAACATATTCTAATACACACTGCTCATTAGCCATCGTAGAATCAAAATTTATTACCCCGGCCTTTTTATCTATCCTAAACGTAGGATTAAAATTAGCCGTCTCAGTATTTAATCCATACCTCGCTCCTATATTATAATCTTTCCAAGCGTCAGGGTTTTCCGAAGCTATGTCAGACGCATCATTTGCATTATTTTTATTTAAATAAATACTTTGTTGTGAGCCATCCACTCTTTGAGTGTCCAGGGTAGAGTTTGCTAATTGAATAGTTCCATCTGCATTAAAACTTAATGCTCCTGTAGAGCTCTGTAAATAAGACACGGCTGAATTCACTTGAATGTTTTCTGTAAGAGGTCTCAAATATCCATCTTTATAAAGGGATATACGCACCCAATTAACATAATCAGAAGGTAAAATAAATTTTAAATCGTCAAAGACTTTTAACTCTAAGGCTTTTATTTCTTTAAATGCGTCATAATTTAATTCCTGAATTCCTCTTTTAGTATGAAACAATATTTTATACCTTTCTTCGTTATTGACTAAAGAGTGATTCCCTGCATACATTAATAAAAAATTATTAACGATATCCGTTAAAGGAACATATTGATAAGACCCCCAATTAACATTTGATGGAGAAACTCCTGCGTTTTCGTAATATTGATATTGAGATAAATATGCCATTAGTTTTCTTTTTGTTCTTCCATCTGTTCTTGTTCTGCACCAAACTGCGCTTCTTGAATTTCTCTTATAGACATTCCTGCATACTGCAAAATTTTAAATACTAAAGAAGTTTCATCATCTCTAGACAATTCAAAGTCTTGATAGTCTGCATTGCTTTGGTTAAATGCTGGTTCTCCGTTTGCTACGTTTAAATAAGTCCAATTAGGATCTTTAGGGTAGCGGATGTACTGAGCCTCAATATCTGAAGCTCCGTTAAATTGCGCTGGATAAATAGTAATAAACATACCCTCTAACGAATAAGCTGGATACGTTAACGAAGGAGCGGTTAAATTTGCATTGTTCAAAAGTGTAATTTGGCTATTAGAAACCTTCTCCGCTTCTCCTTGGTATACCCCTCCAGTAGAACATAAGACTTTATTAATTAAATAATAATCATCTCCTGTAGTAGATTGAGAGGGTAAAAAATATTGGTTAAGTAAATTTTGAGTTAGAGTTTTGGTTTCAGAAAATAAATCAATAACCTCCTCATAACCTTTTCTAATATCTGCGTAACCAGTTCCAACCAGCCTTGCGTTTTCTTGGTTTATCAATTGATTGTATTGATAAAAATAATCATCAAATATATCTAGCTGTGCTTGTTTAGCAAATAAATTAAAATCTTGCGGTGATATATAACCGTAGTTGTTCTTATTAAGTATAGCTAAAACTGTATTTCGTACAGAATTTATCATTGGTATTCTTTTACACAAAGATAAGTAAAAAAAAAAGAGGTCAATTTTTCATGACCTCTTCTTAGATTGTCGACTACAACGACTTTTATGAAATCGTTGTTATCGCTTGACTTAGGGTTACGTCAATGGTTGCGTCAGTATAACCTTGGCCCCAAACAGTTACAAGAGCAGCTTCGATAGCCGTTTTGTCTGCGGCAGTCATACTTCCTGAACCTGCTAAAGTTATTTGCTTGTCACGATAGTTCAAAACAATATTGTTTGTAACTAATCCAACGTATAATACATCGCCTCCAAAAACATAATTTCCCATTTTTAAAAATTTATTCATAATTTCTAAGGTTTAAAAGGTGAATGTAAAGGCGTTTACCGTTTGGCTCAATGACGGTATAACGTATAATACTTGAGTCCATTTCTCTTGTTGAGCACTTTTAATAGCATCGAATACGATGTCTACGTCCGCTTGCACTAAGGCCGAGCCCGACGCAATTTTACTTTGAGAGCCATCATTGTAATCGATAACAATATCATCTGAACTATCTAAATAGCAAGATGCTACATCTTTTACAGAAAACTGCTCTGCTGCACCGCTAACGGTGATACTTGCATACTTGTTCATAATAAAAAAATTTATGAGTTAAAAAAACAAAGATACGTAAAATACAAATACGCTTTATTGCATATTCTTAGCTAATCCCGATAAATGCTTCAATACTTCTACACCATCTTCCGATTCAAAAAAGGAAGCTACCATATAAACATGGTCTTCTCCATAAGGCACATTTAACATTTTCTTCTTATTGGAAGGAGTATTAAACCATACCTCTTTGTTTTGATTTCTTAACTGTAGAATGTTTTTATCAAAAAAACCTTGTATAGTTGCATTCATTTTAAGCATTGGATCTTGTAATAACATCATAAAATCTTTGGGTTGATTCTTTGCAAAAACAAGAATATCTCTTCTCAGCTCCGCCGTCGTCATTCTGGTTACGTCTTTCTGAAATAAAACTCGCCCAACATTTTCCACTTGATCAACTGTCAGTTGCCTTGCTTCAATTAAAGCATCTACTTCTAAATTTAAGTTTTCTACAACATCAGAAGCCTCCTTTGCTTTATCTACCTCAACATATATTCTTCCTTTGCCTGGATGATATTCTAAAAATTTTTGTAACACTTGATTGTTTTTGGGAACAGTTAAAAAACCATCTAGAAAAACAATAGGCTCTAAAATAGCATTATCATCTTGCTCTTCTTCAAAAGGTGAGTTTTGATTTCTCGCATACCTTAAAGCTTTATTTGTTCCTGTTTTCTCATCAAACCATAAAAGAGGAAATCTTTTAGTGTTTCGTGACGCTAAGGTTAATGAGAGGGGCGCTGTATCGCGCGTTAGTTTGTAGATTTTATCTACATATTTTGTAGTAGTTTTCATTAGATTAGATTTAAAATTTATAAAAAAGGGGAGCCCGAAAGCTCCCCGAAAAAATACTCATTTATTACTCTTGGAAGATAAAGAAGTTGTTAGCACCTAAAGTACAAACAGCTCTTTCTGACAAGAAGTTTACTTGCATGTTATCCACATCACTTGTTCTTGCACCACCAGCAGAACCAGTAATCCAAGTTTTGTAACGTCTGTCTTCTGTTTCAGAAGCTCTATATCTAACATGTAAGAAAGGTCTCTTAGCGTTTTTACCAAGAATTTGG
>Ga0209232_1000799_pt1 | contig 18206 bp, 28 predicted proteins | sample ETNvirenome_2_60_FD_184066 | JGI IMG/M metagenome (GOLD analysis project Ga0209232, IMG submission 184066) | Marine viral communities from the Pacific Ocean - ETNP_2_60 (SPAdes) (version 2) | ecosystem: Environmental > Aquatic > Marine > Oceanic | place: Pacific Ocean | collected 2013-06-22
TGCCCGTGGGGCTGATAAGCTTGGCGAGTTTTATGCTAGAACTTCTAAATTAGCTCTTGCACTATTTCCAGCTGATTGGAAACCCAATGGAGTTTTCGATAGATCGGCTGGTTACAAGCGCAATGCCCAAATGGCTGATTATGCAGATGCATTGGTGGCATTTTGGGATGGCAAATCCCGTGGCACCATGCACATGATTAATCTAGCCAAATCAGCTGGGCTTCAGGTTCGTGTAGTTAACTATTAACTACACAACCTCATCCAACGCTCACTTTACAGTGAGCGTTGTTGGTTTTAAGTTTCTATTATTAATTTAGGAGATAAAAATGAAAGAAGTAGTTAATGTTATTGAATGTGAACAATGTAAATGTGTTACTGAAGTTACAACAGACGGAACAGAGGTATTCGTGCCTTTTAACTGTTCTGAATGTGGTTCACATTTTATTGACCAATAATTATTTTACAACCAGCGCTTAACAGCGTTGGTTGTAAGTTTTATATGTGCAAATTCAATTTCCAAGGAGGAACTATGGAATTTATCTACAAAGACCCCACACTCGGGGCATATCTCGCAAAGACCATCACTGGACTTTGCTTCCCTTGCCTCGAGGCGGAATTCGACAGGCTAGAATTCGTTACCGAATTCGGCCGAGACACTGCGTGGCTCGGAGAGCCTGGCCTGAATTACCGCTACACGGGCAGAGACCACATTGCCAAAGACCTTGCGGACTTTGACATGCTCTCTGATTTCACTGACCTTGCGAGGCGCAACGCCATCGAAATGGGCTTCAACCCTGAAAAGCTACCACTTTTTAACCATCTTTTGATTAACCGATACATCGGCACTCAAAAGCTGGCAATGCACAAAGACGATGAACCCGAACTAGTCGGGCCCATTGCATCTTTGAGCATTGGGGCAACAGCACCATTCTACTACGGCAACAAATCAGTTGAAGTTCGCCAAGGCGACTTCCTGATTGGTAACCGTAACTTCTTCACTAAGCTCAGGCATGGCGTTGGCTTACCAATACCAGCCAGAGTCGAATCCTGCGGATACGATGAAGAAGCATCAGGACTTATCTATGCTCACGCTAGATACAACCTGACTTGGAGAACCATTGCAACCGACGCCTAACGGCGTTGGTTGTTGGTTTTGTATTTGTATTATTAATTTAGGAGATAAATATGAATAGAAGAGAATTTTTTATTGAATTTTGGAGAAGATTATGGAGTTAAATCTTGGAAGAGTTAAACACATCAGAGAGCCCAAAAGCTCTTCTGATGTGTATATAGGGCGAGGATCTAAATGGGGTAATCCATTTAAGATAGGCGTGCATGGTAATAGAGAAGAAGTTATTGCCAAGTATGAAGAGTATTTAATGAGCTCTGATGAATTATTAAGTTCATTGAGTGAGTTAAAGCATAAAAATTTAGTTTGTTATTGCCATCCCAATTCATGCCATGGCGATGTTTTGTTGAAATTTGCAACCAACGCTTAACAGCGCTGGTTGTGAGTTTTTATTTTGTGAATCATTTAGACGAAAGTCGGGAGGACATTATTATGTCAGATTCATTTACTATTACTGCTACTCCTAGAGAGGGCAGATTATTGTCTCTTACACCAAAGGGATTTCTTAGAACTAACTGCGTCAGATTAAATTCTAACGCAGGCAAAGAAGGAGCTAGCTCCACTTTGCCAATGGGCAATTTAGTTGAGTATTCATACTTAAAAGCTGACGGTTGCCATGTAGTTAAGTTCTGGGATAAACCAGAACTACGCTTCTACCCAGCTGAGCAATCAATTGCTCAAGCTGAAGCACAAGCGAAAGCTGAAGTAGCTTAACGAACCCCGCCAGTGGTTTATTACTCAAACTGGCGACACTTCACCCCTAACTTATACCTTTCGAGGTTAGGTCGAAGTAAAAAGAACAGAAAGGAGGAGTTGGCAGACCTTCGGAGAAGAACTGCACACGGCACTTGGTAAAAGAACGCGCAAGTGCCACTGATTTCAACCGATGATAACAGCGAAAGCGGGAGGACATACACATGTTCAATTCATCAATACAATTTCTTGGAAACATATCCGAGAAAGCAGTAAATCTAGTTAAACCAATAACTAGATCAGTAAAAGGTATACCTAATGCATTTGCAATTGGTTATACCCAAAGCAAAATCAACAGACACGCTAAAAAAGCTTTTAAAGCTCAACAGCCAACTGTCGATCCAAAGCAAATGGAAATTGATTTTAGCTAAACCATTGGGGGCTTCGGCCCCCATTTGGTTAAGGTTTAAAGGCGTGCGTGCTGAGTGTGCGTCAAGTGTGCAACCGTCGCTTACAGCGCCGGTTGTGTGTTTTTGTGTGAGTAATTGTATATAAGCGAGTTGTTGCTTGTGTATTTAAGTAATTGGTTTTTATATTATAGGAGATATATATGCCAGAACATGCAATCGACGAAAATATTCGTCAACAAGCGGTAGGCTACATGCACATACCTGAAGAAAAGTATTCAGATATAAAGCGAGTAGTTACTAATAGAAATGAAACTCAAAACACTATAGGAGGTGCTAAATGAGTAATAAAAAGAAAAGCAGTAATGCTACATTTGTAGATCCATCAGACTTCGTACAAGAAGTTGACATGGCAAACGGTGAGACTGGTGAATTAGTCAACGGTCAACACACACCAGAAAGTGCTTGGAAACCAGATACCAATGGTGACCCAGTAGGTTCTGAGAAAAGAGCAGAACAAGATCCTGTTCAACTTCCAAACCACTACTACGACAAGTATGGTTTAGATGGTGAAGGTAAACCTATCTTCCAAGCTTTCAGAGTCAAAGAGATTATGAAAGTCTTTGCAGATAAAAAACTAACTCCAGTTGCTTTTGCAACCGACGATGATAAAACAGCGTCTAAGTTGCAAGAAAAATATGACTTAGAGTTAGAGATGGTTGTTGCAGGTATCAAGCCCTTACTTGATATTGATGCACCAACTACTGGTTACAATTATCTTACATTGGCAACCAGAACGTGGGCTGAGTTCGTAAGTATCGCTTACGAGTACAACGAGTCCATGCAACGCGTGAATCCTAAAGACGAGCTACCAACGTGGCTTATCGAACGCGAGGCAAAAATGTGGGCACTTGGTCGCAAGGCTAGAATGATTAGAGATGCTATATTTAGCATTGATAATTTGTTTGGCATTGGCGATCTTGGTATTCAGGCATCGCGAGTACAGACTGAGGTCGAGAGACGTCAGCAACGCATGGCTGAATGGAACTACAACAACCTAGCTGACGCATCAGTCAAGGTTGCATCAGAGCTCAATGGTGCTACGTTGGAACACGCAAAGCAAGTATTCGCTAACGCTTAAGTGTTAATGGGGTAGAGGTTCGGTTATCTCCTGTTCCTCTACCGCCCGTTGTTCGTGATACGTTAATCATGAAAGGTTGCTGACCTAACAGCCACGCAGGGATGAAAAGCCCTGCACTTTTTACACTATAGGAGGTGTGCTGATGAATGAAGTTAAATATTGTTTTGTTATTGATCCTCACAAACAAGAAATCAGAGTTGTAGATCTGCCTGGCGACAAACTAGAGCTAACTACTATTTATGATTTGCTTGATTGCACAACTTTTGATGTGCATTCATTAACTGCAGATACTGATTTGTTTTTTGATGATGAAGGATTGCTCGTTGAAGAACAACGATTCTTTGTTATTAACAACAAAGTATTTGCCGGCAACGGTTTGATCGTTGGCGCTGTTAACGAAGAGGGGCATTCAACTACCCCTACCTACCCTGATGATTTCCTACCTGTAGCTTGGTTGCCAAAAAGCTATCAAATGGAAATAACTGAAAAAGATTTAAAAGTTAAATTTATGGATTGGATTTAGGAGGTTATATGACTGATTATTGTATAAAAGCGAGTGAAACGCGCTCCCGTGATATTTGGATAACAAATGCAAAGTCAGAAAAAGATGCAAGAACACAAGCAGAAATTATATTTCAAGAAGACTATATGAATCCAGATAAAGATACTATTAGTTATAACTTTCATACATTTTTAACTAAACCAACTAAAGGTGAAAACAATGACACAACACACAAAGAAACTTGAACAACGAAGAAAAGAAATCGAACAAGAAAAAGCTAACAACACAATAGTCCAATGGGAATACCAAAAAGGCGCAGGGTTACACTTTAGAAAAATAACCTACGCCAGTGGTCGAGTTGAAACTATTGAGTTTGCAGACAAAAAGTAATTGACCAGGCGATCGCGAGAGCTCACAAACTAGAACAGACATTGCCGCGATTCTATACTAAGCCTCTGATATTACTTTTTTAGGCAAAGGGTTTATTTTATTCCCCTTCATAATACCTTTGAAGTGCAGGTATTGCCGAAAGCACTTCACTATTTTCGATGCAAGACTGGCAAGGTTAAGCAGTATTTGCCTAGTGATACTGGAAAAAGATAATGAAGCGCCAGCTCTTGTGCTCTTGTAAAGCTTCATTATTGCACTAGGCACTATACAAAATTCCTCGCGGGATAGGGGTTACGCCAGAAAAGATTGACTAGAGCGTGTAATTATATAGTCATAAGGGTTTGATTCCCTGAATGTACAATATCCCCCGCTTTTTAACACACAGGAGGTGTGCTTATGGAACTACAAAATATACACATACAAGTATCTATTGATAGCGACGAAGTTGCATGCAAAGAAGAAGACTTTAGTGTGCTTTCTAAAGTTACAACTTATTGTTTAGCTTGGAAAAATGAAATACTTGAAGAAGAAGATCTTGAAGCTCAACTTGTACATGTCATACGTACTTATAGAGAGCACAACAGCTTAGACCATTCTCATCCAGTAGAAGTTGGTGTTTGGTTTACAACACCACAACCAGATGCTGTAGAAATACAGTGGGATCCAATTTTAAATACTCAACCAGAATTACGAGTCATACAAGGAGGTAAAGATGATTAAAGAACCCGTAAAACTAGTTAAATGGCGTGCTACTTTTAACTATTACAGTCAACAAATGACTATTGAATTTGAAGCACCTGTTTATAACAAAAACATAAATTACTCACACTTAGCGCGAGTAGAATTTGTACGCATGCTTAGAAACCATGCATCGGACTTAAAAGTAACCAATGTTGAGCCTGTTGAACAATAGGCTTATAAAAATCTATAGGAGGATTTATGAACAACATTAACCCAAACGATCTTAAACAAGAGATCAAAGATAACATCCGTACAGGACTTAACACCATGATATGGGGTGGGCCAGGTATTGGTAAATCAGATATACCACAACAGGTAGCTGATGAACTAGATATACCATTGCTTGACTTTCGTGCCAACTTATTCGACCCAGTCGATGTGCGTGGCATACCTCACATCATGCAAGAACAGGAGACAGGGAAGCGTTTTACACGTTGGGCAGTGCCTGATGTGTTTCCTATTGCATCACGTGATGGCGAAACGGGAATTCTTTTCATCGACGAATTGCCTACTGCACCACCAGCTACGCAGAACGCTTTCCTGCAACTCTTGCTAACTAGACAAATTGGCGATTATGAAATGCCAGTTGGCTGGTCAATTGTTGCCGCAGGTAACAGACTGACTGACTCAGCTGCTGTCTTTCAAATGCCAACACCAGTACGTAATCGTTTATTGCATTACGAACTTGAAGCCAGCATTGATGACTGGGTTGAGTGGGCTTTCAAAAATGGTATTAACTCAGAAGTTATTGGCTTCTTACGTTACAGACCTGGTTTACTTAACAGTTTCAAAGCTGACGAATATGCATTCCCAACACCACGTTCATGGGCATTCGTTGACAAAAAGCTAGCCAATCGACCGCCGACCGCCAACGACGATACATTGTTCTTTGGTGTCGCAGCGACAGTCGGCGACGGCCCAGCTGGCGAGTTTGTTGCTTACAAACAAATAGCTGACAAGCTACAAAATGTCGACGAACTTATCAAAGACCCTGGTAAATACAAAAAAGATGACAACCCAGCTGTCTTGTATGCACTTTCAACATCTATCGCCACCCGAGCGAGTGATGACACTCTCGAAAATATTATCAAAGTATGCAACAAACTCCCATCAGAGTTTCAAGTAATACTAATGAAAGGTATTTTTGCAATCAACAAAGACTTTATTAAGAATCAATTTTGTACTAAATGGATTCAAGATAATCACGGCTTATTATCATAGGAGGTAAATATGAGCACAGTAAGAATGTCTGCTAACTTGCAATACGATATTGCAAAAAACGCAAGAGATACGTATGACAGAGCAAACCCAGAACGAAAATATCCTTCTGACATGGGTAACAAAGTCTACGATAAATATCTAAAAGAAAAGTTTGAAACTATACAAACGTTTTTACTTTCTGAAGAAAACAAAGCGGTATTAGATAAAAAATGCACAAAAATAAAACCTATTAAAACTCTTAGGTTAGAAATTAAATATCGTGATACTGAAGAGCAAACCGACTATAACGGCGTTGCTGAAATGGTAGAAGTTGATCGTAAAATAAACTTTGATTTGCCTATTACTAATAGAGAAATTACAGCTTTATTATCAACTGATCCAGCTAATGATTATCACGATCATGCAGCAGTTTTACTTCAAGTAGATATTACTGGTTATGACAATGATTCAGTTCCTTCTAAAGATTTTATTGATCTTAGTTGTCCTTTATTTTCTGAACTAATTTCTATTAGAGAACACAACGATAAAGTCTATAACGGTGGTAGAGAGTACAAACAAAAAGTACAAGAAACCATTGCGTCTTTTACAACGTTAAATCAAGCTCTTAAAGCTTGGCCTGCACTTAAAGATTTTGTACCTCAAAGCAAAATAGATAAAGTCTACGAAAAAGTAGAACGCAAAGCTAAGCAACAGCAACAGCGAGAAGCTATTGAAATACAAGAGCAAGAACTTAACTCAGTTATTTTAACTGCATCATTACTAGGAGACTAATTATGTTAGAAATAGGCCCACCTAAATACAACCAAGGCGATTATGTGCGCATAGACTTTGGCTCTGGTCATTGCAAAGCTATGATCAACAAAGTCAAGCGTAATCGTAGGCATGACAAAGATATGCGCGAAGGGCGCGTACATCAATGGCATGCAAGACATAATCCAAACGGTTGGTTTTACGAAGTAGCTAAACACTATGGTACTGGTATAGAAGATGTACCTGATCTACGTAACGCTCACTGGTCTAGAAACTTAAAACTAGTTATTAGTGAAGCTGAAATTTTTAAACTTATACCTGCTACTAAAGATTTTAAACTTGAACATCTTAGTGAAGGTATGACTGCAGATACTGAAGTACTAGTAATAAGTAATTAGGAGTAACTTATGAGTCAAAATTTTACAAATGCACGCACACAGCTTGTGCTCAACCAACCATTCTTTGGCACCCTTTGTCTTCGCCTCAAACCCGTTGAACGTGATGACATGGATACGGGTGCCACAGATGGTGTGCATCTTTTCTATAATCCCAAATGGTTTGACAAATTGCAACCATTAGAACGTATTGGTTTTCTTGCACACGAAGTTATGCATGTTGTGCTTATGCACATCTTTCGTAGAGAAGAACGTCAACCGCAAAAGTGGAACGTTGCGTGCGACTATGCAGAAAATTATCTACTTAAACAAGCTAACTTTATATTACCTAAAGGTGCTTTGCTTGATGAGCAATACAACGACATGAATGCCGAAGAAATATACAACTTACTTCCTGAACCCGAAGGTGGCTGGGAATCGTTGGCCGCTGACTTCGGTAATTGTGGCGCTGTGCTTGATCATCCTGGCACTGACGACGGTAGCATTGGTAAAGCTAAAGCAGAACTTACTGTTGCAATTAATCAAGCAGCAGAAAGTGCACGCAAAGCTGGCAAGCTACCTGGCTCACTAGAATCTATACTTGATGAAATTAAAGAACCTAAAGTATGTTGGAAACAAGTACTTGCTAGGTTCTTGCGTTCTAACAACACAGACGACTTTAGTTGGCAAAAACCAAACCGTCGTTTCATTGGCCAAGGCTTATATCTACCTTCTATGTACAACCCATCAATCGATGAAATTGCAGTTGTGTCCGACACATCAGGTTCTAGAACTGATGAAGAACTAAACCAAGACCTTGCAGAAATTTCTTCTATTATTCTTGATGCTAACCCTACTAAAGTTCACTTTCTAGAAGTTGACACTGAAGTACAAAATTATACTGAGTACACACGCGAGTCTCTTCCTCTTAAAACAACTATGACTGGTAGAGGTGGAACTTGTTTCTCACCTGGCATTGAGTACATAAATGAAAATTATCCAAATGTTAGTGCTTTAGTCTATCTTACAGATCTTGAGTCTAACGATTTTGGAGACAGACCAAGTTATCCGGTCTTGTGGATAACAACACACGAAGGAGAAGCACCTTATGGTGAAATCATCAAAATTTAAACAGAACGTTAAAGACTTCGGTCTTTCTGTTTTGACTGGCGGTGCAGTGTTGCTTGGCTTATTAGCTATCGCAACATCTATGCATCATTTTCTAATGTTAATTGCAATCTCAATATCATTGGGTGCAGTTATATATTTAATCTGGAGGATGTTAGATGTCTAGTACTGTAATAACTAGTATCACCACAGCTATGTGGATCATGATCGAACTAATTCAATTTGCCTATATGGCATATCTAATGTGGAGGGACAGAGACAATGTTATTGATCGGCATAATCAGCGCGCTCGGACTGCTTTTGCTAGCGCTTAAAGCAGGCGGACGCAAAACAATTGGTAATGACATTTTTATAGATGTCATTATTACAGTTACCCTAATGGTTTGTTTTTATGGCACTTATAGTGGCATGACTGCAGCTATGGTCGGTGGCTTAACCGCATCTATTGTTTTATTTATACTTAAGAAAACAATGGTGCATGAAAAACTAACTGTTACAAAACAACCTAAGCGAGTTTTTAACAAGTTTGTAATTAATACGCCCACAATCAAGTGGCAAGAAGTCAAACCTACATGGAGGAAAGTGTAATGGCAAGTGTAAGAATGAGCGGTGAGTTGAGAGACAAAATTTTTAAGAATTTTGAACAACAGCTTTATAAAGTGTATGAAAACAACAGTGGTCTACAAGATTATCTTAAGTCTGTTTTAGAATCTTTTTATTCAGTTGAAGAACGTCAACTAATGAAAGACTATTTAGATGTTCATGAACGTTTGTTTAGAATGAAATATCCTAAGAAAAACCATGAAAAATTTTCACCAAAAAAATATTTTGGAACTGTTTATGGTAGTCGAAATTCAGATTTTAATTGGGTAAGAAAAGTACATTTTGTTATTAATCCAAATCGTCCAGCTGAAGAGTCTTTAACTTTTATGACTGGCGACGATTGGCATGAACAATATACTAATACGTATAATGACAAACTAACACCACCAAGTGAAAACTATGTAGACGGTGATTTTGCTTTAACATTAAAATTAGAAGAACCTATTCAGCTTGTACAACAACATGATTCTTCTCAAATATGGGCGGCTGACACCAAAATTAAATCTTTAACAAACCCTATAATTATTTCATCTGATGTAGATGTAGATAATATAGAAAAGTTTGCAGAAGGCACTATAAAAATCAACGAATCTAAAACTCAAATGAAACATTTGTTAGACAGTTGTACAACACTTAAACGTTTTTTAGATACGTGGCCTGCAGGTAAAGACTCTGTACCACAAGAGTATTTAGATAGAATGTTTGAAACAGCTAAACCTTCTGTCCCTTCTACTGCACCTAAATTTGATCCTGATTCTATCTTACCTGATGAAGTTAAAGAACAAATGAACAGTGCTGTATTAACTAGTAAATTAATGGAGGGTTAATTATGGGAGCTATGAAACGTTGGATGCATGACGTGCATGACGATTGCTTATCTATGGGTGTTCGTAACACTGCTAAAAAGTATGACATTTCTGCTGACGATGTTAAAACTGCAACTATGAATCATGCAGGTTGGAATAAAACTTGGTCTGAGTTTGTTATAGAAAATGATATAAAACAAACAATGGCTAATGCAAATGAAGCAGCAAAAAAAAGGGGCCTATAAAGACCCCTTTAAGATTTGCTTACCTTACGATACGTAAATCCACATTTCTAATGTGCCAGTTGCAACATCACTACCTGGAGCTACTTGACAGAGGATATCAATAGTATCATCTGCACTATAAGTAACAGGTGCCATGTTTGCATCTTGATGGTCTTCACCACCGGCTTGGCCGATTGTAGAACCATCGATATACTTATCAGTATCAGAGCCGTCACCGACGTCTAATACTAAACCAGAGCCACCATCTAAATCAGAAGATTTAATTTTGATGTCATGTAAAGTTTCACCAGCAAAGATATCTACCATTTGGTACACATCGTTAGCATTAGGTGCAGCAGTTACATTGAATTTAGCATATCTTACGCCAATCGCACCACTAGGAAATGGTTTGAATGACTGGTTACCTGAAACGGAGTCACTTGTAAAAGTTGCCATATTTTCACCTTTATTGTTATATAACACTTAATTGTGTCATACTTAAAAAACATAAAGCATTCAGGATGAATGTCAACTGTAAATTATGGATAATCGAGTCTACGTAAAACGTAATCCCTTAGCCTATTATCGGTACAACACTCCTGAACATCTTCCCTATATACAGTGGAAGCTGGTCAGCAAAGGTGTTGCCTACAATATGGTCCACAGTAAACAAGTTGGATGGGAACGTGCAAAGAAGGGGGAGTATGAGGACTGGTGTGTTCGCATGGAAAAATTAAGAAAGGAAAACTTATGAATTTATTATATTTAGACTTTGAAACTTACTATGACGTACAACTAAGCTTGAGTAAGATGACAACTGTACAATACGTTAACCACCCTGATTTTAAAATATGGGGAGTAGGTTTAAAATTTAATGAGGGAGATACAGAATGGTTTGGAGAAGACCAATATCAAGAAGCTCTTGAACAAATACCCTGGGAAGAAACCGCAGTTGTATGTCACAACACTTTGTTTGATGCTTACATACTTACACAGTATCTGGGCTTTTACCCAGCGTACTACTACGACACCGCCTCCCTGAGTCGGGGCGTGTACCCAAATCAATCTGCACGACTGAAAGATGTAGCTGTTCGTTGTTTTCCAAACGATGAAAGCCTACGTAAAGGAGAAGAACTTGTTAATGCCAAAGGCATACGTGATTTAGATCCTGAACTTGATGCACAAATTGGTGGTTATTGTATTCAAGATGTAGATATAACTTATCAAATATATCACAAAATGATGGAAGGCTACCCACAAACTGAGTTAGACATTATCGATATGACTGTGCGTATGTTTGTAGAACCCAAACTTATCTTAGATAAAGAAATGCTTATTGCACACAAAGAAAAAATTAAACAAGAAACAGCACAGGCAATTGAAGATTCTGGTACAACCCGCGAAATTATGGCTTCGCAACAAAAGTTTGCACAATATTTAGAAGAACTTGGCATAACTGTACCAACAAAGAAAAGCCCTACAACTGGCAAACAAATACCCGCTTTCAGTAAAACTGATTCTGCATACATACAAATGCAAAACATGTATCCTCAATATAAACACCTTTGGGACGGTAGAGAAGCAGTAAAATCGCGTATTGAAGAAACTCGTGCACAAAGATTCTTAGAAAGCACTAACCCCGATGGTACTTTTTCTGTACCGTTACGTTATTACGCAGCACACACCGGCCGTTTTGGTGGTACAGAAAGTATTAACTTACAAAACTTGCCCAGAGGATCTGCATTACGTAAAGCAGTTATGGCCCCTGAAGGACAACAACTTTATGTTGTAGATTTATCTAACATTGAAGCGCGCATGCTTGCATGGCTGGCCAAAGAGGCCGACTTACTTGATGCATTCGCAGCCGGGCGTGATGTTTACAGCGAATTTGCTTCTCAAATATATGGTAGAACAATTACAAAAGAAGACAAACTAGAAAGATATGTAGGTAAAACAGCTATTTTAGGACTGGGATATGGTATGGGCCCTGATAAATTTAGAGACACTCTTAAAAATGGATCGCCGTCCGTTGATGTAGGAGAAAGCACAGCTATATCAATTGTTGCCCAGTATCGTGCTATGTACCCAAACATCCCTAAACTTTGGAATGCATGTAAACAAGCTCTTTTTACAATGAATCACAGTGCAAACCCAGAAGGACGACCGTATGGGCCCCTGATTATTAAACCTGGTTGCATACAATTACCTAATGAAATGTTTCTTAAATACCCAGACTTAGATTTTATTGATGGTAATTTTATGTACAACTCAGGTAAAACAATGGTAAAAACGTACGGTGCACGATTAACAGAAAACATCGTACAAGCTCTAGCCCGAATTGTTATTGTAGAACAAATGCTAGAAGTACAAGCTATGCCTGAAGTTCAAGTTGTTTTACAAGTACATGATGAAATTATATCAATTGGCTCTAATATAGATTCTGACAAGACACTAGATAAAATACTAGCTATAATGAAAACACCTCCTTCTTGGTGTTCAGATTTACCACTAGATGCTGAAGGGGGCTACAGCCAACGATATGATAAATGAGCAATCTAGTACTAACAAGACGTAAGCATGACTCAATAATTTTACACCAGGATGGTGAAGAATTATGTGTTATTACTATTACTGCATTAGGTCCTAAACAAGTTAAGTTAGGTTTTAATGCAGATGAATCTGTTAAAATAGATAGAAAAGAAGTATACGAAGCTAAACAAGCTAACAATTAATCGGAGAATTATATGGAATTAGTTTTCTTAAAAGCAAAGCAACGCCTTGCAAAAGAAATATCAAACAAAGGTACTACACCTTATCCACTTACTAAAAACTTTACATCTGAACATGTACAAGTATCTAAAACTAAAAAAGGTTTACATAATCTATTAAAAACTTTACAAACACAAGCAGCATCTGGTGCTTGTTTGCACAAGGGTTTATTAAAACGCCCACTTAAAAACGAATCACGAGCTATGATGGCTGACCGTGTAGCATCAACAGAGTTATTAGTTCTTGATATAGATGGTATACAAATGCCCACCAGCTTATCCCCTGATGTACGCACTATTTCAGAAAAAATAATTGCACAACTACCAGAATGTTTTCAAGATGTAAGTTACATAGCCCAAGCAAGTGCATCTTTAGGGTTTAAAAAAGACAAAGTATCTATGCATTTTTTCTTTTTATTAGATCAACCAACCCAACCTAAAATATTAAAAGAGTGGTTTAAATTATTAAATTATGAAACAGACATCTTGTCATCTCAGTTGTCTTTGTCTGCAAATGGACAAAGCTTATCTTATAAATTAGATCCTAGTGTTGCTGAAAATTCTAAAATAATTTATATCGCCCCACCTATTTTTAAAGATGACATACAAGACCCCATCTCATCAGATAGGTTTGTACTAATCGAACGTGGTTCGGTAACCTTAGATCCTAGACCATTGTTAGTTCATGTTAACCCAGAACGCGTACATAACTTAGGAATCCAAGTTAAAGATGGACTGCGTAAAAAACTTAACTTACCTAAAAAAACAAGTAAATTAAGCACTGTAAGCATAGGGGGAGAGGCACAAGAAGTCTTACAAAACCCAGATAAAATGACTATTGAAATATCAAGAGTCAATGAACCCTATGTTAACTGTAATGTTAATGGAGGCGACAGCAATGGATATTACTTTGTGTTAACTAACCCCCATTATATGTACAACTTTAAAGGCGAACCTGTATGGGAAATACAAAAAGCCGATCCAGATTTTTATCGAAACATATTTGAAATTTTTGCAGATAAAATTGATAAAAATAAAAAAATAAAACCAGTCGCATTACGCGACTTCTACACTGACACTTACTATAACGGAATATATGATGAAACAACCCAACAATTTACCAACGACTACCCCCTCACGCCCACCAATAAGCAGTCTATTGATGACTTTATGCGCTCTCATAATCGCCCTTCCTTGGATTACATTCCTGATGCTCGCGTCGTATTTGATCCAAGCAATAACAAAGGTATTGAGTTAGAAGAAGCTCCCTATTATGTAAACCTGTATAGAAAAACTGAATACATGTTAAAACAAGAAGAACATGTATCTGAGTTAACTTACGGAGGAGCTGAAAAATTACACACAATAACACCACATATAGCACAGCTTCTGATGCATGTATTAGGTAATGGTAAAACTGAGTTTGAACATTTTGTTAATTGGTTAGCTTATATTTATCAAAACAAAAACAAAGCTATGACTGCTTGGATTTTTACGGGCGTACCTGGGACTGGCAAGGGCTTGTTTGTACACAAAGTACTTAAGCCTTTATTTGGTGAACAACAAACACCAATGCGAGCTTTAGAAAACATTGAAGAACAATTCAACTTATATATGAGAACAGCACTCTTTTTAGTAGTAGATGAATTTAGAATGGGAGACGCAGGTAGCATAGGTAAAATGGCTGACAAACTTAAACACCAAATTACTGAACCCAACCTAACTATTCGTGCAATGCGTTCTAATCAAATAGAACTACCAAGCTTTTGTAACTTCTTGTTTTTAACTAATAGAGCAGATGCAGTCAAAATAGAAGAAGGCGATAGGCGTTATAACGTAGCACCTCGTCAAGAAACAAAACTAGAAAATGCTAATGCAGACCTTATTAATAATATAGATAAGCTTGAACAAGAACTTTATATCTTTGCTGGAGTGTTAAACAAGTTTCAAGTAGATCAGCGTATGGCTCATACAGCTTTAGAAAATGAAGCTAAAATACAAATGAAAAACATTTCAATGTCTGTACTTGAAGAGTTTGCAGCTGCAGTACGTCAACGCAACCTTGAGTATTTTACAGAAGTATTAGATATACCGCTTACAAACACCTTTGATGCAGGGGGTATCAGTACAGCACAAAGATACCTTAAGTATTGGATAGCTGAAGTAGGTAATGAAATAATTATACCTATGTCTCAATTTAAATTAGTTTACGACATACTTACTGACAGTCGTAATAAATTATCTACAAGAGACTTTACAAAAGCCATGTCTAGATTAAATATTAAAACTTCTAGAAAACGTGTAAGTTCAGATAAAAACGCGTCTATACCTAGAGGGGTTGTATTAACTTGGAAATTAGACGACAATGTTCGTACTTCTTTAATTAAAGAACATTTTGAAGATAGAGATAATTTACTATTACAAAAAACTAGCTAGGAAGGCTATATAATAAATGACCAAGCTTGTACAAGACAAGCGCCCAGATCTCATAAATGTAATAGAGACTGAGGCCCCAAAAGAGTTGGGATTAATCCCAGCCTGGTCCTACTCCGCTTTAAAAACCTACGAAACTTGCGCTTATCGCTCTTATATAAGTAAAGTAAAACGCATACAAGAAGACTTCGGCCCGGCCGCTGCACGCGGTACTGACATCCACCAGCAAGCTGAAGACTACGTACGTGGAGATCTAAAAGAATTACCTGATACACTTAAAAAATTTCAAACGCAATTTGAAGAAATGCGTGAAGGTTTTATAAACGCCACAGTAGAACTAGAGGGCGAGTGGGGTTTTACAATTGATTGGGAACCCTGTGGTTGGATGGAAAAAGGTGTATGGGCAAGAGTAAAACTAGATGCTTATGTAGAAGAAACAGAAACATCAGCGCGAGTAATAGATTATAAAACAGGCAGACAATACGGTAATGAAATAGCTCATTCACAACAAGCACTTACATATGCTATTGGTAGTTTTTTACGTTACCCAGATTTAGAAATAGCTAAAACAGAAATGTGGTATTTAGACCATGGCACTACTATGGAAAAAACATACACACGAGATCAAGCTCTTATGTTTTTACCAAAACTACAAGAGCGAGCACTTGCTATGACAACAGCAACTAAGTTTCCACCTAACCCTTCTAAAAATAGTTGCAGGTGGTGCTCATTTGGTAAAGGAGAAAATCCCTATTGCGAATGGGCTATAAACTAGTATAATAACTAAACTTAACATCCATCCAACTAACACCGGATGTTACAACAGAGGAAAACGAACAATGACTGACGAACAATCTATACCCCTACCCTATGAGCATCAAGCTAATACCACTAACTTTATTCTTAACCACCCTAGATGTCTTATTACATCAGATCCTGGTACAGGTAAAACACGTGCTGTTCTTGACGCCCATGTTAACCTATCAGGTAAAACGCTTGTTCTTGCCCCACTGTCAATCTTAGAAGCAGCATGGGCAGAAGACATACGTAAATTCCAACCTGATATTAATTTCGGAGTTGCATATGCTAAAAACCGCAAAAAAATATTTGAAGACGATTCATTTGACTTGGTCATCACTAACTTTGAGGCTGTCAATTTTTTACAAAAAAATCCACATTACGTTAAAAAGTTTTCTACAATCGTTATTGATGAGTTTACTGCTTTTAAAAACCAATCGGCACAACGCAGTAAAAATATTAGATCACTTATCTCACATTTTACTAATAGGATTGCCATGTCTGGTACTCCTAATAGTAATACTATTCTAGACCTGTGGCATCCGGTGCTCCTTGTAGATGACGGAGAACATCTAGGGGAGCGCTACTGGGCCTTTCGTAACCAAGTTTGTACACCACGTTTTAATGGCTTTGCTAATGAGTGGATTGACAAACCAGGTATCGAAGAAGCAGTCGCTGCTAAACTAAGCGACATTACTATTCGCTATGCATTAGAAGATTGCATAGACCTTCCAGAAAATATTGTACGAACCGTACGTACAAAGTTATCCACAAAGGTACAAGCTATGTACGATATCTTTGTTAAAGAATCTGTTTTATATACCAAATCTGGCACTATTAACGCAGTACATGCAGGGGCCCGAGTTAAAAAGTTATTGCAACTAGTATCAGGTGGCGTGTACGACGAAGACGGCAACGTTCAATACTTGCATCAAGAACGCTACGATATTGTTATGGAACTTGTAGCGGCACGTAAACATTCTATTGTTGCTTTTAATTGGAAACACGAACGTGATGCTCTTATAGAAATAGCAGAAAAACAAAATATTACATACGAGCTTATAGATGGATCAGTACCTGCACACAAACGCAAAGATATTGTAGAACGCTTTCAAGCCGGTCACATACAAGTACTTTTTTGTCATCCACAATCAGCTGGTCATGGGCTTACACTTACAAAAGCTACTACAGCTATATGGTGTTCACCTACTTACAATGCTGAACACTTTCAACAATTTAACAAACGTATACATAGATCTGGCCAGCAAAACAAAACAGAGACTATTCTTATTGCTGCACATAAAACCTGGGAAGAAGATGTATACAAAAAACTAGACAGCAAATTAGGCAAAATGGAAAACTTATTACACATACTAACGGCACTAAACAATGACAACTAAAAATAACGACATACCGTTTGAAAAATTACAAGAACTTATGAAAGACGCAATTCTTGATATTTTAAAACGACCACCTGAAGCAGTTGCTATTGCATTAGTATTTGCAGTAACTGAATTAGTACACACCCGTGCTACTAAAGAAGAAGAATTACCAGACACTATGGAAGAACTTATTTCACAAGCCGGCAAGGAGGCTTTAATGTTAACTGATGAGGTATACCTTGCAAAACCACCCTCAGAAACGGAGACCATACACTAATGAATATGGATGAAATGCTAAATGAATTAGCCACAACCCGACAATCTATTGTCGATTTACATGAACAAGAGAAAGTCCTTAAAGCAAAAAAGGATGATCTAGAAACACAGATTATTATCAGTCTTAAAGATCAAGGAGTTGATCGAGTTGGTAATGACGCGTGTACTGTTTCCATTAAACAGGAAATAGTCCCTACAGTACGTAACTGGGACGCGGTGCATGAGCACGTACTTGCCACTGGGCAGTTCGAGTTAATGCAAAAACGCATGTCAGCAACAGCCTATAGGGAGCTAATACAAATGGGACATGAAGTCCCAGGCGTAGAAGCAACTGAACTGACCCGAATGAACTTCAGGTCAAAATAATAATATCAACGAAAAACGGAGAAATAACGATGACTGATATTACACTAGTAAGCGATAAAGTGCCGGCGCATGTA
>Ga0209232_1000800_pt1 | contig 18191 bp, 9 predicted proteins | sample ETNvirenome_2_60_FD_184066 | JGI IMG/M metagenome (GOLD analysis project Ga0209232, IMG submission 184066) | Marine viral communities from the Pacific Ocean - ETNP_2_60 (SPAdes) (version 2) | ecosystem: Environmental > Aquatic > Marine > Oceanic | place: Pacific Ocean | collected 2013-06-22
TTTTTATAAAGTTCTTCTAATTCTTTGATTTTTGCTTGTTTTTCTTCATTGCTTAAACTTTGATCGTTAGCTATTTCCACCTTTTTTCTATTTAAATCCTTTAAACTTGCTGGTATTTCTGGTTGAGCAATAGCTTTGTCTAAAACATTTGTTTTACTTTCGCTTATAGCACCTCCTAAATATTTCATTATTTGCGGATTTGTATCCCATTTTAACTGACTGTAAATAGAAATAGGTTTTGTTTGTTTGTAACTACCATCTTGTTGTCTACGGAACCAATTGTTATTTTCGTATTTATAAACTTCACCATCATAAGGAGAAAATATACCAGAGCCTTGTGCCATTATATTTTTATAAGTTTCAACTGTATTTGCTATATCTCTACCTCTAATATAGTTAGAAACACCTCTATTATCTTGTATTGTAAATTGAGTATCATCAGCTACCATACCAAATACCATTTCTTTACCTGGCCTACCACTAGGACTTTTTGGCTTTTGATTTTGATCAAATCTAGCTTTGTTTAATTTAGCTTTCCAATTAGAATATTCTTTTACAGATAATTCGTGATCGTAGGCAGGGTTTTTATGATTTACAAGAGCATCTATAACTTTGTCTCTATTAGCGCCAACCATAAAAGCTTCATATTCACCTGCTGAAACACCATCTTTTCCATCAGTGTCTACGTCACTTTTACTAATTTGCCCCGTCTTAATAAGATCGTCAATAACTTCTTGTTTTGTACCTGCACTTATATCATGTTCAACAGTTGTTCCATAAACCTTGTATTTACCATTTAAAGCAGGGTGCGCTTCTAAGGCATTTGCCCAACTACCAGGCTGCCATTTACCACTTTGCCCACCCGGAGCATTAAATCCTTCTGAAGGCTCACCGTCTTGTCTATTCATAAATATATAACTAGCAGCAGACTTGTTGTTACCTAGTATATCTTTAGTTTTATCAGCAGCATCTTGTAGCGTGCCAAAATTAGTTACGCCTTTTTGCGCTGCAGATATATATTTATTACGTTGATCTAATAATTGTGATTCTATTTCTTCAGGTATTAAAGCATCGTCAAACTTTTCTTTCATTTCCCTAGCCGACATTGTTCTTACTCTTCCTTTTTTTTGTTCTTCAGGTGTGAGATTATTAAAAATTTCATCTGGCAAAGTTACATCAAAAATCATCTCGTTCTTACCTTTATCCCATCTTTGTTTTACGTTTGAATAATCACCGTCCATGTTAATAACTTCATTTATAACAGATAAATCAGCTGTACCAATATTGGTTTTACTAAGAGCACTACCACCGTTAGCATCACCACCTAGTTTTGCTATGCCTAAAACATAACTTCTTAAGGCAATAACTTCGTCTTTAGCAGAGTTTAATTTACCTAGTATTTCCATCCTCTTCTTTTTATTTTCAGAAGTATCATCATCACCAACAGTATTGTATTGTTCGTATTCTGATTTTAACTCTTCAATATAATCAAAAGTATTATTATATATTTGCTCGTGCATAGCCGCTTCCTTACCACCTCTTTCGTATTTAGACAAATAAAGATTTATTCTATCCGCATCTTTTGTAAACTTATCCATTACGGCATCTTTAAGATCGTTTTGCTTTTTATTTTCAGCTTTATATTCATCTATTTTACCTTGTATCATACTAGACAAAGCATCTGTTACCATACCTGGTAAAGCCATACTTTGTATAGTAGCCTCAGTGTTAAACTTAGGCATGTCTGCTAACGATTCTTTTAACGCTAAGTTTACTAATGTTGCATCTGCTTTTGTAGCCATATTTTATTTTTTTATTCTTTGTAAAAAGGTTTTATTTCTGGATCGCTTACGGTAGTAGCATAATCCACACCTGCTTGACCAAGACTAACTAAAGAACTAGCTATTTGTTGATTTGCAGCCATATTAATTTGTTGTTGATTAGCTAACGCGTTTTGATAAGCTTGATTAGCTGCAGCGGCATCACCTAGTGACATACCAAACAATGTTGATTCTTTTTGCATTTCAAAATCTTGTTGTAACTTTCTGCCATATCCTTCAAGTTTTTCTACTTCCATAGCACCTTTTGCTGCTAGTTTTTGATTTAAAGCCTCTTGCTTTCCTATATCTGCTGATATTTTTTGCGTAGCTAACTGTTGTTTATTTGCCAACGACTGAGCTAAACCAGCTATACCAGACATACCAGCAGCACCTCTAAGATTTTGCAATATATCTGCCGATTGTTGAGATACTTGCTGTGCTTGAAATTGAGCTTGTTGTTGATTTACCGTTAAATCTTCATAAGGATTTTCTATATCTTCATATGGATTATCAAACTGTAGTTTTTCATACTTTTTTCTAGCTACATCTAATTTCTCTTGTTCTGAAAGTCTTCTTTTTTCAGCATCACTAGCCGCATCGTCAGCGGCAGCTCTATTTTTTTCAGCACTATAAATACTATATGCAGTACCAATAGCAGTTATTCCTAATCCAACTGCTGCAACAACACCAAAAGCGCTTTGATAAACACTAGTATTTAACAGTATAAAATTACTAATTATTAAATCTATACAAGCTAAAAAACCTAAAAATAATATTTGATTTTTATCTTTGTATAAATTTAGTAAAACTTTATTTATTTTTCTCATGTTTTTTCTTTTTTAAAAACTCATCGTACTCCTTCCAATTGTAAGCTACCATGCTATCTTCTATTTTTTTTACATCTTGAGTATTAGTTGGATTAGCATGTACTGTTACTACAAAAGATTCTTCAACTGCATAACCCATTTTTTTTGACCCAGAAGGTGTTATTACATAACAAGGTGCTATATATTCTTCAACACCATTTTCTGTCATTATATTTAATCTTCCTTTTAATAAAAAGAATACTTCCTTATACTTATGTATTGCCCCAGTTAAAAGCACGCCTTGTTGTATTTTCATTTCTCTTATATAAACGCCATCAGCAAAAGAGTGTTTATATTTAAAAACAGAAGGATATATTATTTCTTTACCATTACCAAAAACAGTTTTATCGTCAGAAATGCTAATTAAGTATTCTTCTACTTTTTGTATTCTATCTTTATAAGGTATACTTATATCACCATTAAGTATTTTTTGTACTTCTAGTTCTTTTTTAGACATAATTTAATTTAATTTATATCTAATATAGTCACAGTTTTAGCTGTTTTTTTAATTTTAGGTTGTAGAAAGTAGCCTTTCTAAATCGAAATATATAGTTTGACCCTCTGTACCTCCTTTTAAAATTTCAATGTTACCAGTTATAGTTGCAACTTGACCAGCGTTACTACTTGTTAGTGTAACACCACTTTCTAGTGTTTGTGCAGCGCTTAATATTAAATCTCCAGCACCACTAGTCACACTTCTACTTTGCACTGTTGGATCTGCAGAATAAGAGTCTATACCTATACCGCTAATTGTACTTGTAGATGGCATTATTCCATTTACAGATGCTACAGGCACCGTAGTACTACTTGAAACAGAAGATGTAGTTGTGGTTGTAATAGGTGTTAATGATACTGATAAGTTGGTAAACAAAACATCATAGCCATAAGCTTTACTTATACTATCTTCACCATAATTTATAACGCTAATTGTTTTACCACCTAAACTAAGCGCTTGTTGATTGTTAAAAATAATACTACCTGCTTGTGTTGTTTTTACGCCATCTACAATAGTTGCAACATTACTTTTAGTATCTATTGCTGACGCACTATTTTTTATTATTTTTCTTTCTTTATCTGTATTAGCAGCAACAGTAATTTCATCTTCATAATTAGCAATAGTAGAATTTGAAGTAATACTATCCCCTTCTACAATTAAATCTCCAGTTGATATTTTTAAAACGTTATCAACAGACCATCTTTTGTTTCGCCTTGATGTAAAAGTTAATGGTTGATTATCACGAAACTGTATTGCTTGTGACATTGTAAAATCTGTATCTACATCACTAGTACCAACCACTGTAACTGTTGTTGTTTCTCTATTAACTTTAGAGCTAAATGTTAAAGTTGCACCGTCATCAAAAGCAGTAGCATCACTAACGGTAAAACGTTTTGCGTTACCACCTGTTCCTACAACTGTTACTGTTAATAAATTTGAATTTGAATAAGTTGTTCCAGTAACTTGATCTCCAACAGCCATTAAGGTAGCCGCGTCTTCATTTAGTGTTACAACATTACCTTCTGCAATAGCGCCATTAACCGTGCCTGTTGTCGTAGCTGCTGTAATTTTATCGCCTACTTTAATATTAGCACTAGTGCTACCATCAATTCTAACTACGCTACCACTAGTAACAGCACCATTAACATCATCACCTGTAAAAGCGCTTGTAGCAGTTGGATATATATTTTCACCAGGTAAATCTTCTGGATCAGCACCAATTGTTACCGATGTTAAAGATAACAGGTCTGTAGTTTCAGGTTGTTTTAATATTCTATAAAACGAGGAAGGTAATGCTGTTGCTGTAATAGAAAAACTTGTAACGTCTTTTGATTTACCTCTTTCAACAAATACATTTGTACGCGAAAATGTTCCTGTAACTGTTGAGTTTGGTGAATAACCAGTTATTGACAATGATAAATTTCCATATTGATACAAAACTTTTTGCATCATTAAAGAGTTAGATCCATTTGAAGAGTTTATATCTAAAGAGCCATCTTCAAATCTTACTTCTTCATAAGCTGCGTGTCTTGTACCTGGCTTTGCATATAGATAAATATCATATTTATCACTACTCCCTGTTACCGCAGGAAAAGTTATAGAGTTTGTATAATTAACTCGTATTATTTCGCCATGTAAACTAGCTTTTGACGATCCAAAAGTTCTTGATATAAAATTATAATAATAGTTGGTTGTATTATCTTTTACTTCTAACATAAACTCAGCCCCATCATCACCTATTATAGTAAAATCTCTAACTTCTCCATCGCTGTTTATATTAGAAAAATCTAAATCAAATCCAAGTATGAATTTATCTAAAATAGGTTCATTTGAATTTATATTAACAGGATTTCTTTCGTATGGATTGTAAAACGTTCTTGCCATTTTTATTATTTTATTTACTACTTACTTGAATATCTGATCCTATGCTAAATAATTCTATATCACAATCTCTAGCGTTGTTTATAAGTTTAACTTCAGAATAATAACCTACTAAACTAGATGTATTAATTCTTTTATCCTTTACAAAAGAAATAAAAGCACCTGGAGGTGGGGCAGTTGATATAGTATCTTCATATTCTACTGTTATACTATTATCATCACCTATACTTAATATTGGGCCAAGTAAAAAAGTTTGGTTTAATTGTGCTAAATCATAACCTCCAACAGTACCACCTGATGTAGGTAAAGAATAATAAACTATATCACCTACTTGAGCTGAAAAATTAATTTGACCATTAAAAGTCATAGATATTTGTACTAAACTCATATTTTAAATTTTAATTATTACACACCACCACCACCACCATTAGCTACTTGACAGGCGTTTAAGGTATTATAAACCGTACCTGTAAAAATACAAGGCGCTTGCATACACTGATAAGGAGTTCCAGGAGCAGATCCAGGCACTTGCATAAATGCATAGTTAACTGCGGTTCCATAATCACAACCACCAGCAGCCAAACAATTAGTTCCAACAACGTAGTTACAAGCTAATGGATCTGGACAACCAACAACCGCAGAAGGATGATCGCTACAAGGCGCGTCATAAATTTCAAAAGTTTCTATATAACCAGCTGAAATACCAACGCCAGGTGGTCCAAAAGCAGAGTTAGGATTTACATTAGTGTGATCATAAGTTACTAATATTGTGCCCCCTGTTGAAGGATTATAAGTGTAATGCTTTTGATAAACACGTATTCTATATTTATTTTTAGTAGTAGAATTATAATAAACTTCCCACTCAAAATTATTTGGATCTGCTTGACCAGGACCCCAAGGATATGGAATATTAGTAGTAATCGCAGATGAATAATCACGTTCACCTAAAGTATAGTTAGAATAAGGTGAGCTAGTCCAATCTGGATCATTAAATGCAATTTCAAATACGTTGGTAAACGTTTGTGAAGCCGCTGATAAGGTTGGATCATCACATTTGTCTATAGCAACAAAAATACCTTCAGCAGGATCATTAAAGCAAGCGTTCATACCCCAATTGTATAGTTCAGCAGCGCTATTGTACTGTCCTTGTATTGGACCATTCCATCTAATACTTAATGCCATATCCGCGTTGGAAGTAACGTTGTTTGTTTGTATAGGCCAATCTACACCAATTATACGATGTTTAAACGTTTTAGATGTGTTTAAAGATAGTGATGTAGCAGTTTGAGTAGCTGACTCAGGTAACATACCGCTTACAAAGTTTTGAAAATCTTCAATGTTATAATAAACAGGACCAATATTTCCATCTATAGGATTCGTATTACCAATAGTTACATTTGCAAAGCCATACACACAAGGATAATCGCCATGTGCAGTAGTTTGACTAGGTGTTGTACTAGCACCAGGTTGCGCGTTAGGATTATAGTTAACAGCATCTGGATCTAAACAACCAAAATTATATCCAATTGCGTAATCACAACTACCGTCATCTGTATTAACACCGTCTGAACAAGGAGTTGTAGAATTTGGATTTATAGCTGTAGCACAATCATAATTATTTGCGTTTGGATCCGTACATCCTTCAACAACCGCAATACAAGAACCATCATCTATGTGAACTGTTTGAGAATTAGCAGGTAATCCCATATAATTAAACGCTGCTGAATCTGTACAACCATATAGGCTATAACTACAGCATACATTAGCTTGTGGTGTAGCGTTAGATCCATTACCACATTCAATAGTACAACTACCAGGAAGACCAGTTAATGGTGAGATACAAGGAGTTGTTGTACCTGTTTGATCACCATAAGTACCAGTACCGTATAATTGTGGTATCGGCGTTGATAATAAGCCATTAGCGGTAGGATCCATACAACCAGCACAAGTGACAAATTCACATGAACCATCATCTGTATTTGCATTAAAATCAAAGTTACAAGCTGTATTATCTGTACAGCCAAGCGCTGGTAAACCAGAACCTACGGCAACAGTAACAATGCTGCTATAAAGAACGCAAACATCTGAAGCTTGTTGATTATAAGCAACGTTTGGATTATAGTTTCCAGTATATACAATAGCTTGGTAGTCGTATCCATTAGGATTATTAAGATTACTTACACTACTTAAACCTTGCCAAAGAACAGAATTTGGACTTGCAAAACCACCAAGAGTGTAACCTATTTGAAAACCTTTTGTATTTGAGCTAGAATAAGGCGCGTTACTACCAGGAGAAATTTGACCTGTTTGAATGTTTAATAAGGCATAAGTTAACGGCGTTTGCATAGTAGAATGCCAGCTTGGATCGAGTATTTCTATAGCAACTTGACCATCGTTAACACCGGCTTGTCCAGAAGTAGGTGCTGGTAATATAGAAGCAATTGTGTTTCCACCTATATTCCACGTACAATAAGCGCAACTACTATCGTTAAATACGGCATTTGGATCGTAATTAGTTGCTGTAGCGTCTGTACAACCACCACCAGTACAGCTTCCATCATCAAAAACACCACCACCACTAGTTGCAGCATAACCAATAGATTGAGGTGGTAAAACACCTTGGAAGTTAGCATTAAAAAAGTTTAAAGCTGCAGAATTTGTACAGCCATACCAATAACATGAACCATCGTCTGTAGTAGCACCAAGAAAAAAGTTATCAGCAGTATCTAGTGTACAACCATACACGGGAGCTTGACAAGACCCGTCGTTTGTATTAGCTGAAGACATATAATTAAATGCTAGAGGATCTGTACATCCTAATACTGTAGGAATACAAGTACCATCATCTACGATATTATTCCCACCATTATAACTATACGCAATTGATGGAAACGTAGTTACATTTGTAACATTTGGCCAGCTATTACCTCCTTGTACAAATTGTCCAGTATCAGTACAACCTGACCAAATACAACTTCCATTGTCTTGATTTGCGGTTGGATTAAAATTAGTTACGTATGAAGTATTTGAAGTACAACCTAGAGTAAATGGAATACAACTACCATCGTCAAAAGTAGCAGATGGATTATAATTAAATTGTGTTGGATCAATACACCCGCCAGCTGCAATTTGTGTTGAAGAAACTAAAGTACCAATACCTTGTATTGCAAAACTTGAATGATCCCAAGATGATGAACCATGAATACTACAATCATCTGTAATTATTATATTATCAATATAATGTTGAACTTCTTTACCTTTTATATAGTTAAACCATTTACCTTCTTTTTCTATAAATTCATTTAAACTACCTTCTTCTTTATTTGTTTTTACGTAGTCAACAAACCAACCTGTTTGATCAGTTAAATTATAGTATTGACTATCATTAAGATTTTCAGTTATTCTTGATTGACTACCCTCATAATTTAAAGTGTTAAAAGACTTTACTATTCCAGGTTGATCATTTAAAACAGTAGTAATGCTTGAAAAATCAAGCGAGCTTGGTGAATTATAAAAAGTGTTTCTATCTACATTTTTATCATGATGTTTCCACAGTATAGGTGAATTACCTGAAAAAGTATAATATTGACTAGCGCAGCTAATACCATTACTAGGTATAAAAGATTTAAAACTAACCCAACCTTTAACATCTTCTTTAAAAGTTACAGTTGAAGCTACAGCATCACTTCTATTCTGAACGTTATTTTTTAAAGTAACGTTATATTCGTTTTTGTAATCATCATAACTACCAACTATACTATCAGCTAGTTTTAAGTTATCTCTAAACCAACTTTTCATACCATGATCAGATATAGGCGTTAAACCGTCCATAGATAATCTCATTACTTTTCCTCTAACCTTATCGGTAAAATATGCTCTATAACCTTCAACTGCAAATGATTCTGGATTTTTAGAAATACCATACTCTCCAGAATAAGGAGTTGCAGTACCTAAAACCTTGTTTGTTGCAGTAACATTAGACTTGCCATCAGCGTTAAATAAAGCATCTTTATTTGCTAATATTTTTAAAACTCTATCTTCACATAAAGTTAGTAAATCTCCACCTTGTCCCCATCCAGAATATATTTTTTGTATACTACCGTAGCTAGGATTTATTTCTTTTGTAATTTTTTCAGCTTGTATAAATTGGTTTAAATTATTAAAACCAGACATAGTATTGTAAATACCAGAATATATTAAACCATATTTTCTACGTTGTTCTTCGTAAGGTACATCTAAAGTTGCAGAAACTATTGGCCCATTATCTATTTTAACAGTGTTAAAGTCATCTCTAATTCTGTTAGACTCTACACCATTTCCAAAAGAAAAACAGTTAGACCATGGTAATCCGGTTGGTAATCCTAAATCAAAAGGTTTAACATAGTATTGATAATAATCAACACTATTATTTAAGTTTAAAGGATTTGAAGCACCAGCATTACCAAAAGTAGATGAATCAGCAGTTATATAGTATCTAGCCGTAGAGTAAGAACCGTCTCTTAATGCAAATCTTAATAGAGGATCATCACCAGAATTAGGTACTACTATTGGTTTATTTGTAACTAATACTAAGTTATTACTTATTTGTCTTTCTTGCCAATCTACAACAAAAGTACCGGGTTGAATAATAGACTCAGTATCCATAGAAGTAATTTCAGACCCTATAGGCATTTTTATTAAAGCATTTTGCTTGTTTATAGAAAAAGGATAAGATCTACTAGCCTCATGGAAAATATCAAGTTCAGTAAATTCTTTTGGTTCTGTTTCCCATATAGAAGGTGTTGCTGTAGAACCAATAGAAAAACCATCAATAATTGTTCGTGCTTCTAGCCACTGTATTATAACAGGATTTGTGTTTATAGTTGGTGTGTTCCACGTACCTGTATATCCAGCTATACCAGTAGCACTACCTATGGTAGGTGTAAAACCACTATCACCTATATTTTTATCAAGTTCTAAACTATAAGTTACTCTGTGATTTTCGTTATCTGTATAATCTTCACTATCTGCAATAGGTGTATTAGAAGTATGAGGATAATTACTATTCAATGCACTTTTATCAGCAGAAAAAGGATATGTATCGTCATAATAACCTTCAGAATAATTTCTTTTAAATGTCATGTGTATATTTACAATAGTAAAAACCTCTTCAGTTGGATCATCTTTAAACTTAAATTTATTACCTATTCTTAAATTTGATGTCCAGTTGTCCCAAGTATCAGGTGGTCCAATTACATAATCTTCATAATTTCCACTTAATCCATACAGAGATGCAAAAAAGTTATTACCAAGAGGTTCAGTACTGTATCCTAATCCACCTTTATTTTTCCAACCAGTGTGAATTAGTTTACCTATATAAGAAATATCAATTCTATTTTTACGACCTGATCCACCTGGTGTTCCACCGGTTTCGTTGTATCCAACACCGTTACCTTCGTGGAAATATTGATAATCTGAAAGATTTGTGTTATTTAAAAGAGGTGGATACATTGTAGGGTAGTCTAAGGGGAATATACATTCTGGAAGTGCAAGATTAGTATCAAATCCATGAAACCCGCCAAATCCACACCCAGTGTAAGCGCGTATATGGTGTGATCCTATTTCATAATTTTCATCACCTGAATTGTAAGCTATGGTAAGATCGTTTGTTGAAGCGGAGTTCCAACCACCAAATAACTGTGTTCTATTAAATTCTGGTGGATTAATTCGATCGTGAAGTGGATCTCTATCGTAATATTTTTGAAATAAACCTCCAGTTAAGTCTACGCCCGGAGAAAAAGCTTCGTCAATAAACCACCCGTTTGATGATGATTCTTGAACTTTTCTCATTATATAGCCCCAAGCGTTTTTGCTATAATAAGCATTAGTAGGAATAGGTTTGCCATCCATAGTATCACCACCTGTAAATCTAGCAGCCGCCCAAGAGTGAGGTAAACTAGCTATTGCAACTTGTGAATTTGCTTTTGTAGGTACTAAAGCACCAGACATAGGGCCATAATAGTTAGATATAGCGTGGTTAGAAGTAAGACCACCAATGTCTTCTTGTTCGTAATCTTTTACATAACCAAAACGTTTAGAGGTTACAACTTGAAACTCCTCTGTAGTTGAATTTTGTAATACTTGTTCGTAGAAACTAATGTCTTTTTCTATTTTAACAAAAAACCTACCATCAAACTCTGCTAAATTATTTCTAGGAATTAATTTTCTAAATTGTAAAACAGGAGCACCGTTTGAGTTTACATCAGTAAGCGTTCCTAATTGATCTGTAAAAAAGAAATCAATATCATCTTCAAATCGCTCAGCTAAATGAAGTGTAAATTTCTGGTTAGGTATAGTGACCGGCGTGCTGCCACCAAAATCAAATTCTAAACCTTCTTGCTCAAAATAAGTTACTTTTTCTAACTTATACCATCTTGTTGAATGATTACCTTGAATTGATTTTGTACTACTTGTAGGGTCAATAAGCCTAGTATTTATTTTAACTTCAACTTCATAATCTTCGTTTTGTAAATTTCTTAAATTAAAACGCCCAATAACCGGCTCGCCTTCTACGTTGGTTTGACCAAGTATATGTAATTGATTATGACCTTCTAATCCATTAAAAAGAACAAAATCTGGATAATCTTCGTGAGGAGTGGTGTTAGGTACAAATACTTCATTAAGAACTAGTTGACCTTGTATTGAGGCAAGAGTACTAGATTTGTGTGTTGCGTTAAATAACGGTTTAGTTTCTACTTTTATATAGTTAGGAGCGTCGTTTTGAACATCTAAAACTTTATATCTATAATCACCTTTTGATACAACTTCAGAATCTTGCTCTTTTTTAAGTATTAAATACGTGTCAATATCAACTTTGTTTCTACCAGAAGAAGCAAATGATAACCACACGTTACCATCTTTTGCATCATACCACCGGTCTAAAGCTAAGTTAAAATAATCAGAAGAAGTTTCTTTAATGTAAAACTTATAAGAATCTACCCAAGAAGGAAGTTTGTAACCATCTGTTGTATTAAGATATACATTAAGTCTATTATTTTTACCAGCATCTTCTTTACCTATTTTTATTGTAGAACTATTAGAAGTTATAACAGGGGTTTCTCTACCAAATTTATCTGCAAAAATTACACCTACTTCATAGTCTCTTAAAGATTTTAAACTTTTTCTAGTGTCAACAGCTTCAGTGTATTCGTTTACAAACGCCACTACATTTATTTTGCTTTTGTCAATAGTGTAGTTTTGCAAATAATTAGCATATACAATTCTATTCCCAACTATTTCTTGAGCTAAAGCTTTTACAGGTACGTTATCATAAGATCTTAGTATTTGATTAGAAGGTAGTGTAGCTTTAATATTTTCTGAAGTTACGGTGTAAGCATAATCTTCATCAAGTTGTTTTGGTATTGCTGTAAAATTTGATAAAGAATTAGATATTAATGGTGGTAGGTTATCAATGGTATCAACTAAATAAACATTTGGAGAATCTGATTCTTTATATAATATATCAATAGCTATAACATCTTCCGGTGTATCTAAAGTTACTATATCGTGAAGCCTTAATTCTCTTATATTGTTTTCCATACCAGTATTATAACCTATTCTAGCATTTAATCTATAAGTGCCTGGCTCAAAAGCTATTTCTGAAAAAGGAGAAAAAGAAGAATATTGACCATCTTTATACTTATATCTTGTAGCAAACCTTGGAAATTTAAGTCTATATAAAGGTTTTTCAATATATGATAAATCACAAGCAAAATCATTACCAGCACCAACAACTTGTTCTTTTAATGATTTTATTGTTACCTCAACACTATATATACCATTTGCGTCACTAGAACCAATACTAGATATTGTTAATGCTATATCAAAATCATTCATAAATATAGGATAATATTCAGATGGACCAGTTATATTATCATAAGTTGTAATGTTTTTAAGTAATATAGTATCACCTTCTATATAGTTTATTCCTAAACCAGTGGCAATGTGCGTGCTAGATATATCTAATACAATAATATCACCTACTTGCGACCCAGCTGGAATAGCATCGTATATAATACCATGTTGGTTACCAACTCTAGATGACCTTGTTTGTAATGTTGGTGGATTTTTTGGAGGCGCTTTAATTACAGTTACATGTTCTTCTGTTGCACGAATAAGCGCAGAGGAATTTAGAGATCTTTCTTCAACAATAATATTAGTATGTAGTTGTCCACTTGGATCTGTACCTAGTATACTATCTTCTATATTTATACATTTTGGTTCTGAATTATTGTCAGTAAAAAATAATAAATCATCTATAACGTTTATTCCTGTTATCAAAGTATCTCTTTCTAACTGCAACGTTTTAAATTCAAAAACCCAATGTGTTACTAACGTTTGAACATTATAATACGTACCAAGAGTAGACTGCTGGTTGTCAATTGAAGCTACACATAAAGGTGGGTTTACATTATCTTGATCAAATAATATAGATCCAGTATAATCAACACAAGCAAAACCACCAGCAATGTTACTTAAAGTTACAATACCTTGTTGTCTAGTAACACCGTTAATATCTGTCCAAGTAGCAATATTTTCTATAAATGTAACTTTTGTACCAGGGAAATAGTTTACCATTTCACCGTTAAACTGATTTAAGCCAATACCACTAACAGTCATACCAACATGTATGTTAGTAACATCTGCTACTTCTAGCTGGTACTGTGTTGTAGTGTTAAACCCATAACCAGTACCAAAAGAGCTAAAACCACTTGATATAGTTAAATTACCAGAAGTAGAATCTGAATTAGCCATATCAAATTGACTTCCAAAACCTCCACTTCTCCAAACGTTTACAACAACAGTAGAGTTATCTACAAAAACAAATTCACTAAGATTGTTTTTATGTCTTAATATAGCTGATTTAAATTCTTTTATCCAAGATAAATTTGGAGCGCCTTGACCTGCTGCAACAAAAGAAAAAGGACTATTAATAATATCAATAGGCACACTAGTTGTATGTGTAACTTGTTGATTAAGTATTTGGCTTGATTTAAAAGTATTTTCCCAGCTTTCTTCAGCTATGAACCAATATAAAGAGTCATTTTTTTCATCAGATACAGATCCTATACATCTGTGTCTATTGTAAGAGGCTAAACTAATATTACTACTAGCAATTGAATTACCTAGTATATTTTGTACTGTACCAACTTCAGAGTGTTCTGATGTTGAAATCTGTATGTTCATTGCGTCTACGTATTCACCTTTGGGAATAAGTCTTTCGTCAAGATCCTTATTCATTTTACCACCGGTAAACTGATTTTTAATCTCTGGCATGTACTAGTGTTTTATTTGTTTTGATTTACCTCTAAGAACTTGTGTTAATTCTTCTAGTTTTAAATTTGATAATCTTAATTTAGCTTTTCTTACAGCCGCAAACTTTTCTTTTGTTAATCTACGAACTAAAGCTTGTCCATAAGAAGATGTAGATAAAATAGCATGTGATATAGATTTATACATAGCTTCTTCAGCAAATTTATGAACTTGCATTTCAGAATCGGTACCAAGACTATCGCTTATGTAATCTAGCACTAATGTTTTACCCGCAAGATTAGAGCTAAAATGTATTTTACCTGAATTTTGATCTATATAAAAAGACCCATTAACTTGTGCATGTTGAGGATCTAATCCGTATCTTCTACCTTCGTTTGGCCAATAATTATCATTTTGATAGTCTTGATAATCATTTGTATTATTTTCTGATGGAGTAGTTGACTTGTAATTAGACGCCGTTGTAGATTTGTTTTGTTGATACCAATCTGTTACACCATCTCTATATTTAAAATGAATTGTTTCAGTTCGACTACCATTATTTGCAAAAGCAGCGCTACTAAGAGGTATAAAAGATGCGGTAGTTGTATTTAGCGGCGCAACACCTGAAACGCCGGGCATACCTGAAAGGCCAGTTGTTGTATTATTAGAAAGATGAACAATATCTGGGTTAGTACCATCACTAGGAAACAAACCAGTAATAAAAGTACTAGGTGCAAATTCCCTGTTAACAACAAGCATGCCTACTTCTAGCTTATCAAAATTATCCATAGTAAGTCCTACTGCTGGCATTATTAAATCTGTGTCATTAGGATAATCAGCATAAAGTTGATGTGCAAAAGAAGCATACACGGGAATTACTATATCTGTTATATTAGTTTCACCAGCGGGAAGTGAAAATTCAAAAAGAACATTATTAGCGTCTTTAGTAAAAATATCATCTAAGTAAACAGTGGTAATACCATCTGAAGTAATAACTTGTTCAACTATAACAGTACTGTTTGATAATGCAGTTCTTCTTGAGTCTGCTCTTACTGTAACCTCCATACCATAAGTTATATTATCGTACTGACCATTTAAAACTATATGTTTACCTCTTGCTAATACATCTCCAAAAGCACTTATAGTGTCTATTGTAGGTGGAACTCCAGGGTTTGAAGTTTTACATAATGTTGGATATATTCTATGTTTTATACCAGAAGAATCTACCCAGCTAATTTTAGTATAATTAACATAATCTTGTGGTAAAATCATTTCTAAAGATGGTGGTATTGTAATTTCTTCTGCTTTTACAGATTTTAAAGTATCAAAGCTTAATTCTTGTAAAGCTCTCATTGCGTGAAATTGAACATCAACTCTGTTTATTTTAGGTATTATTTTTCCTTCACCAACATATACCACCATAAACTGGTTTATTATATCTTCTAAAGATGTAAATTGATAATTACCATATTCTCCATTTTGAAAATAATCTTGTTGTGTTACGTCTCCTAATAATCCCATTTATTTATTGTTTTTCTTGTGACACTTGTATTGATTCTAAACCTTGAGCTGCTTTCATAACATCAATATTTTGCATAGATATACCAGCTAGTTTTAATATTTTATATACTAATTCGTTTTCTTCTGATGGATGTAATTCAAAATTTGTTGTTTTAGCAGGATCACTATCGTGTAAAGCTTTATTACCTACTACAAAATAGCCCCAACTTGGTTTAGCTGGCATTCTTACATAATCATATCGAACTTGACTACCTTGTGTATTTTGTTGTGGGTAAACATCTATACTGTTATCCTCACGTCTGACATATATTCTTCTAAGAGGAGTTGGCGCTAAAAGAGGGGAACGTAGTATATCAGGTAAATCTTTTCTTTCAATTTTTTCAACACTTGTCATACCGTTACCAGCACCAACATGGTAAACATCACCTAATCTATAAAGATTATTTTGCAGGTTTAAGCCAGCAGCACCTTGAACCGAAAAAAAATTAATTTTTTCATTTAAATTACTTATAATATCACCATATTCTTTAATATTTCCAGGAACTCTTGTAAATTGATTTAAATCATAAAAGTATTGCTCAAAAATTTCCATTTGCGCGTGGTCAGCAAATAAATTAAATTCTTGAGGCGTAATATAACCTCTTTGTTCTTTATTAGCTACTGCTAATACTTTTTGATATACGTCATCTATGTTTACCATAATTTTTTTTTAATAATTATAAGGAAAAAATCTATTTAAAGTTTCTTGTCTTTTATCACAACCACAATCTTTACCTGTTGCTTTAGCAACCTTGTCTACAACTTTTTTTATTCCAGTTGCTTTTGTAATTTTTGCTATTGTGTCACCTAAACCTTTTGATTTTTGTTTTTCCATATAACATAATTTGTAGTTTGTAATCGCCCCGTAGGGCGACTACCACTACAGTTTGATTAATTATTTAATCTTTTTTCAATATTTGCATATATTTCCATACCTTCATCAGTTTTAAACCAATGCGCTAAAGCAGTGTATGGATGCTCGTCAAAAGGAACTGTCATTATTTTTCTACCATTAGAACCCCATAAAAAGTTTCTTTGATCACTAGATAATTGAATAATTCCAAGTTCAACTGCTTTTATACCAAAGTTTCTAAGCTGAACATTATCATCAGCGGCTAACTCTAAGAACAAAGCAGGATTGTTTCTAGCAAATACTAATAAATCTCTTTTAAGTTCTTTAGAACTCATCTTAGATACTTCAGATCCTTTTTCTACACGCATAATAGCTTCTGCTAAATCAATATCTATTTCTCTAGCTATAACTATAGCATCTGCTTCTAGTTCTAGTATTTCTATATCACCAGCTGCTTCTTCAATTGGATTATACTCGTAATATATTTTTTCTTTATGCGGGTGAATATCAAGTAGTTTTTGTAATACTGTCTTTTCTTTTTCTACAAATAAAGCTCCATTTCTAAAAATAATATGCTCTAGCCTTTGATCGCCTTTCATTTCATCTACAAAAGGAGTTCTTTGATTTTGACAGTATTTAAGCTCTCTTTCGTAACCTTTTTCTTCGTCAAACCAATATATATTTGAACTTCTTAACATGTAAGATAATGGTTTTTTATCTCCTTTTAAGTAGTACATTCTATCTTTTATCTCCCAGCTAGGTTTTTTAGGTTCAACTTTTTTAGGTTTTGGTGTTTCAACAACTGGTGTTTCAACAACAGGTACCTCCACCTTTTCTGTTTTTTGTTTTTTTGCCATAATATAATATATAATAAAATTAATAAAAAATAAAGGGTCGAGGCCGAAGCCCCGACTCTTTAAAATAGTTTACTTCATTAACATGAAGTTATTAGCAGCTTGTGTAATTAAACATCTTTCAGTTAAGAAGTGTAATTGCATAGCGTCTAAAGCAGATGTAGCAGCGCCAACTGAACCAGTAACCCAAGTTTTCATTCTTCGGTCATCAGTTTGTGAAGCTCTATATCTAACATGTAAGAAAGGACGTTTCATGCTTGCCCCAACAGTTTGATCATAAACTGAAGAAGTACCAGCAGGAATCATAACGCCTCGTACTGCATTGGCAGAACTAGCATCATTAATACCACCTCTTGTCGCTTTGTCATTTAAGTATCTGAAGTCAGACTTGTAGAAGTCATAAGAACCTCTTCTGAAACCAGTAAAACCTAAATTTAATGCCATATCTTCAGAGTTGTTGAATACACCGTAAGATGTACCACCAGCTCCGTAAGAGTTCATTGAAGCTAACATATCATCAATAGCTAAGCTAGTTGATCTGTTAACAAACATCATGTACTCTTCAATAGC